>Ga0315334_10003367_pt1 | contig 10081 bp, 6 predicted proteins | sample M150034915metaG_FD_205555 | JGI IMG/M metagenome (GOLD analysis project Ga0315334, IMG submission 205555) | Ammonia-oxidizing marine archaeal communities from Monterey Bay, California, United States - M1 500m 34915 | ecosystem: Environmental > Aquatic > Marine > Intertidal zone | place: USA... | reverse complement strand
GGCCTTATCCATTGAAACCATGTCATTAAATGACATCAAGGAAACACCCTCAATAGATTTTTATGAAGGATTGAGCCATATGAAAGGAGTGGATTTGACTTCGGCAAGTCTGGGATTTAAGGTGGTAAATACAAGAGGATTTAACAGTACTTCGCCAGTGAGAACACTTCAGATCATTGACGGGGTGGATAATGCCTCTCCTGGACTCAATTTTGCATTGGGTAATTTCCTTGGGGCTTCCGAATTAGATTTGATGATGGTAGAGGTTATCTCTGGAGCAAGCTCGGCATTTTATGGTCCAAATGCCTTTAACGGTGTTATCAGCATGTATACAAAAAACCCGTTTAAATTTCAGGGTTTCAGCGCAAGTGTAAAAGGAGGAGAACGAATGCTGAATGAGTATGGAATAAGGTATGCTAAGGCCTTCCAAAATAAGGAAGGAGAGGATAAATTCGCTTTTAAGGTTAATGTTTCCTATCTCTCAGCAGATGATTGGGAAGCAAATAATTTCAACTCAGTGGAAGGACTTGATACCGATGTAGGAAATCCAGGAGGATTCGATGCTGTCAATCGATATGGAGATGAGAACTTATACGGCAATATCAACAATGCATTGGATATTACGGCTCGATGGATGACTCCTGGCCTTGGGAGATGGCATCGAAAGGGATATGCGGAAAAGGATGTTGTGGATTATGATACTGAAAATTTAAAAGCATCAGCGGCTTTTCATTTTCTACTTAAGCCGGAAATTGAATTGATTCTGGCGTCTAATTTCGGAACTGGCACAACGGTCTATCAAGGAGATAATAGATTTAGTTTGAAGGATATTTTATTTTTTCAAAACAGAATAGAAATCAGAAAAAAAGATGATTTTTTTGTTCGTGCATATGCGACAAATGAGGATGCGGGTAATTCGTATGATGCAGTGCTCACGGCATTCTTATTGCAGGATGCAGCTGCAGAAGATTGGGACTGGAGTGAGCGGTATCGTCAATACTGGTCAAGTAATATTGTTGATCAAGTAAGAGATTTGGACCAAAATATCAGCTGGACACCTCAAATTGGAGTTCCATTTGATATAGCGGCGATAGATTCTGTGGTGGCGGCAAATCCTGATTTAATGTCTTCCTGGCATGAGGAGGCAAGCGATTATGCCAATTCTGCCTATAGCAATTGGGGAATGTCTGATTATTTTGAGCCGGGTACTCAACGATTTGATTCTCTTATGGCTGATATTACTATGAAAACCTCTTTTTTAGAGGGAGGGTCGAGAATACAGGACCAATCTGCATTGTATCATATCCATGGCGAAAAAATATTTGATACTGATTTTGCCAAAATCACGGTGGGAGGAAATGGCCGAATGTATAATCCCAGATCTAATGGTTCTCTATTTAGTGATACCGGTGGCGTAACAATTATCAATAGGGAATTTGGTGTGTATGCTGGAATTGAAAAGAGATTTAATGATGATAAATTGATTCTTAAAACCACTATACGGGTGGATAAAAATCAGAATTTTGACTTTTTACCTTCTCCTGCGGCATCGCTTATCTGGCAGCCAAACAAAAAACATTCTCTACGAGGAACCCTCACTGCTGCAATTCGTAATCCTACTTTGTTGAATCAATACATGTATTACAATGTGGGAAGAGCCAAGCTTGTCGGAAATATCAGTGGTTATGATTCCTTAGTAACCATTGAATCTCTTCGCGATTTTTATTACACCCAAAATCCAGACACCTTGAGTTATTTCAATTTGGATCCAATAGAACCTGAAAAAGTGAAATGTGTAGAGCTTGGATACAGAGGTGTGTTTTTCAATAATCTCTACCTGGACATGAATTACTATTATAATTTCTACACTAATTTTATAGGGTATGTAAATGGAGTAGATGTTTTTGTAACACCATTAAATACTCCTTATATCAATGATGTATTCCGAGTCGCGACAAATTCGCGTGAAACTATTACTACACAGGGTTTTTCTATTGGGGTGAATTATTATATCGGGGATCATTATGCACTTAATGGAAACTATTCATGGAATGTACTAAATAAAGAATCGGATGACCCGATTATTCCGTCATATAATACCCCAGAAAACAAATTTAATATTGGCTTTAAGGGACGGGATATTTCCATTAAAAAATTCAAAGGACTAGGATTTAACGTCAATTATAAATGGATTCAAGGCTTTGTATATGAAGGCTCTCCTCAGTTTACGGGTAGTATTCCTACTTATGGTCTGCTGGATGCTCAGGTGAATAAAAGAATTGAGAAAGCCAATTTAACCATTAAAATAGGAGCTTCAAATTTATTAAACAATCAAGTTCTTCAAGTATTTGGCGGCCCTTATGTCGGACGGATGATTTATGCCTCCTTAACTTTTGACTGGAAAGATAAGTAAAGCCAAATTCTTTAAATCAGTTATTAATTTTTAACTTACGACAACTTTAAAAAATAATGATATGAAAAAAATACTTTTACCCTTAATTTGTTGTTTCGTTCTTCTTGGTACTGCTTTTGGGCAGGTGAGGTACGTCGACGAAGTATTTACAGATTTCACTGTAGATAGCAATGTTGTTTATGCTCAGAACTTAACTGTACTAGCTGCTCAGGCGACTCCTCCACAACCATACCTCCCAACAGGTCAGTTTGGAATTCCTGCTTTGGCTTTTGATTTATACCAGCCAGCTGGTGATACTGTAGCAGAAAGACCACTAATTATAGTCCTTCATACAGGTACTTTTGCACCGATAATTTACAATGGTAATCCTACAGGAATGCGCGATGATTTCGCGACATCGCAAATGTGTCAGAGCTATGCTAAACGAGGATATGCTGTTGCAAATCTGGAGTACCGATTAGGATGGAATCCGGCGGCTCCCACACAGGCTGAGAAAGCTGCAAGTTTAATGAAAGCTGTTTATCGGGCTATTCAGGACACGAAAAGTGCTGTGAGATATTTCAGAGCGGATTATGAAGGTGGAAATACATATGGAATTGATACTTCTAGAATTATTCTATCTGGACAAGGTTCAGGAGGCTGGGTAGCTTTAGGCTATGCAAGTTTAGATAAATTAGCGGAAATACAGCTCTCTAAATTTTTGGATGTATCGGATCCTCAGAATCCTGTTGCTTTAATAGATACTGCTGAAATTGGAGATTGGAATGGATATGGAGGTCTTTACAATGTGGAAAACAATGTGGGTTATTCCAATGACGTACATATGGTGTGTAGCATGGGTGGTGGAATTGGCGATTTGAGCTGGTTGGAAGCTGGAGATGTGCCAATGTGTGCAGTCCATTGTCCTACTGACCCTGTTGCGATTTATACTACCGGTGATGTAGCAGTAGCCCAGATAGGTGTTGTAACAACTGATATCAGTGGAAGCTACGATGTTATGGTAAAAGCCAATAGTTTGGGTAATAATAGTGTATTGGATCCAGTAAATGCTGGAAGCGACACGTATACTTTAGCGGCACAGGCTGCTTCTGCAAATGCTCAGGGAATGACTGATTTTGGAGGAACTGTTGTTGGAGCTCCAGTGGATAATGTATTCCCCTTTATCACTCAAAATCCATATGAGGCCTCGCCTTGGGATGCGTGGGATTCAACGACAACGGTATATATTGCGGCTGTAGTACTTGGCTTACCTGCTCAGGCGGGAACTGACGCTCATGTGTCTGCTCTTGCTCAAAATCCGGATATGAGTCCAATGAAATCAATGGCTTATATCGATTCAACAATGGGTTATTTCTGCAGAAGAATAGTTCGAGGAACAAACCTAGATGGATTAAATGGAATTGAAGATTTGAATGCTCTTGAAGCCTCAGTTCAAATTTATCCAAATCCAGCTACCCAAGAGGTCACAATAAGAACCAATAAGGGAATTATTAATTCTGTTGAGATGTATGCATCTACTGGAGAATTGGTAAAATCTGAATCTAATCTTTCTGCCAGTCAAGTTTATCTGAACAATTTGAACTTGAAAGAGGGACTATATTTATGCACTGTTGAAATTAATGGTCAAAGAGTAACAAAAAGAGTCGTTATTCAATAAGACTGTAATGAACTTATAATTAAAAGCGCTTTTCGGAGCGCTTTTTTTGTAGTGTTTCTTTTTATTCATGGGCAACAGTACGGACTAATAATCAAGGGAATTCAAAATTTCTACAATCAATCTGTTTTCCATTTTTATTACATATACAGATTGTTTACATTTACGTATATAATTCTAAAACAAACAAAATGAAAAAAACTTTTTACACTTTTATTTTATTGCTATGTCTTCCGTTCATTGGCAATACTCAATTAGCTAGTCTGGGCGTTGGAGATACGGCACCTGGCTTTACTGCAACGGACATTCATGGAAATACCCATACGCTGAGTGATTATGCAGGAAAATGGGTAATGATAGATTTGTTTACTTATTGGTGCGGACCCTGTCAGGCTGTGGCACCGACCTTAAATGAATTCTATAAAAAATACGGATGTAACGCATACGATATGATTATTTTGTCCGTTGAAGGTGATGGAACAGAACAGCAAACTATCGATTTTGAAAACAACTATGGAGGAGATGCGAATTTCCCTACACCGTCTATTAGCGGATTAGCTGGTGGTGGTGGTGCTGTCCATGCTGCATACAGCCCTGTTGCCTATCCTACAATTATTTTAATTGGACCTGATGGACTCATTAAAAATCAGGATATCTGGCCAATTAGCGGCGTAAGTACCTTCGAAAATGCGGTTTCTTCAGCAGGAGGAAGCAATGCTCTTATTCCTAACCAATGTACAGCTGGAATTGAGGAGATTGAATTGGGAGCTATTTCGGTTTTCCCTAATCCAAGCCATGGTGATTTTTCAATCAATATGTCAAATGCTGTAACTGAAAGCATTCAGGTAGAGCTTATTTCTCTTGTAGGGACACTTGTATATAAAACCGTGCATGAAACTGCAGCTAAAGGCAATTCTATAGCTGTAAGCGCTGAATCTCTTGAGTCTGGATCTTATCTGGTAAGACTTACCGGACTTGATTCAGGAAAAACAAGAACGACAAGCATTAGTATTAGATAGTACTTTATACATAATGAATAAGGGGGTAAAAATTTACCCCCTTTTTTTGTTTGTTGTATAATTTGAATCCTTTTAGTTAAAACAAAAGAAATCAATCAATTTTCGTGAATTTTAAAATACGCGGTCGATCACCCGTGATTTCAATATAATAGATTCCGCTTTTAAAGTGCGAAATATCTATACTGCCATTCGTTTTTCCAGAATTCATAATTGTTCCATTATTTGAATACATGGAATAGTTTAATGAAGTTTCAGAGGAAGCAAGGTAAATGGTATTTCTAGCTGGATTTGGATAAAGGGAGACTTCTGTTTCATTTAGCTCATGAGGATTTCCCGCATTTCCCGCAGTCACGTTAAAGGATCCTGTCATTCCCATCTGAAGGTGAGGGATACATACATATTCATACAATCCTATTACCGTAGGAATATATTGAAAAAAGGTATCGGCGGGTGCCTGCCATACTTCGTCAAAAGAAGCTGCACCTGAAGGAATATTTGAAGAGGTAATGGTATGCACCATGGTGGGAAAATCCAAAGGAAGCCATTGAATAGTATCTCCTAACTGAATCTCTAAAGATGACGGGAGGAACTGCATATACCCGTCCCATAATTTTATTTCGTGAATAGTGGATTTGGCAGCATACGGTGCCAGAATGATACTTGCAATGAGTAGTAGTTTTTTCATAAATTATATTATTTAGTGAAGATAACGTTTATTAATTTGGGTTAATATGTAAGGAGTTAAGCTGATTTTATTTTTGTTTGAAGAATAAAAGGGAGACTACCGGTTCAATATTAATTGTTAATTATTCAATGATATTCATTTTGGTTCGTAAAATCATTTCGTCTTGTTGGTTTCGAATTGAAATCAAATAGACTCCCTTTTTGAGATTGTTTACAGCAATATTGCTGCTTGAATTATTAATTAATTGTTGATGAACCAGCTGCCCGGAGATGGTTCTAATATATAAGGTGTGATCTTCAGAAGACAGATGTTCTATTCTAAAATTCCCGTTATTGGGATTGGGATAAATGATGTGTTCTCTTATGCTTAAAGGAGTATCGTTAATTTCTGTAGTGCTGAAATCCAGGCTGCAGATAAAGCAAATTGATCCACCATCACTAACTTCTATAAATTCACATGGGATAGCACAAAGATCCAAAAATAAGGTATCGCCATTCCTGTGGTTCACAGTGGCACAGCCCCAGGGATTTGTAGAGTATGTAGGGTTATTGCATAATCCTGAAGCGAAGGTGGAATCGATAACTGCCCACTCCCCGTTGCACCCACTTGTTGGTGGTATGATGTACACGGTGTTTGGCGTATAGGTAAACTGTGAGAATACGACTAACGGTACGAAAAAGAAAAGAAAGAGAGCCCCTTTAATCATATGTAATGAGTTGTCTAATAAATAGACAAGGATTTTTAAATTCAGTTGCCTGAATAAGCAAAATAGTGTTCTTTAATTTTTCATTAAAAAGAGGTGAGAGAAATAGTGGCTCCACCAGGAATCGAACCTGGATCTAAAGTTTAGGAAACTTCTATTCTATCCATTGAACTATGGAGCCGGATGGCAAAAGTATCTATTTTCTTAAATACCTTTCTAATACCTGCCAAGTTTTCTCCGCAGTTTGGTCCCAGGAAAAATCCTTAACGCGTTCATTGCCTTCATGAAGCAGCTCTTTTCTCAAATTCGAATCTTGAGTTATGCGCATCATTTGATCAGCTATTTTATCGATATCATAGGGGTCAAAATAAATGGCGGCCGGACCGGCAATTTCAGGCAGGCAGGTTCTGTCACTGGAAACAATAGGAATTCCACTTTTCATGGCTTCTACTAACGGAATCCCAAATCCTTCGAAGTAAGGAGGGTAAACAAGGGCAAAAGCACTACCCATTATTCTGGCGAGGTCACTTACCTGAACATGTCCGGTAAATGTAACGAAAGGCTGTAGCTCTATGGGTATATCTAAGGATTTCTTTCGCCACATATTACTGCCTACAATGACTAGGTGATAAATTTTGCTTTTTTCGTGGAAAAGAGTAAAAGCTCTGAGCAGATTTTCTACATTTTTTCTTGGGTGGATTGATCCTACAAAGACGAAAAAAGGTCTTCCATTAGCATACTTTGTGCGTACGTCATTTTTATCATCTACATGTACAGGTGCAAATTCATCTGAAGCTCCATTGTATATTTTTGTTATTTTCTTCGATGGAATTTTGTAGGTTTTAATGATGTCGTTTTTTGAATATTCAGATACACTTAGTATATGTGTGGCTTTATTTGCAAACCTTGGGTAAAAAAAACGGTAATATTTTCGAGCAAACCAGGGTAAATCTTTGGGGTTGTGTTCGAAGTTCAGATCGTGAATTGTAATAATCTGTGGAATTTTAGATCGGAGGCTACAAAGACCATCTGGTGACCAAAAAAGATCAATTTTATATTTTTTCAATGCCCTGGGAAGACTAATGCTACTCCATATTACACTTAATATCACGTGTTTCGCTATTGGTCCGAATGTTACGGGATGTGCATTTTTACAGAATACAAACTCTTCTGCATATGGTCTGTCAAAAAACAAATAAAACTGATGCTCGGGATGCTGTAGGCAAAGTCGTTTAGTAATCTCTAATGTATAATTACCAAAGCCCTCCAGTTTATCTGCCAGCAGATGTCTACAATTGATTCCTATATTCACACCTAAAATTGATGAATGTAATTATCTTTCTTCTCCTTACCAATAGTTGTCGTAGGTCCGTGACCACAATACACAATAGTATCTTCTGGCAATTCAAACATGGTGTCAAAAATAGAGTTTTTTAGCGTTCCTAAATCACCCCCGGGTAAATCCACTCTTCCAAAGCTTCCGTTAAAAAGCACATCGCCATTAATTACGAATTTATTGGCTGCATTATAAAAAACGACATGACCAATGGAATGGCCCGGTGTATGGAATACCTGGAATTTAATATCTCCAAATGAAATTTCTGAATTGTGCTCTAGAAATACATCGGGTTCAGGAGAAATTTTATATGCTTCAAAACCATACATGTTGGCATATGTTGCTACCGCATTTAATGTAGGGACTTCGTCCTTAAACAGGTAAAAGGGAATAGAGTATTTATTTTTCACGGCATAATTGCCAAGAATGTGATCAATATGTGCATGGGTATTAAGCAAAGCTATCGGCTTGAGTTGTTGCTTATCTATAAAATCATAAAGCTCATCTTCTTCGTGTTTCTCATAGCATCCTGGGTCTATAATTACACAGTTTTTTTGTTGATCAGTAACAATAAAGGTATTTTCTTGAAAACCATTAAATTGAAATGAATAAACCTCTAGTGTCATTTGTGGAGATTAATTACCTGAGCAGGTTAACGTGACCGCTGATTTGATATTGATCATTTGTGAAATCGGTATACGTCAATTTCCATACATATGTTCCGTCCTGACATTTAATTCCATTGAACGAACCATCCCACGTTTGATTTGGTGAATCCAGAGTATAAACCAGCTCTCCCCAGCGATTGAATATCAGACACTCCATTTCAACGAGGTTTCCCCCTGAAATCTGAAAGACATCGTTTATTCCGTCATTGTTCGGAGTAAAAGTGTTGGGCACATATACCGCCGCATCAAAAGTAATGGTTATAAACTGTTCTGACGAGCAACCGTTCAAATCAGTGAATGTCACCTCATAGGTAATTTCCTGATCAGGAGTTGCAATAGGATTCTGACAATGAATGCAGGATAAATATTCTGCCGGTGACCACACGTAAGATCCTACCAGATCAGAGTAGGCCTCCAGCTGTATTTGATCACCATAAAAGGCCAGCACATCATTTGAGGTTTGAAAAGAAGGATAAGGGAACAAAGACACATTAACATAAGCCGTATCTATGCATCCGTTGATATCAATACCAACGACCATATATTCTGTTGTTGAAGTTGGAATAACGGTAACATCATTTCCAAATTGACTGACCACGGTACTTGATGGATGCCAGTAATAAAAATCAGCTCCATTTGCCCATAAATAGGCTTCTTCCGTCGGACAGATAATAGTATCATTTCCAGCTGTAATTTCAATTTCAACCACCACTGCATATATGGAATCCATCATGGTACCACAGGCATTTCCTACTTCGCAATAAAACCACTGATCTACGGTAGGGTTTATTATCGCTACAGGTCCGTTGGCACTCACTAAGAAAGGATCGGGAACCCAGGTATAAAAGTCTCCGCCACTTGCAACAACGACTGCTTGAGATCCTGCACAAAATTCAACCGAATCGTCCATAATCGGTACAGGAGGGTCGAAAAAGACATTCACGGTGGTTGTGTCGTAATTGATACAGCCGTCATCAGTAGTCACTGTGACAATGTATGTTGTCGTTGTATCTGGAGTGCATATTGGGGTAAAGGAAGAAGGGTCACTCAGAAATGTAGGAGGATCCCAGCTAATTGTTCCGCTACCAATAACTTCCAAAGTCGTATTGCTTCCGAGGCATATTGTTGTTTCAGGTGTGATCGAAATGGTGTTATTGTATACCTCCAATGTGACCTGAACTGTTTCGGATCCGCAGGTATCTGATATAGTTACCGAAAATGTAGTGGTTTGATCAATTGTGGCAATTGGGGTAGCCGAAGTAGGGTCATCGAGTAAACCAGCCGGAGTCCATTCATAAAATTGTCCACCATACGCCTCGAATTGAAAAGATTCTCCCGGGCAGATTGGAATTAAGGGGTCAACCACTCCTCCACTGAAGTCACCAATATTGACAACGAGACTGACCGAATCCGAACTGAAACAACCGGTTGTATCGTATACGATTAACTGTACAACGTATGATCCGGGTTGTGTATATTGGTGAATAGGTTCTTCTTCTGTGGATGTATTGCCATCACCAAAATCCCAGAAATAGGCGTTCCCATTGATGCTATTGTTGAAAAACAAGACGGATTCAGGGATGCAAATTAAAGGAGCTGGCTG
>Ga0315334_10003365_pt1 | contig 10083 bp, 10 predicted proteins | sample M150034915metaG_FD_205555 | JGI IMG/M metagenome (GOLD analysis project Ga0315334, IMG submission 205555) | Ammonia-oxidizing marine archaeal communities from Monterey Bay, California, United States - M1 500m 34915 | ecosystem: Environmental > Aquatic > Marine > Intertidal zone | place: USA... | reverse complement strand
TGGAGTAGAAAATGGGCTTCCAAGCTCTGAATTATATTCAGCTTTTCAAGATTCTAAAGGAAGAATATGTTTTGGAACTTTTAATAACCAATTGCGTTATTATAATAACAATAGCATTTATAAGAATAAACAGAATAATGAAATAGAGGCATTAATTTATTTAGACTTACTGTTTGACTAAAAAGAAAACTACTAACAACTGATTTTTAGTGGAATGTATTTAGCACATTTGAAAAAAATAATAAACTACAAATGAAAACTTATTATATCATTCTAGGGATAATAATTTTATTGATATCCTGCCAATCAGATTCAAGTGTTGATAAGGAAAATAGTCAAACAAAACCTGTCGAGGATCCTTTAACTCCATTAAGAAAAGAAAAGGCTAAAAAAATCCTACAAACTTTACCTTCCCCTATAGAAACAGCAATTATTTTTCAAAGTGTTGGTGCTAAATATAATTCTGAGGCGACTAATCCTTCAGGAAATGTAACTAAGTGCCCATTGTCTAGTCAGCAAGCAATAAATTTAGGTTTTTATGGAGCAGATTTAAGTTATGCAAATATTTTTAACGAACAGCAAGAAATATTAAAATATGTAAGCTGTTCTAAAAAAATGGCTGAATCCTTAGGCATTAATACCGCTTTTGATAATGAAATTATAGAGTGTATTGAAAAAAATAAAGAAAACAATGATTCCTTAACCTTTATTATAAATGAGGCTTTTTGGACAGTAGATACTTATCTTAAAGAAAACGGACAAGATAATTTGTCAGCGTTAATAATTTCGGGAGGATGGATTGAAGCCTTTTATTTAGGGGTTATTTGCTTAGATAGGGAAGATACTAATCCTAATTTTATGCAAAAAATTGCCGAGCAAAAGCTTACGTTGAATATTTTATTAGAAATGTTAGCAACATATGATCATGAAGATGTTTATAAAATGCAGCAAAATCTATCTACATTAAAATCACTTTACGACAAAGTTGAGATTGACAAAAATAATTCAAAGACTAACGCACAGAAAGGTTTCATAATGTATAAAAAAGAATCAATTTTAGCCATTGCAAACGAAGTAATTAAAATAAGAAACGAGTTAGTAAATCAACAATTATAGCTATTTAAGGGCAAGCAGCGAGTATTAATATATTTTTTTATCTTTGACCTAAGTAGTAAAAAAATAAAAATGAAAAAGTTCATTTACCTTTTAATAGCATCAATTCTTATCATATCATGTAGTAGTGATAGCCCTACTGAAGAAATGATTGATGAGGAAGTAATTGACAGTGCATTAACTCCAGAAAGAGCAACAAAAGCTCAAATGATATTTCAAACTGTACCGTCCCCATTAGAAACAGCCTCTATTTTTCAAAATGCTGGAGCTGAATACAATTCTAATATTACCAATCTAGTTGAAAATGTAAACAACTATTCAACTAGTACAGAAAAAGCACTAAACTTAGGTATTTATGGAGCAGACTTGAGCTATGCAAATATTTTTGATCAATCGCAAGAGACAATGTTTTATATGAACTGTTCTAAAAAAATGGCGGATGGGTTAGGAATAACTTCTGCATTTGACGCGGAAACGATTGAACGGATTGAAGAAAATATGGATAATCGAGATTCTTTGATGACGATTATTAATGATGCTTTTTGGATAACTAATGCCCACCTTAAAGAAAATGGTCAAGATCATTTATCGGTATTAATAATTACTGGGGGTTGGATAGAAGGCTTATATCTTGGAACTAAATCGTTAAATAAAGATGCTCCAGACGAAAAGTTAATGCAGCGAATAGCTGATCAAAAATATTCTTTAGACAATTTGGTGGAGCTTTTGGCCACTTATGATAATACTGAAATAAGTGGAATGAGCCAAAAGATGCGAACCTTACAAATGATATTTAATAAATTTGAAGAAGAAGAAACTGAAACCACAGTTACAGATGATGGGGGAATACCAACTATTGGAGGAGGAACCACCTTAACCATCAAACTAGCCACAATTCTTGAAATAACAGAGGTAATAGAAAAAATCCGAAATGAAGTTGTTCAATAAAATTATAATTACCACAGCTGTTATTTTAGTTTCTTTTGCGTTAACAATTGATGCCAATGCACAGTGTAAGAGATATACTAAAAAGTATTGTTTGCCATCTTTAAGTCCATATATGCATAATGGACAATTAACCAGTGCTATATTAAACCCGGGTGATTCTGCAGATGTTGAAATGACGTTTAATGCGGGTAAAGAATACAGAATATTAGTATGCAATCAAGAACAAATTGGTAAGGTTCAATTTAAAATTTTGGATAAATCACGTAAAATACTTTATAAAAGTGACCCAGAAAGCCATCATCCTTTTTGGGATTTTAAGGTGGAAAATACACAACAATTTATTATTCAATTAACGGTTCCACCTATGGTAAAAAATGTGCAAAAACTCGATTTGGTCCCCAATGGATGTGTTTCCTTATTGGTTGGGTTTAAGGAGTAATTTCTCCTCTTAATGGTTTTTGTAACCAAGTTTTAATTTCTGGAATTGATAAATCGGCCCCTAATAGATACATTAATTTAGTAACGGCAGCTTCAAAAGTCATGTCTTTACCATTAACCACACCTATTTTATTAAATGCAGAACTTGTTTCGTATTTTCCTTGATCTACGCTTCCTCCTTCGCACTGACTTACATTGAGAATAATAATGTCTTTTTTAATGGCAGTAATTAATAAATCGATGAACCATATTTGTGTGGAGGCATTTCCTGAACCAAAAGTTTCTAATACAATTGCTTTTAAGTTTGGAATGTTGATAATGGAAAAAATAACTTCTTCAGATATTCCTGGATAAAGTTTGATTGTTGCAATGTTATTATTTGAAAATTGATTTAATTTTAAATCTTTATTATTTGCTCTATAAATTGCTGAAGGATTAAATTTTAAAGAAACACCAGCTTGAGCTAATACTGGATAATTTGGTGAAGAAAATGCTTCAAAGTCTTCTGCATTAGATTTTGTAGCTCTGTTACCTCTATACAAATCGTATTCAAAATAAATTGCTACTTCTGGAACAATTGGATTTCCATTTTTGGCTGTGGAAGCAATTTCTATGGCAGTTAATAAATTTTCTTTAGCATCTGTTCTAACTTCACCTATTGGCAATTGAGAGCCTGTTAAAATAATCGGTTTACTTAGATTTTCTAGTATAAAACTTAACGCAGAAGCGGTATAAGCCATCGTATCAGAACCATGAAGTACAACAAATCCATCCTGTTTCTCATAATTATCAAAAATAAGTTGCGCTATTTCCATCCAATTTTCTGGCTGCATATTTGATGAATCTATAGGCTGATCAAAGGAAATAGCTTCGATTGTAGGTTTAAATTTTTTAATCTCAGGAATTTCATGAATCAAAGAATCAAAATCGAATGATTTTAAGGCACCTGATTCTTCATCGCGCATCATACCTATGGTGCCACCTGTATATATGATTAAAATAGAGCTCATTTAAAATCCGAATACTTTTTTGGAATTTTCTGTTGTTATTTTAGCAATCTCCTCAATTGAAAGTTGATAAATATCAGCAACTTTTTCAGCAATAAGGTATAAATAGGGGCTTTGATTTCTTTTTCCACGAAAAGGAACTGGAGCTAAATAAGGAGAATCTGTTTCTAACACGATATGCTCTAAACCAATTTGAGCAACAGTTTTATCCAAGCCTGCATTTTTAAAAGTGACCACCCCACCAATTCCAATCTTAAAATCTCCATAGTTTATAATATGATTCGCTTGTTCAATATCTCCAGTAAAACAATGAAAAATACCTCTCATTTTATCATCGTTTAATTCGTCCAATATTTCAAAAATCTCATCAAAAGAATCCCTGCAGTGAATAACGAAAGGTAAATCATTATTTTTTGCTAAATTAATTTGATAGCGAAAGGCATCTTGTTGTTCTTTTAAAAATGATTTGTCCCAATATAGATCAATGCCAATTTCTCCAACAGCGCAAAACTCATGTTTATTGAGCCAATCTTCAACTATAGCTAATTCTTCTATGTAGTTTGCTGTAACAGATGTTGGGTGTAGCCCCATCATTGGGAAGCAGTTCTTAGGGTATTTATTCCCTAATTCTATCATTCCAGCTATCGAAGAAGAATCAATATTGGGTAAAAACATCCGGTCAATACCCTTCTCTAAGCACACTGAAATCACATTATCAATGTCCTCATCAAACTGTTCCGAATACAAATGAGTATGTGTATCTGTTAAAATCATTAAGGCAAATTTAGTTTTTATCTCTTTTAAATTGCTTTTACGGCCTAAAACAAATCTTTATTACCTTTGTTCTCTTATAAATTTAGAACAAGAATGGAGCAGCAATTATCAGAACAAGAATTGGTTAGACGAGCATCGTTAACCAAATTGAGAGCACTAGGAATTAATCCTTTCCCACAAGCTTTATATCCTGTAACTATTTTATCTAAGGAGATAAAAGAAAATTATGAAGAAGGAAAAAAGGTAGTTATTGCTGGTCGTTTAATGTCTCGAAGAATTCAGGGGAATGCTTCTTTTGCTGAATTACAAGATAGCGCTGGAAGGATTCAAATCTATTTTAAGAGGGATGAAATTTGTGAAGGAGATGATAAAACAATGTACAATGAAGTTTATAAAAAACTCTTAGATATTGGTGATTTTATCGGAATAGAGGGTGAATTATTTAGAACTCAAGTAGGAGAAATTAGTGTGAGAGTGAAGGTTTTTACGCTCTTGAGCAAATCCCTAAAACCATTGCCATTACCCAAAACGGACAACGAAGGTAATATACATGATGCATTTACTGACCCCGAAATGCGTTACAGGCAACGATATGCTGATTTGGTTGTTAACCCACACGTAAAAGAAGTATTCATTAAACGGGCAAAGTTATTTTCTGCAATGCGGTTCTTCTTTGGAGAAAGAGGTTATTATGAGGTAGAAACACCAATTTTGCAACCTATTCCTGGTGGTGCTGCGGCTCGTCCTTTTATTACGCACCACAATTCATTGGATGTTCCTATGTATTTAAGAATTGCATGTGAATTATATCTTAAAAAGACTTTAATTGGTGGTTTTGAGGGAGTATATGAGTTTGCTAAAACATTCAGAAACGAAGGGATGGATAGAACACATAATCCTGAATTTACCATGATGGAAATATATGTAGCTTATAAAGACTACAACTGGATGATGGAATTTACAGAAAATCTATTAGAGCATTGTGCTATAGAGGTTAATGAAACAACTAAAGCTACTTTTGGTGAAAACACAATCGATTTTAAAGCTCCGTATAAAAGAGTAACTATGCGTCAATCCATTATTGATTTTACTAGGTTTGATATTAAAGATAAATCAGAAGAAGAATTAGCTACATGGTGTAAAGCAAATGGAATTGAAGTTGATGAAACCATGGGTAAGGGCAAATTGATTGATGAAATATTTGGTGAAAAGTGTGAATCAAACTATGTACAACCAACATTTATTATCGATTACCCGAAAGAAATGTCTCCACTTTGTAAAGAACATAGAGATGATCCCAACCTAACGGAACGTTTTGAATTAATGATTTGTGGTAAGGAATTAGCAAATGCCTACACAGAATTAAATGATCCTATTGACCAAAAAGAACGATTTGAAGAACAAATAAAACTAGCTGCCAAAGGAGATGATGAAGCAGGAGAATTTATTGATTATGACTTTTTAAGATCTTTAGAATATGGTATGCCTCCAACATCTGGTTTAGGAATAGGAATAGACAGATTGGTTATGTTTTTAACGAATAATGAATCAATTCAAGAAGTGTTATTGTTCCCACAAATGAAACCAGAGAAGAAAGAGCTTCCTTTAAGCGATGCTGAAAAGACCATTTTAAACATAATGAAAGCAAACAATAAAATGGAATTAGGAGCTTTAAAAAATCAAGCAGGTTTAAGCGGAAAACAATGGGACAAAGGGATGAAAGGGCTTTCTAAACAAGGGTTGATTAAAGTTGAGGTAGATGGAGACACGAAGGTTTGTCTGCTAATTTAATTCAGTTTTATTATTTTTTGGATAAATTGCTCACTTTCATTAAACACGTTTAGGAAATAGGTGCCAGTGGTAAATTTTTGATTCAGCTGAACATGGTAGAATTGTGTTTTAGTTGTGATGACTTCACGATAAGTAGTTCGGCCTAAATAATCTTTTACCATTATGGTGACAGGGAATTTCATGTTTTGCTGAAGAGTAATGGTAAAATTGTTTTGAAAAGGATTTGGATAAATGCTTATGGGATTCAAATGGTTACAATCAACTGACTTTGGCTCGAAATAGTCAAATTTTCCGTCAAAATCAGTTTGTTTTAATCGATAATAGGTTCTTTCTTCTGTGTTTTTATATCCATTTTGGATACGGGTGTTAGTAAAACCTATGGAATTGTTGTCTGTCCATCTGTAGTTATTTTTAACCGTACTATTTCCGTTTCCATTAATGGTGGCAATGGGATAATAATCAAGCCCATTCTCAGATTTTTCGATGGTAAAAAAGTCATTGTTAATTTCTGATACAGTTTGCCATTCAAGGATTACAGCATCATTTTGGCAGGTTGCTTCAAACGATATTAATTCAACAGGAAGCGTTAATTGCTCAGTAATTGAAACATCGTCAATGTAATAATAGGCAAGTCCATTACTACCAAACCCTGTCAGTGTATATCCTATGTCTGCCTGAGCGGTAAATGTCCCTAATATTAAATAGTTTTCATTTCCTGTTGCAGTGTAAGTCGTTGTTAAATTCATCCAGTTTGTGGTATCGTTAAGGGTTCCAGTAAATACGATGTCAGGTGTAGTAATTAATTGAAGGCTGTTTCCAGTATTAATTGGAAGGGTTGAAAATATACCCATTATGGTGTCTACATAGTATTCAGATAAGTCTCCTAGTGAAACATTTATTTCAATATCGTAAGTTATTCCTGCTGTAAGGGTGGTTGTAAGTTGATTCTGTGCTAATTCGATATAATCCCCTGGAACATCATTATAAGCAATAAGCCCAATATATCCATCCCCAGAAATTGATGTTTGGTAACCCATAGGGTTGTCTGGCACACCCATTAATCCTGGAAATCCAGTAGTTATCGGAATGCAAACATTGTAATAGTCACTTGTAGCAGAGGTTGGCATGGTCCAGCCAATTAAGGTGGAAGTTCCTAAACCACCGATTACTTGAAGAAAACCAGGACAGGTGACATAGGTTTCCATATTTGCATTGGTCATTAGGTTTTGGGCGCAAGGCTTGATTGCCAAAACCATAAAGCATAAAAAAATCGGCAATGTGATATGTAGTCGGAACATAGTGGCAATGGGTTAATTGTAATTAAACCCTATCAAAATTAGGTTATTAAACGGTAAAATCAAAATGTAATAAGGAATAAATGAATAAGGCGAAACTATTTAAATTGATAAATAGAGAAGGAAAATGTTTATGTTTTTCAGTTTAAGTTTAGTTATATTTGTTTTTTAATGGAATTCAATCAAAAAATAGGTGTTTTAGGAGGGGGAAGTTGGGCAACCGCAATTGTAAAAATTCTTACAGAAAATCTGGATGTTGTAAATTGGTGGATGCGTGATAAGGAATGTGGTGAATACATCAAAAAATTTCATCATAATCCAAGATATATTCAATCGATTGAGTTTGAACCTAACCAATTAAATATTGATACTGATTTACAAAAAATTGTTGATGAATCAGCTATTTTAGTTGTTGCTGTACCCTCCGCTTTTTTAGCTCAAGCTTTTGATGGTGTTGAGATAAAAGGTATAGAGGATAAAATAATTATTTCTGCAATTAAGGGAGTAATACCAGAATACAATCAAATACCTGCTGAATATTTTAACATAAATTTCAATGTTCCATGGAATAAAATAGGGATGATTGCCGGACCATGTCATGCGGAAGAAGTTGCTCTTGAAAGATTGTCTTATCTAACAATTGCTTGTAGAGATCAAGAGATTGCAACGTACATAGCTGGAGCAATGAATTGTAGATATATTAATACCGCTATATCGGATGATTTATTAGGAACTGAATTGTCTGCTATTTTGAAAAATGTTTATGCTGTTGCTAGTGGTATTTTTAATGGATTAGGCTATGGAGATAATTTCCAAGCAGTATTAATATCTAGTGCAATAAGAGAAACAAAAGAATTTATTGATACTGTTCATGGTATTGATAGAGATGTTAAATCATCGGCTTATTTGGGAGACTTATTGGTAACAGCTTATTCTCAATTTTCAAGAAATAGAAATTTTGGGACTATGGTTGGAAAAGGTTACTCAGTTCGATCGGCTCAAATCGAAATGAATATGGTAGCGGAGGGATATTATGCTGCTAAAGGAATTTATGAAATCAACAAAAAATTTAAAGTGGACATGCCAATAGTTGAATCTGTGTATAACGTTTTATACGAAAAAATTTCTCCTATTATAGAAATGAGATTACTGGCAGCGAGGTTATCTTAGGTTTGGATTTGCTCCTCAATAGTAATTACCTCTTTAATTTCTGGAACTCCTTTTTTTATTGCTTCCTCCACTCCTCCTTTCAAAGTCATTGGACTCATTGAACAATCCTTACATGCGCCTAAAAACCTTACTTTTACAACATTGTCCTTTGTAAGTTCAATTAATTCTATATCACCACCATCATCATTTAAAAATGGACGGATTTGCTCTAGTGCGGCATTAATTTTTTTTATAGTTTTTTGTCGGCTCATTGAATAAACAAGGCTAATGTATGATTTATTTCTGTGGAGAGCAACCGTCCATATTGGTTATCTCAACTTTTTTGGTCGGATCTAATTGTTTATTCCTTTTGGTAATTGCTGTAATAACATTTTCTGCAAATTCTTTAAATGCGATTGCCTGGACAGTTGATTCCTGCAGAATAGCGGGTCTTCCTGCATCACCAGCTTCCCTTATACTTTGGATTAGTGGTATTTCTCCTAATAATGGTAAACTATTTTCTTGGGCCAAACTTTTTAATCCGTCTTTGCCAAAAATAAAATATTTGTTATTTGGTAATTCTTCTGGAGTGAAATAGGCCATATTTTCTATCATTCCAAGAACAGGAACATTAATAGATTCCATATTAAACATTCCAATTGCTTTTCGAGCATCAATTAATGCTACTTTTTGAGGGGTGCTCACAATAATAGCGCCTGTAACAGATACCGTTTGCACTAATGAAAGATGTATATCTCCAGTTCCTGGAGGTAAGTCTATTAACATATAATCTAATTCGCCCCAATTTGCTTGAGTAAATAATTGTGTTAAGGCTCTCGTAGCCATTGGGCCCCTCCAGACAACAGCTTGGTCAGTGTCAGCAAAAAATCCAATGGATAATAACTTGACCCCATGGCTTTCTACAGGTGTAATAAAATTTTTACCGTTAATTTCAATGGGTTGTGGTCTTTCATTTTCAACATCAAACATTAATGGCATAGAAGGCCCGTAAATATCCGCATCTACCAAACCTACCTTATATCCTTTTTGTGCTAATGCGATTGCTAAATTTGCTGTTACTGTTGATTTTCCAACACCGCCTTTACCCGATGCTATGGCAATAATATTTTTCACATTAGGTAATAATTTGTTTTCACTAAGAACTTCAGGTTGCTTAGGAATTGGAGAAATTGTTACATCAAGCTCAATTTTGGATTTTAAAATTCGATTAAGATGCATTTCACAAGCCTCTATTACTCTTTTTTTGTTGTGCATTGCAGGATTATTAATCTGAAGATCGAAACTAATATTATTGCTTTCGACTTTAATATTTGAAACTAGATTAAGCTCAATTATATCTTTTTTTAAGTCAGGTTCATTAACAAAACTTAATGCTCTTTTGATGTCGTTTTCTGTAAAATTCATTATAAAGTATTTAAGCAAAGTTAAGCATTAATTAAATTTCAAGTTTCAGTTCTATACTAGGATTCCAGAAAACTTCATTGAAGTTAATGATTTCATCATTCTCAACCTTCACACCTTCCTTTTTTAGTAAAAGCTCCATTTCT
>Ga0315334_10003360_pt1 | contig 10091 bp, 6 predicted proteins | sample M150034915metaG_FD_205555 | JGI IMG/M metagenome (GOLD analysis project Ga0315334, IMG submission 205555) | Ammonia-oxidizing marine archaeal communities from Monterey Bay, California, United States - M1 500m 34915 | ecosystem: Environmental > Aquatic > Marine > Intertidal zone | place: USA... | reverse complement strand
CGCTGGCCGCTGGAAAAATTGTTGGTCACCACGCCTGATATCACGAAGGGGTTTGCCGCCTTTCAAAAAGGTGGTTGTATCAAATGTCACAAGATTGGTGACCAGGGTCAGGATTTTGGTCCAGCTCTCTCCGCCATCGGCGCCAAACTTACTTCCGAGCAACTGTTTCTGTCTATTCTGAAACCGAGCCAAACGATCAGCCTCGGCTACGAGAGCATCAGTGTCGTAACCACCGAAGGTACTTTATACACAGGTTTTGTCGCCACAGAAACGAAAGAGACGTTGACTCTGCGAATTCCTGGAGGACTGCAAAAGGTGATTCCCCAGCAACGCATTGATGTTCGTAAACGCTCGAAGACATCTCTGATGCCCGTCGGTATCGACGCCGTGCTTTTGCCGCAAGAACTGGTGAATCTCGTTGGTTGGTTGAAGACACAGCAAACAGTAAAACCAAAAGAGTGAACTCCTACGGTGGCTCTCGTTCATCCCGTCCGGTTCCAGAAGCGAGCACCGGATCAACGATATAGTTGGAGGGGTTCGCCGTAGACCCCATCCCCGCCGCTGGCAAGGAAACCGCTGCAAGGCAGTGTGTCATTGAGATCCGTTTACGATAGAATTTCTTTCATCACGCCGGTGCTGTCTGAGAAACTCTCAGCGGGTACGTCCAATTGTTGCAGGCACGTCAACAACAGGTTGGAAAACGGTTGACCTGTCGCTTTCATCTCATGAAACACACCTTGGCGGATTCCTAGGTTCGCGCCACCGGCAAGCATCAAAGGATAATCTCGATTGACGTGTGTTTTGCTATTACTACACCCAAACAGCACGATTGTGTTATCAAGCATCGACCCATTTCCCTCGGGCGTATTGGCTAGTTTATGTAAGAACTTCGCTAACAAATCCGCATGAAACTTGTCATAAGTTCCGAGTTTTTGCATAGCATTGAGCCCAGTGCCTGCTGCGTTGTGAGCTAACAAGTGATGTCCTACGCCCAAACCAAGCGCCGTCTTGGGCATCGATTCCCAAACACCACTACCCATCGTTTGTAGCATGTAAGTTGCAAAACGAGTGGAATCCGTCTTAAATGCAAGGTAAATCAGGTTGTACATTGTTTCAATAAATACATCAGGTTCATTGACGGTTGCCTTGAGTGATAAGTCCGTTGTGTCAACGTGAGGCTTAGGCGTTTCAGACCATTTCTTCATCCGCTCGATGTTTCTCTCTACGTCTCGTACTGACTGTAGGTAGGAATCGATCTTGCGATTGTCATTAATTCCCACTCGGCGTTTTAACCGTTTGGCCGAATCAAAGACTCGATTCACTAAGTCTCCGTTGCGAGCGTAGAGGTCCTTTTCTGCTTGCATGATTTTTGGATCAGAATTAAATAGCTGGTTGTATAACAGTTCGAGATCGTTGATTGATGGCATCGCTCGTCCGGAACGGTTGTAGGAAAGAGTGTGCGATCCACCGCGGATGCCGAGTCCGCCTTCATTGCCCAGTACCAAACTGTTAAAGCGAGTGTTTTTACCATGCGTCATCGCAGCAACTTGGTCAATCGACGGGTGTATAACGGCCGCTTGTGGGTTACTGCCCGTAAGGAATGAATCTGCGGACGAGTGTCCGTTGCTACCGTTAACCTGTGGGTGATCAAGACCGTAAAACACGGAGAGATGTTTCTCGAGCGGTTGAAAAGCAGACGTTGATTTGCCAAACACCATTTTGCCATCGACGAGTCGAGGATACCAACTCCAATCCCGCGCGGGGTGGTCGTCTTTACGAGTAATCGCTAGGCCGTGTCCAACGTACAACCCCAAAAATCGTTTGGGGATATTGACACTATCGGGAGCTTCATCAGCCTGCACATCTAAATGCGGTAACAGCATCGATACACTAGTGCCATAGAGGAAGTGCCTCCGGTTTAAGCTTGCATGTTTCATCGCTATTTGCCTCTTGCCGTTTTAGCTAAGTCGTCTACTCTGGAAATGATTGCCTTACCGTTTGGATGACGGAACGTAGGGTGTGTGACAATTGCCTTAATCAATTCTGACATTCGGTGATCATTGGTTTGGAAATGTCCTGCAATAGTGCTAATTGCGTTGTTTTCACGGTATGACATTTTTCGACCTAAGGCGAAGGACAACATCAAAGAAGTAAATCCGCGCGAAAATTCATTTTCGCACTGATGTCGCAAGTAGGTTTGTAATTCCAACATCCCCGCAATGGTATTTTCGCGAATCTCCGTATCGGCAACGACGGGCAAATTAAGCCGTTTATTGTTGGCAGGCTGGATCGTCAGAATCTTAGTACGAATTTTTCCCGCCGCATCATAGGCTTCCATCGCAACGCCCCAAGGGTCAATATTCTTGTGGCAATCGTAACAAATACCCGTACGATGTAGGGCAAGACGCTCTTTCGTCGAAAGCTGATGCGCATCTAGCGTTTCCAAATCTGCCAAGGCAGGCACCGCAGGAGGTGGATCGCGAGGAGGGTCACCAAGCAGTCTTGCTCGCACCCACACGCCGCGATTAACCGCATGCGAGTCTTCGCCGGTGGAGTGAGCGAGCAGGAACGCGGGTTGTGTCAGAACACCTCCCCGGCCAGGCGGCGCGGGCACACGAGAAAACTCATGACCGCTCTTAGGAGTTGGTACGCCATAGTATTTCGCCATCATGTCATTCACCACAATGAAATCGGATTGCAAACAGTTTAGGCAACTCAAATCTTCCCGCAGTAACGTTGCCAGGAATTCCTGTGATTCAATTTTCATGTAATGTTTAAATTGAGGATTCCACCATCCGTAGAAATTCGGGTTGATGGCAATTTGATCAATCTTCGAGAAACCAACCCAGGCAGCCGCGAAATCGGAAATAAATCGCCCCGAACGCTTGTCGTCGATCAATCGTTGCGTTTGCATCAATAGTTCCTGTTCGGTAATGGGACTATTTTTTGCGGCGAGTTGCGTGAGTTCCTCGTCGGGTACACTCCGCCATAGAAAAGAAGCGAGCCGCGCGACTAACTCATGGTTCTGTAGTCGCGTTGTGTTTTCTACGTCGGAGTAAAACAAAAACCGAGAATCTGCAAACACCGCAGTAAGCAGGTCTCGCAGTGCTTCGGTTTTGGATGAAGCGGAGCTGAGTTTCAGCTTAATGAGAGCATTCAGCGATCGGCTTTCATTATTTGTCAACGGTCGCCGCCACACGCGTCGTGCAATGTCACGGACTTCATCTGTGATTGCTTTGTCGTCTAGCTTCCCATTAGTGAGAAATGGTTGCACGCTCGCAGGTGGCCACTGCCAAGGCAAGTCGAATTCGATGCGTTCAATGACACCATAACCAGTATCCGTCATCACTTCCTTGTAGACAGACGGCTTGCCTTGTGTCGTGTGATCGCTGCCTCCATGAGAATGCTTGAGCCAATTATTCCTGCCAAATTCTACACCCCAAGCATCAATCCACTGATCATCCGCTCGTACAAAATGCGCATCTCCATGGATAACCCAATTTGGATTCGTAACCGGTTTATCAAATTTTGACGTAAGCGGCGAGCAGTTTTGAATAGTAACAAAACGGTATTTAAAGTGTGTTTCGATTCCGTAGATTTCTTCATCTTCACGAACAGGTGCGGGGTCTACACCAGGAAAGTCAGCGACGTTGCCGAATATTTCAAATGTTTGGCTTCCGGGAATTGCTTTGAGAGTGAAATTACCGATCGCGTGCATTGGAGATTTAAAGCCCTTGTCGAACCCAACCATAAAAGCGTGTTCTTGAAGTGGACCGCCCTCGCGTGGTGGTTCATTACGCAGTTTTATGCGGATACGAAAGTTTCCAGCGCTGCGGTTGTCATCCACGTAGATGCGAAAAAAGTGATTGGGCGGTAAGGGAATTTGGAAGTCGTCTTCGAGCCATTGAGGACCTGTGTATCGACGGTGGTGTCGACGATTACCATGCGCAAGGTCGTTGCGATTGAGGTAGTGTTGTCTTTCCCAATCGTTTCCGTGCAGTTGATACGGTACCGGTGGAGATTGGAGGTCTGGCACAGCTTCTTCAACGGCATTCTTCAGCGCGCTCAGATACAGTTCCAGGTGTGTACCGCTTAGTTCCAGCGTTGACTGCAACGATTCACCGTGCTTGCCAAGCGAATCCTCGATCAGATCACCGGAGTAATCGCGATGGATGCCAAGAATGTCCTTGAGGTTCCAGGCGATTTGTTTGTTGGTTAATCTCATGTAGCGAAAATCGCGATCATCCAGCTTGGCAGAAAGCTCGTCCAGTTGAGTCCGTACTTGGTCCAAAAATTCTTGCCGGTCCGCGGGACTTGATTGCGGGGCTTCTTTTGGCGGCATGTCGCCACGTTGAATGTTGTTGACGATATCGTGCCATAATTGAGAGTTTTCAGATTTAAAAACTCCAAGATCGGAGAAATCGATCCCCGCAGAATCTTTGTCAGCGTTGTGGCACACGCTGCAGTGTGAATCCAGATATGTGGTTACAGAATCTACGATCGGGACTTCTTGAGCGAAGGTTGTTGTCAGCGACCAAAACGCTACGGCTATGTAGGCAACTCGCGCGGTTACATAAGTTGATCTGGTACGTGTTTCAGACATGGCAAGTCCCAATGTTTGCAATTGTTGTATTTGCATTTTAGCCAAAAACACCTATTGCGTAAACGTAGAACTTTTTTTTCGGGGGAGCGACAACACGCGTATCACTAGTACCGCTAACCGCCTTAGGAACGTTAGTGCTGACATCTTCCGCAGCGTCGGGTTCGGTTTGGATCGGGAGATCGATTAACTCCGTAGTCCTCCCCTACGTCTGTAAGTCTGCGTTTCTGCACACGGTACTCTGAAAGCACCTGATCTCTGCGTTCGTACATTTGTTATTCATTGCTGACTGCGGTAATATGATAGCTTACTAGATTTTTAATTTCTCCACAGTGCATCAACCATGCCAGACCACGAAGACAGCCTCGGAGGTGAAACGTTTGGCGGCGACGCGAAATCGAATCGTGCGGAACGGTCACTCGGTGACGGCGCGACCATGAGCGGCGATACTGCTTCCCACAGCGTCGGTGAGCAGTCCACGTTCGGTGACGCTAACGTCGACGATGAACTGTTTGATGACGGGATGGAACTAGTAGACCTATCTACTCGCTACAGCGAAGAGAGCGTGCTTGGTAAAGGTGGTATGGGTGAAGTTATCCTCGCCACCGATACACGTCTTGGCCGCAAAGTCGCGATTAAGCGGATCCTAGGTAAAGCCGCTCGTAGCAAAACCGCTGTCCAACGATTCTTAACCGAAGCCAAGTCGATGGCAGAGCTGAATCATCCTAATATCGTTCAGATCCACGATTATGGGCGCAGTGCCGACGGCCCATTTCTGATCATGGAATGTGTCCGGGGCGGTAGCCTGCAGGAGAAATGTAAAGCTGGGCCAATCGAGCTAGATGATGCAGTGAACATCTTCAGCCAACTTTGTGATGGACTGGCCAAGGCGCATGCTGCCGGTATCATCCACCGTGACATTAAACCTGCTAATGTTTTAATGACCGAAGACGACGTCCCAAAGTTGACTGACTTTGGCCTTGCCAAGGATGACGCTGCTGATACGGGCATGACTGTGGAGGGAGCAGTGATCGGGACACTGGATTTCATGTCACCTGAGCAGCGACAGTCAGCCGAGCTTGTTGATCACCGTAGTGACCTTTGGAGTCTGGCCGCGACGTTTTATCAGATACTCTCGGGCAAGAGTCCTAAGGTGATCAACATCTCATCGATACCGCCCAAACTTCAGTCCGTAGTCGCCAAAGCATTAGAGGAATCAAAGGATGATAGATTTCAGTCCGCACATGAGATGCGAGAAAAAATAATCCTGGCTCACTCAGGCAAGATGGACACGTCAAGATCCTTGGGAGAAGGTGAATGTCCGCAATGTGCAACGCGCAATCCTCCTGATCGGAAGTTTTGTCGGGAATGTAGCGCTCAATTGCAGGTGAACTGCTTAGGCTGTCAAAATGGGATGGCAATATGGGATAAAGCCTGTGGTGAATGCGGTGCACAACAGTCGCCCCTAGTGGACAGTGCTCTGGCTGACCTTAAGACGGCACACGATCGAGCTGAGAGTTTACTGGCTGATTTAAAGTTCGACGAGGCGGCAGAACATTCTGAGGTGGTGGGAAGTGAAACGGACTCACGATTACAACAGTACGCAACTTGGCGTGAAGATTTCTCGGTTCGGCTCGAGTCGTCACGAAAGTCGGAACATGCGCGCTTAGAGGAACTGCTTCGGGAAGCACTAACTCATGAACAGGCCTATGACTATGAAGCAGGTTTGCAAACCCTTAAGCAAGTTGCTCCTTCTCTAAAACAAACAACTGTTAGCGGAATCGACGTCACCGCATTTGAAATAAATGAGCAACTAACCACTAAACAATCACGCTTTAAAGAACTTGAGGTGATAGTTCGTGGGCGTGTTACCAAGAGGGATATTGGAGGGTTGTTACAATTTGTGAATGAACTCTTATTTCTGAAACCTGATCACCCAAACGTTCTGAAGCTTCGCGCACAACTTGAAAAGCGGGAATCACAGCTAGATGTACGTAACCAACAAATCATTTCACAAGCGCAGTCGCATATGCACCAGTCGCAGTTTGATGCGGCAGTGAAGATCCTTGACACGATTGCACCGGAATATCAGACGTCGACAACAGTAGCACTCCGCCAACAAGCTGCGGCAGAGTATCGAGCTCGTGCCCCAATAACAAACACATTTGGCATCATACTAAAGCCAATCCCAGCTGGCACATTCATGATGGGTTCTCCCGCCGACGAGAAAGATAGACGCAATGAAGAGCAACAACACGAGGTCACCATCAGTAAATCGTTCTATCTGCAAGTGACGGAAGTGACTCAAGCACAGTGGAAATACGTTATGAACTCAGAGCCTTGGAAGGGAAAGCAATTTGTGAAAGAAGGCGCTAACTACCCTGCGGTGCACGTAAGTTGGGATGATGCTGTAGCGTTTTGCAAAACAATTAGTTCGAAAGAAGGTAAGACGTATCGATTACCCACCGAAGCGGAATGGGAGTATGCTTGCCGCGCAGTCACAGAAACGGCGTGGAGTTTTGGCCACGATAAAAACCAAACTTTTGATTACGCTTTTTGTGGAATGAATACCTGGAAATCATGGAAACGCTATTCTCAGCAGGTTGGACTAAAAAAGCCCAACGCGTTTGGACTGTACGACATGCACGGTAATGTTTGGGAATGGTGTCACGATTATTTTTTCAAGGGTTACTACATACAGTCGCCGAGCAAAGACCCAATGGGTCCAACGTCTGGCTCTTTACGAGCGTTGCGGGGTGGTTCGTGGCGCGACAAGTCCCATTTCACTCGTTCCGCTTGCCGCGGTAGGAACGACGCTGTTTATCGTAGCGCCAGCGTCGGGTTTCGGTTGGTTAGGGAGATGGACTAACTCCGTTGTCATCCCCTACGTCGGTAAGTCTGCGTTTCTGCACACGGTACTCTGAAAGCACCTGATCTCTGCGTTCGTACATTTGTTATTTAGCGCCGGCGGCGGATAGCATGAATGCTCGTCAACTTTCTAACCTCAACACTCATCAACCAAACTGTTCGCGAACGGCATCGCTCAATACTAATTGCTGCCAGCTTTCTCTGGGACACCTTATTTCTCGCTGGTCATGAGTTCTATTAGTAACACAACAAGTTCCGCTACCAGACCAACTAATTGCCAATGCAATACAAATGTTGGGCCGATCGGATATAGAAGTTGCCTCGTGAGACTGCCATCGACGCTAGACAGGTATCGCCGAGGTCGTTGCGGGCGACCTCATCGTACTTGGGCCCCGGCCGCAGAACGATCGTCACTCCCTCCTCGGACAGAATATAGATTCGTCCATCCGCATAAACCGGCGAAGCCCAGTATACGCCGGACAGTCGCTCCAGCCAAACAATCTTGCCAGATGAAGCCTCGATGCAATGTAGAATATTGTCCCTGGAAATTGAGTACAGATAGGGTTTTACGTACAGCAACGACGATAGTGCCGCCACACCACGTTTTTGCTCCCAGGCGATATGCGTCTTGGTAACATCCCCCTTGCCGCCCAGTCGTATGGCCCGTAGCGTCGGAGCTTCAAAGCCAGAGGACGTGTAGATCAGACCATCGCCGACTACTGGTGATGGCGTAACACCTTCACCTTGGCTGTAGACCGACCAGATGCGTTTGCCGGTCGTCGGGTCGAATCCCTGCACGCGGTCGCCGCCTGCGCTGACGAGTTGACTGCCTTTGTCAACAAGAATCGGCGTGACGTGTCCGACACGTGATTCTCCCCGCTGACCCTTCCAGCGCACGGAACCATTTTCCGCATCCAACGAGAGAACAACGGCTTTGTCCCAGGGAATTTTCCACCCAACCTGAGTTTCCTCTCGACTACTGCCGTCAAACGGCATAATGACCTGACCATTGGCGAGAATAGGTGACGCGCCCAGACCATGCAAACTAAAGAATTTCACCTCGCTATTCTTCCAAACAATCTTTCCAGAAAAATCAACGGCAACCACCGTGCCGTCATAAAAGACGGAATAAACGTATTTGCCGTCCGTCACGGGCGTCGGCGTGGCGTACGAATTCTGTTTCCGCATCGGCCCTGGTTTTTGACGGTGCACTTCGGTGTTCCAGGCAATGCTTCCATCCTTGCGATTGACGCAGATCACTCGACACGACACACCTTCTTCACTAGATGCCGTGAGAAACAGATAGTCCTCGAAGACAATCGGCGACGACCAGCCATTACCTGGGATACTCGCCTTCCACTTGATGTTTTTGGTCGCGGACCATGTGACCGGTAGGTTCGACTCGCTAGAAATTCCTTGACCTGTCGGGCCCCGGAAACGCATCCAGTTATCGCCCCAAGCTGAATCACAAACGATCAACCAGCACGCCAAACAAAGTGTCAACCCAATTCTCGTTTTCATAATCACTCCTGTGCTACTGCCTTGAACCTCACGACTGTCTCTTTTCGGCTTCACGGACCAACCGAAATTGATCAGCCTTCCGTTACGGCGATACAGTGCTTTTTAACGTTGCGCGACTTGTACTACTTTCCAAAGGAAAACTAATGAAGTTTCCATCCCCGGGCAAACGCCCGATACCTACCAAACCAGCGGACACATTCGCCAGCGAACCCGCTGCGTGTAAACTCGATAATCGACCCAATTGCCAACCAACAGTTGTTCCTCGGCCCGAATACGCAAAACGAGTAGCGGAATAATCAGCAAAGGGAGCGCGATCCCCACGATCATCGAGGAACTGAACCCGCAAGCGGTCAGCATCAGTAACTGTCCGACATAAGCTGGGTGCCGGACACAGCGATAGGGACCGCGAGTCACCGGGTTTCGTGCTGCCGGGAGAATGCCAAAACTGCGCCCCAAGGCAAGAAACGAAAGGACCGTGAGCGCTACCCCAATACCAAATAACACGATCGAGGCCATATGCCATTCACCCCAAGGACCGGCCACGGCCAGACCGATTGCGCCTACGAATAACGCTGGCAGGCTCGCCAGCACCTGTAGGGAATTAGCCTGTTGCCGCAAGGGACGCCGCAATAATAACAACCCACCCACGGTAAACTGGACAGCAGCGACCAATCCTCGCTCTGGGGTCCACTCCCAAAGCGATCCGACGGCCGATACCAATACCGAGATCCCGGCGACTATTTCCAGAATACGGGGGGGACGCGGCATAATTGATCCAAGGCCTCTAAACAAAGTTAGTCTTGTTAAACCTATCCTCACTAATAAAACCAAAACGACCAGTCGAACGCCCAACTCAATAAGTTGATCAACAACAGGATACCGATCCAGACCATCCAACCGCCACCACCGCCGCCCTTCGATTCTTCATCAGACATCGCTTGGCTCCTTGTTTTACAATAAATGAGTATCCTAGTAAAAAAAAATTCCAATGCCCGTAGCTTGAATTCTCCCCTATTTCACTGTCATCGCAGTAAGACACGTTTGTCATAAGCGCAATAACATAATGCTATCCCTTAACTGGGATTTGCATTTGGGTTGGGCT
>Ga0315334_10003359_pt1 | contig 10093 bp, 6 predicted proteins | sample M150034915metaG_FD_205555 | JGI IMG/M metagenome (GOLD analysis project Ga0315334, IMG submission 205555) | Ammonia-oxidizing marine archaeal communities from Monterey Bay, California, United States - M1 500m 34915 | ecosystem: Environmental > Aquatic > Marine > Intertidal zone | place: USA... | reverse complement strand
GTCAGCTGCAACCACGATATCGAGGTCACCTATGGTCTCTCTACGTCTGCGAGCCGAACCTGCCAGTTGGGCCTTGATCACACCATCGAGAGCAGAAACGCGATTCTGGAATGCCTCGCCGTATGCCAGGCCGACATTGAGGCGACGTCTGGCACGAAATCGACTCAATAATTCGATTCCATCGAGCATTCGTTGTTGTGATTTCTCACCCAGACCCTTCATCGGTGCCACGTCACCCGCTTCACAGGCCGCCTTGAGAGCAGCGACTGAATCGATTCCAAGTTCATCGTGCATCAGTTTGATTCGCTTCGGGCCAAGGCCGGGGATGGCCAGCATCTCAATGAGCCCCTGAGGAGTTTCATCGTGTAATTTCTTCCAGTCTCCAGCCCATTCTCCATCTTCGATAGCCTGACAAATGGCTCCACCAATGCCCTTCCCTATACCCTTCAGTTCAAACAGCCGTCCGGTTACGACCAGTTCACCAATGTCATCGGTCAGACCGGAGATGACCCGGGATGCATTCTGGTAGGAGCGGACACGAAAGGGATTGGCACCTTTCAATTCAAGCAGAACTCCAACCTGATGCAGAGTGGATGCAACCTGAGAACGCGAGAACCAGGGTGGGCCATTGGGTCGTTTTCTTGGTAATGACCAGTTTCCAGATTTCATCAAACGCCTCCCGCGGGCTGTTATGAATCGTCGCCCTTCAATAAGCATGCGAGTCTGGCGACTGCAATGCTGGACGTGGATTCACTCGAGACCATGTCGCAGTTATCCTGTGGATTTTCGATTCTAGGATTCATGTTCATCGCCTCAGCATCACGTTCTGAGAAACTGGAATCCATGGTCCAATGGTTCGTCGTGCTCTCCAGTATCTGCGCTGCGGTATTCCTCATCCTGTTGTGGAATGCAGGAGGAGGAATGTGGGGTTCGCAGGCGATGGTCAGACCATTGGCAGTATTGAGCATCCTCATTGCAATAGCGGCCAGATTGAACCTCAAGGGAGCGCAGATTTCACAAGGAATGAATCCCCATGAGATAATGAAAGAGAGTGCAGACGTTTCAGAAGCAGTTTCAGTATCACAGGATGAATGATCCTTTCATTGGTTCGTGTTGAGGCGTATCATCGCTTATCTATCACAGAATTCCAAAACAATCTTTGCTGAAGTGTTTGCTCCTCGCCTCATGAAGGGGCGTGCTATCCTACTTGTGGTGCTGCTGCTTGGCAGCATTCCGGCGTTTCCTGAAACTTTGCTGCATCATGGTGAAGCAGGGCCGACCACCAATTTCGGTAATAGCGGCTTTCCTCAATCGATGAACGTCACATTCAACAGTTCTGGATATGATAACAGTACTAATTTCACCCTCGCAGCCAATGGAGTTGTCAATTCAGCGACACTTGATGTGCGCGGTTGGCAGAACACGATGGGAATCAGTCCTCGAACCATAGGACTCGATGTAGGCGATGACGGCGATCTTGAGTGGGCTTTTGGTGGTGAAGGCAACGGTTCCTTCGGTTTTGTGAACGAACTTTCCAATGGTTGGGAAAGAGTTGGCCTGAATCTCTCAAACGGATACAACAAGACCTACTCAATCCGCCTTCCAGTCGATGCCAACGTGACCTCGGCGACAGTCAATCTATCCACTCTCAGTGAACTTGTTCTTTCGGGTGCTGACGCTCGCGATTCCTATCTTCATAAGCCAAATCCCTCATGGGGAAACAGTACCCACAGTGATAGTAACTATGGTAATTCCACTGAGACCATTGTGGGGAAGTCGGAATGGGCGAATTGGCATATTTATCGTGGCGTATACTGGTTCAATCTCACTCAACTTCCGGCGGTGACGGTGCTGGATGCCAACCTGTCATTCTGGGTTGATGATGTAGTCAACCATGCATCCACTGGTCAGCCTGTCAGTGCTCAGCATAGTTACGCGATATACCCCCTGCTCAAGGACTGGGAAGAAGGGGTGGAAGTGAATCTGCCTCCGCAACAGGTAGCAGGTGTCACTTGGAACAATGCCATCGATAACACCACAGGTAGCGACTATGCGTGGACCAGTGCAGGAGCTTCCTCCAGCAGTGACAAAGGTGCTGCAGTGGACAGTGTCACTGACAGTCCAGCCAATCTTGAGCAGACCTGGCTTGATTTCAATTCACAGGCCTTGACCGATCTGGTTCAGAGTTGGGCCAATGGAAGTGTGACCAATCAGGGTTTTCTGTTGATTGGAGATGAGAGCACGAGCAAGCCAGACGGTTCGTATCTCAAGATCATGTCGCGTGAAAATTCAACGCATGGGCCACGTCTGGTGATAACTTTCGAAGGAACAGATGATGTGACAGCTGGTTTTGACATCGGTGATGATGGAGTATGGGAATGGAATCACTCTGGAAACCTCAGCAATGGCTCGACCACTCCTGATTTCTCTGCTTCTCTCAATTCCTTGTTGGCCAATGCCACCCCATCATTCATTGATTCATGGGGCAATGAGTTCGTCGATATCCCATTGAATGTGAGTGGTAATGCCACTCTGGTCCTCAATGACATCGCAATCCAATATGATTGGACTCCAAGCGTGGGAATTTCTCCGCATGGAGATCTTGTCAGTGAACTGAATCAGCATCTATCCAATCTGACTGCTGATGCTACCGGTAATGTCAGTATCAACATCAATGTCAGCAGTGGAAGTGCAGGTGTGGTGGAACTCTCTGGATTACATGTTCAACTTGGCGACCGTTCACCTTCGATCGGTATCATCACCCTACCTTCCGTGACCATGGTACCGGATGGTGAATCGTTCATTGTAGGATTGCAGACCACCAGTTATCAGGGTCTGGCAAACTTGTCCTGGGTGGCTTTGACTCCACAGTTACAGGATGTGGCCAATCGGCCGGTGTTGCTTCATTCGCTGATCAACGGGAGCAGTTGGGTGAACGACCCAAGTGGCATGGTGGCAAATCTCAGCGGGCAATGGCAGCCGTTGAATGCTGATACTGGACAGATGGAATGGAACGTAAGTGTTGATTGGGACTGGTTGCCTGAACAGGGTGTGGTCTGGCAAGCACAGGTCATGACGATAGACGGTCTTCATTCTGAACGTCTTTCCAGCCAGACAACAGACCATGAAAGAAGGATGGAGATTGTTTCCTACCTGATATGGGACGAGACTTCGCCGAGTGAAGGAGGGCCTGAGATATTGACTGATGAATGGGTGGCCGGTGGCGATCTGTTGCGTGTCAGCGGTGCGGTGCGTTTCCTCAATGAATCCAGTCACCCACCGCCCGGAGCCCTGTTGATAGAATTGGAGAACGTGAGTGGTAATGGTACTGTGGATCAGAGTGGCGACTTCTCGATAGAAACTCATGCACCCACGGTGAATCAATATGGTGGATTCACCATCAGTGCTGCAATCATCGGGCCATTCGATGCAACAGCAGAGGATTTTGCAACTCTTACTTTCAATGTTGACGCTACCACTCCTGGAATGTTGTTGCATACTCCCCTCGGAGAGCGGATACTCCCTGAGGTCCAGCAGTTGTTCAATGTCTCGATAACCGATGGTTCCGAAAGCAAGGGGTTGGCTGAGGAGACATTGATGTTACGTTGGTGGGTGGAGGCAAGACATGATGATGGAGACGGAATCCCTGAGATTGAAGAATATGGTTCACGTCCTCTGATTCGTTTTCAAGACACGGATTTCTTCCATGCTACCTACGATGATTCAGACAATTCACATGGGCAACTGGTCTCATTGTTCGTTGAGGGCGAGGACAGGGCTGGCAATTCTTTGGCTAGTGGGCCCGGACTGGATTCAGATATCCATCACTACATCTCTTTGGTACCCTCGCCCAGCATTCTGCAGAATGCGACACTTGACCTGCCCGGAGGGGGTGAGGCACTCGTGCCTGCCTATTCCGCTTGGTTGAATCTGACGTTGTACGATATCAATGGACTTGAAGACCTTGAGAGAGTCACAATCGATATTGGACAAGAAAGGAGGTTGACATGGAATCAAGACGGAGATCTCTATTCCAATTATCCCGAGTTGCTGGCGGATGACTTCACCTTGTTCGGTGAGGGTGCCCTGATCTACTTGAATATCTCATTCAGTACCACTCCATATTTCGAACCAATTGTCTCGTTCAGTCAATCAATCAACCTTCAGGTGGTGGATTCATCAGGTGAGCAAACCCTGTCAACCGGATTAGAATGGAGTTTTGATGCTGATATTCGGCTTGCAGACTTTTCCATTTCATTGGCAGATGAGATGGTGAACAGAACTCTTGAGGATGATAGTTTTGTGGCTCTCGGCTCTAGATTATTGATTACTGGACGAGTACGTTATGTTGCTGCTGACCTTGCACCAGCCGCTGATTCTTATCGGATTTCATTGGAGGTACCTCTCGATCTGCCACTAGGGGTGCAGGCTGACGAGGATGGTCGGTTCAATGGGATGATGGATGTCCTTGGAAGCGGCTTGTACAGGGTGACTCTACAGGTTGATGGAGGTCCAGGAGAAGTGAATCCAGTCCCTCCTCCTCTCCGCCTACAGGTCGATGATGAAGCCCCGTCTCTGATAGGTTCTGAACCATCATTCATCGAGGCCAATTCGACTGATGTGATTCTTCAGTTCGACTTACAGGAGTTGGATGCTGGACTATCTACTGATGAAATCCCAGTCACTTGTATATTGCGACAAGGACTTGAAACTGTGGGAGAGGAAGTTCATGGACAGGCTACGTTGTCAATTCCCGGTCAAGTGTCTAGATATCTGGTTAATCTGACCTTCCCACCAATCCACGCAGACTCTCTTGACTGTTGGTTCGAGGTCAGTGATATTGCCGGTAACCCGATTGGAGGAATCGGTTCTACAGAAGCATGGCCCCTGCGCCTACCTGTGGTCGAGGTCCGTCCGGATATGACTGCAACCGATATCACATTATCTTCCCAGTCTGTAGTTCTGGGAACAGCCGTCTCAGTGAGTATCGATGTCATCAATCTTGGTAATCACAGTGAGCAACCTTTCGTGGTGTCACTAGCAACACGTTTCTTTCATGATGAGCAATGGCATGATGTTGGGATCGCCAGCGAAACGGTGGTGCTGTTGGAAGGTGATTCCACTACTGTATCATTCACTTGGACGCCAGACTGGAAAGGAGAGGTTGAGTTGCTCATCCATATCGATTCTGATGAACAGATTGCAGAGCAGGATGAAAACAACACGCTATCGCTCACTCTGACTGTGAAACCGATACCAAGTGAAGGAGGTCTTTTTGCCTCGCAGACCGCTATCGCCACTGGCGGAATCGGCTTACTGTTATTGTTCGTGATAGGGATGTTGACAATTGCATTACGTCGAATCAAAGAGGAGGATGCAGATGATTGGGAAGATGAGGAGGTGCTTGATGAGGAAGAGGAGTACGAAGATGTCATTGAATACCATCCTTCTGAAACCCTTCAAGCAAACAATGGGGTCAAGGATGGATACGAGTGGTTGCGAGAGAATGATGTTGACTACAGCCGCCCACAAGGAAGTGGTTCAAAGTGGCAAAGATGGGAATGATTCTCTCATCTGGTTGATTTCTCAGACGATATCGCCTTCGCTTTCAGCCTCTCCTGATTCATCCGCCATCTTCTGGTCGATGAACTGACGCATGAATTCAGGTAGTTCTCCATTGACGAAGACGACATCCTCAATCTCATCGAGTTTCTTCAAAGAGTAGTAGATCTGCATTGCAGTCATTGGAGTGGAGGAACAACCGACACATCCTCCATCGAGAGAGATCATGATGATTCCACCATCTGTATCGATGATCGTGACCACTCCGTCATGTGCATCCAGTATCTCTTGAACAGGGCCTATCTCGGCCAGCACTTCTTCGGCAGTGATTCCCATTTGCTCATTCCTGCGCAACCCCCCTCCCATTTCAACCGTCGCTTCCTGACCACAATCAAGAAGTCCGGAGTCATCAACGTCCACTCATGCCGACGAAGGTGGCAATCCTCGACCTGTTGTGTGAGCGCGAGGTCTACGGGCCTAAGGGAAATGCAGCAGCGATTCGTTCATTCGGCGAGGTTGAGATTCTTGCTTTGAACCCTCAGTTGCCCTCTCTCGATGGCTGGCAGAAGGAAGGTGAATGGGATGGATTGCCATTTCACAGAGTTCCGATGCCCAGCGATGTTGAGGTTTGGTTTGATGATGATGTGGCTGCACTCATCATCAGTGGTTCCCGCTCAAACTTGACCATGCCCGAGCCTTGGATGGATGAAGCCACTGATCTTGTTCGCAGGGCAGTGGAACACGGCGTCCCTACTCTGGGAATCTGTTTCGGACATCAATTATTGGCTGCTGCTTTCGGTGGGCGTCTACAAAGAGCAGAACATGGTTTTCATGATATCTCCACCGTTCAATTGACCTCCAAGGGTGAGGTCGATCCATTGTTCGAGGCTTGTGAAAGACCCCCACAAGTAGTATTCACACATCAGGACCAAGTGGTCGAGATTCCTGACCGCTTCCAGTTGCTGGCAGAAGCACACCACGTGGGGATTGCAGCATTCCGCATCTGTGATGAGGAAGGAGTGCCCTTGCGGGCCTGGGGTGTACAGTTCCATCCTGAGTCAACAACGGCGATATGTAGACATGCATCAGAAGTGGAGGATATGCCATTCACGGTGGATGACCCGAGAATAGAGGAGTTGGAAGGCGAGCGCATCCTGGCGAATTTCGCGGAGTTGTCGCTTGCTTGAAGTACCCTCGATGGGAAGTGATTAATATGCTCAAGAAAGGAATGAAGGTAGCGGTATTGACCGGTGCAGGCATCAGTGCTGAATCAGGAATTCGTACCTTTCGTGCTGAGGATGGTCTGTGGGAAGAGCATCGCTTGGAGGATGTCGCCACACCGCAGGCATGGGAAAGGGATACCGAAATGGTCTGGCGTTTCTATCAGGAACGACGCCGCCAGTTGCTTGAGGTTGATGTCAATCCGGCGCATGATGCTCTGGTTGAACTGGAGAAAGGATTCGGGGTAGATTTCACCTTGATAACCCAGAATGTCGATGACCTCCATGTGCGTGCTGGCTCAAAGAGATTGATTCAGATGCATGGTGAGCTGCGCAAATTGCGCTGCGAAGAATGCGGTCATGTCTGTGAGGCCATGGAGCCAGAGCAATTGATGGAAGATTATGTCCCTTGTTCAAACTGTAGCAACCAGAGATTGAGGCCACACATAGTATGGTTCGAAGAGATGCCGATGGGGGTGTGGGACTACGAAGCAGCCGTCCATGATTGTGATGTCTTCCTGGTGGTTGGAACCAGCGGTCACGTATACCCCGCATCCAATCTGTTACCAATTGCTAGGCATACCGGTTCTTACTGTATTGGAATCAATCTTGACCCGCCGCTGAATGTCGACTATTTCCATGAATTCCATCAGGGCAAGGCCGGTGAGATATTGCCTGAGATGGTAAAAGAATGGCTCGAATCATGAAAATGTGGTACTGAAAGCCGGCAATCGGTTCAGAATACCCCCTTTGCAGTGGTTTTTCCATGCAACCACTTATCAAAGCCTCTCAGGTCGCCGGCAGCACAGGTGAGTATGTTGTTGGAGAATGTTGAAGTTGGATATATTGCGATTGGAATAGCGGTTTTCGGACTTGCTATCGCTTTCTGGTTGTACAGGCAAGTAAATTCGATCAAGATAGAGAATGAGACGGTTGCTCGAATCACTGGCGAAATCAAGGATGGTGCAATGGCCTTCCTGAAGGCTGAATACAAGTATCTTGCAATCTTCGTTGCAGTCGTTGCCGCTGCTCTTGCCGCTGGTATTGGATGGCAGACCTCTATCGCCTTCCTTATTGGTGCAATAGCCAGCGTCATCGCTGGATTCTCAGGTATGCAGGCTGCCACTTCGGCCAATGGCCGTACAGCCATGGCTGCCAAGGATGGTGGCCAAGCAGCCGCATTGGAAACTTCATTCAATGGTGGTGCAGTCATGGGACTCGCTGTTGGTGGACTGGGTCTGCTCGGTGTCGCTGCCATGTATGTCTGGTTCGGACAGGACCTGGACAATGTCCAGTACATCGCCGGTTTCGGTATGGGTGCGAGCAGCATAGCCCTGTTCGCCCGCGTTGGCGGTGGAATCTACACCAAGGCTGCCGATGTTGGTGCTGACCTTGTCGGTAAGGTCGAGGCAGGGATTCCAGAGGACGACCCTCACAATCCTGGTGTCATCGCAGACAATGTAGGAGACAATGTTGGCGACGTTGCAGGAATGGGTGCAGATATCTTCGAGTCATTCGTTGGCTCGATCATTGCTGCAATGGTCATCGCTGCCACAGATCCAGACTTGGGTGCCAAGTATGTATTACTCCCAATCGTCCTCGGACTGGTTGGATATGTCGCCAGTATCATTGGCGTCTTCTCGATGAAGTTCCTCAAGGGTGGCGATGCTGCAGCTGCTCTGCGCAACACCACATTCATTGGAGCAGGTCTGTTCTGGATAGGTGGTTATCTTGCAATGGATAAACTTGGATATACAGACATGGGAGCCATGTGGGCAGTCATCTACGGCAGTCTGGTTGGAATCTTCATCGGTCTTGTGACCGAATACTATACCGGTATCGAGAAGGTCTTTGGCATCAAGCCAAAGGCGGTTCCACACATCGGCGAGATGTCCAAGACTGGCCCTGCAACCAATGCTATTGCAGGCCTTTCAACAGGGATGATGTCGGTGTTCCTGCCTGTGGTATTGATTGCTGTAGGAATATATCTTGCCAATTTCTACTCAGGTCTCTATGGAATCGCTATGGCTGCAATGGGAATGTTGGCAACAGTAGGTGTCACCATGACCGTCGATGCATATGGCCCAGTAGCAGACAACGCCGGTGGAATATCAGAGATGGCAGAACTTGGACCAGAGGTGCGAGAGATCACTGATGGTCTGGACAGTATCGGAAACACCACCGCTGCAATAGGCAAGGGATTCGCCATTGGCAGTGCTGCACTGACCGCTCTGGCTCTGTTCGCTGCATACAAGTCTGCAGTTGTTGAGGATTGGACTGGCACTGATGCATTCACAATGACCTTGGATGACCCAATGGTTGTCATCGGCCTTCTCATCGGTGGTTCTCTACCATTCGTGGTCGCTGCGATGACGATGACCAGTGTGGGCAAGGCCGCAGGAGAGATGGTGACCGAGATTCGTCGCCAGTTCGCCATCATGAAGGCTAAACTCAGTGATGACAAGGACTTCGATGGAGACCTTGATGACCCAACCACATGGCCTTTGGAAATAGAGGCCGATGGAGTCTCTTATCCAGATAGTGCATCCTGTGTCGATATCTCGACAAAGGCTGCTCTGCGAGAGATGGTTGCTCCAGGATTGGTAGCGGTGCTCTCTCCAGTCATCATAGGATTGTTCCTTGGCCCTGTTGCACTCGGTGGTCTACTCGCTGGAGCAACGGTCACTGGAGTCCTGATGGCTCTGTTCATGGCTAACGCCGGTGGCGCATGGGACAATGCCAAGAAAGCCATCGAGCAAGGAGAGATCGAGGGTGAGGAGAAGGGTGGCGAAGCGCACTCTGCTGCGGTCATCGGCGATACCATCGGAGACCCATTCAAGGATACAAGCGGACCATCGCTCAACATTCTCATCAAGTTGATGTCAATCGTCAGTCTGGTCATCGTACCAATCATCGTCTGAAAGACGACATGAAGCAAGTCTCAAGAAAGGTCCACCTGTGGACTGGCCATGCGCGCATTGCTGCTGCTGTTTCTGTTGCTTGGCTCCAGCCTAAGTGGCTGTCTAGGCACAGGTGAGCCAACGGCTGAGGAATTGCGGGTCGATGAAGAGCCAGGATGGAAGGTGGGAGACTGGTTCCAATACATCTTCACCACTCCTCAATATGGCCAAGACACTGCCCGTCTGGTCATCGCCGAGAAGGATGAGTCAGCTGACAACTGGATGCTGGCCATTTCCAGTCGGGCCGAGGCGCAGCGACATGCAGTTCTGAATCACAATCCCTTCCTTGGGCGCCTGACCTTCAGCGACCTCAAGGTCTACGAGAATGGACTTGCACAGACGGTGTTCAGT
>Ga0315334_10003358_pt1 | contig 10094 bp, 3 predicted proteins | sample M150034915metaG_FD_205555 | JGI IMG/M metagenome (GOLD analysis project Ga0315334, IMG submission 205555) | Ammonia-oxidizing marine archaeal communities from Monterey Bay, California, United States - M1 500m 34915 | ecosystem: Environmental > Aquatic > Marine > Intertidal zone | place: USA... | reverse complement strand
CCTCGTCATGCTCACGGTCGAAGGAGATGCCCTGCGAGTCGCCAACCTGGTTCTGGGTATCACCGTCTCGTACCACCTGACTTCGACCTGGCGAGAAACCCATGCCCAGCAGACCGACCTGCAACAGGTCGGCTTCCCCTTCGCCTGGGCGTTCCTCCCGACTGCGAACATCGTTGCCTTTGGCATGATTGTCGGCATGGCCCACGGAGGCATCGAAGGACTGACCGGTTTCTGCGACGCACTCTGGGAAGAATCCCCGTACCTCGCAGACCGCGTCGAAGGCCTCTTCGGCCTGATGGCGTGAGGAGGCGTCGCTCGCAGAGCTTCCCCACCGATGCTGGTTGTGTTGTCGTAGGCGGTGGAACTACGCGCCTACCTTGTCAGCGGATGCACAGTTGTCCGCACTTGCCCTTCATCGTGAACTGCAAGTAGTCGCACCGAGCAGGCTCTTCTTAGTGCTTCGGTAGTCGGTACATCGCGCCTTCGGAGACAAGTCTTCCTGTTTCCCGGGCTTTGGTGAGAACATCCTCGATCCGCCTTTTCACCTGAGCACCACATTTTGCGAATCCAAGAGTCTTGCTGACTTCCTTGACCAGTTCCTCGGGTTCCACTGCGAACGCGGACTCGACGATGTGGATTGCCGCGTTCAAGATCTCCTGCGGCGCGATGTGGCCGACTTGGCGGTCCGTGACCTCGTTCGGAGTGGCGCGGAACCCCGTCCATTCACTCGGCATCCGACTTGTACTCCAGATGAAGAGTCCCAGTTCGGTCTCATCGCAAAGTTGGGCTGGGACAATGTCCAGGATCTGCTTCGCCCGGGTCGCGCGAACTTGCTGCATCCCACAGCGGCGTCCGACGATCCTCGCCAAGCGTTCACAATGGACCGGCGCCTCTACGGCCAGAATCTCCTCAATGATCTCCGCCACCCGCCTCTTGGCTTTGGGGGCGGGGAGGAGGTCGAGGAGTCCAACGTCTTCGTCTAGTGGCTCGGTGGGTGCAGCTTCGAAGAGATCTGACTGATCGAGTTCTGGTTCAAGGAACGGTTCCGGTGGCAGGGTCAGCCAGTCCTCGGTGGTCTCGGACGGGCCGACTTTCCCCCCGGCAGTCTCTTCGGTCTCCCCGGAAGGTTGGGGTACGGGTAGCGGGTTGTTGGTGGCTTCTTCGATCTCGTCGAGGATCCGATCGCGTTCTTCCAGCCAGGACGGAAGCCAGATCCTCTGCACGCTCGGCCATCCCATCATCCGCAGCACAGCTGCCGGGAGCACGTCACGGTCGTTCGACGTGGTTCGGGCTGCCCAGTCTGGGCCGTCGAGAAGGACTGCAGTGGTCCATTCGTCTGACTCGGATGGGCCGACGGCAATGTCGATTCGGAACTTTGACAGGCCGACGTTTTCTCGAACTCGCAATCCACGGTCACGGAGGGCTTGTGCTACGGCCTCTCGGTGCCGGTCAGGGTCTGTCAACCGGCGGGCAACTAGATCGCCAGACCTTTCTGCGCCGTCGCGGGCGATGAGGAGAAACTCCTTGAGGAGCGCTGGGCCACGTGAGGAATCCTCGCTGAGCCGCATCTCGTCGGGATCGAACGAGCAGAAGACGACCAGTTCCTCTCGGGCGCGGGTAACTGCCACATTGAGTCGACGCTCCCCGCCCTTGTTGTTCAGCGGTCCGAATCTGTTTGGAAGTTTGCGTCGCTTATTCCCGTCCTTGTCGACCTTTTCTTCGTGAGCGAAGGCAACGGAGAGCATCACCACATCTCGTTCGTCACCTTGCACGCTTTCCAGGTTGCGGATGATCATCGCCTCATCCGACTCGTCCTCGAGGAGTTCAGAGACTCTGTCGTCGCCGCTCTCCTCAAGCAACCGTCTGACGAGGGCCTGTTGCGGAATGTTGAGAGTGACGACGCAGATGCTCTGGTGTCTTGTCTCGGGGTCGTTAACGCGTCGAAGAACGTCGTCAACGACTGCCCTAGCTTCTTGCGGATTTGTTCGCAGATCGTCGCCAGTAGCGGTCCGAAGAAATTCTCCATCGACCTTGTGGAACTTCACGGGGTTGCTTCCCGCAGGGGCTGGTGACGGGAACGTCGTCAACCTTCCTTCGTAGAAGGCTTGGTTGCTGAAGGTGATGAGCGATTCGTGCCGGCTCCGATAGTGGTACTCAAGGTAGAGGCGGGGAAGATTCGACTCGACGCACTCGGAGAGGATGCTCTCCAGGTCCTCAAAGGTCGGTTCGTCGTCGTCTCCTGACTCCTCCTCGTCGACGGCAGTCGACCTGCCGCCGAATGCCGTCGACGGGGGCATCTGTTGGCTGTCGCCGACCACGATGACGGCCTTGGCACGGCCCATGGCCCCGATGGCGTCTGCGACGGGGATCTGGGATGCCTCATCAAACACGACCGTGTCGAACTCGACGGAGTCGGCTGGAAGGAACCGGGCGACGGAGTCCGGGCTCATCAAACTGCACGGCATCAGAGTCGGAATTGCGTCGCCGTATCGGGCCATTAGTCCACGGATGCTGAGTTTCCGGCGAACCTTGCTGAGTTCGCGTTCGACCTGTCCGAAGAGACCCACCCGTGTTCCAGGCTTGAAGGGCCTGTTCTCGACCAGCCGTTTGGGGATCACCGTCCGCATGAGTTCACGCCGTTCCTGCTCAAGGTCCGAGAAGGATTCCACGCTTCGTTCGTGGGCAAGGCCGTCGAACCGGTCGATCCGACCCGTCTCGAGACGCTCGTTGTAGCCGGCGCGGGCATGCCCTCGGAGGAACATGTCGAGGGCTTCGTCAAAGGCTTCATCTCCGCCGAGGAGGCTCTCGCGGATGGCCTCCAATCCGACATCTGACAGGGGCTGGAGAAGTCGCACCACGTCGATCCATCGCTGCAACGGGAAGAACCGGGGGACGGCATCGCTCCACTCATGTTGAGCGTGAAGCCAGGCTTCGACGAACCCGCGGGTTCCCTGCCACCGGGCGATTGACTGATCGGTGGTACCGATCAGTTCGCCGAACCCGTTCCAAGTGGTGGCAGCGGTTCGCAAGACGTCGAGGACCTCTGTCGTCGGTCGCCAACCATTAACAAACTCGGCTCTGAGGGCGTTGGCCACCTCCCCGGAGAGGGTTTTCGCTCGGACGACGACCGCGGCCATCGCGTCTTCAGCGGCCTCCGGGTCGGCGTTGAAGTCCGGCCACTCGGGGGACACCCTGAAACCGGGAAGAGATCCCGCGGTTCCTCGGACGGATTGAAGATCGGCCTGCAGTCTGGGCACTGACTGGAAAGCCCGCAACAGTTCTCCGATGTCGGGATCGCCTGTCTGCTGGATGAAGGGCCCAGCAAGGGTCAGAAAGGCCCGCGCCTTCTTCTTTCTGGAGAAGAATCCGGCGTTGGCCGCCTCAACGCCGGAGGCGATCAACGGGCCGGTGTCCGCCGATAGCTCCAACACGGAGTCGTCGAGGAGTCGCCGAACCTGTTCGGAGTCTCCGACAATCGAGCGGAGTTGCGCGAGCAGTTCGTCCCGTTGACGAACCCAGGCGGGCATGCCGATCTCCTGCAACTCTTCGTCGGTCAGCAACTCGTCCGCCAGGAAGACGGCGATGACGTCTGCGGCTTCGCTGAAATCGGACGGGCAGGAAATTGCCAGTTCGGCCACAAGGAGGGCTCCGGTTGCCCCCTGGGGGGTCTGGCTAATCAGGCCCTGGAGGAACTGCGACACGTCCTGCAGGGATCGAATCGTTTGGGCGAGCTCCTCCTGATCAATGCCGTCGAAATCGGTTGTGTCAACGAGTGACCACGGGTGGTCGCCGTCGAGGCGAGGCACTCCCGCAACGGTTGGTGCTTCGAGCAACGCTTCGCGCACGGTCTGGAACTGTCCGGCTCGCTCGAGCACGTCGAGGGAGATAGTGAACTCCCTACCCTCCTGCAGGGTTGCCAGTGTTTGGGTCGCCGTCCAGAGAGAGAAGCCGGCGTCGCTCGTCGAGTGGATGACGTCCCTGTACTTCGCCAATGCATTGTCCAACGCCTCATGGCGTTCATTCCGGCTCTCCCACTCTGCCGATCTGTCAACACCGGTGAAATCGAGGGCTTCGCGCAACTGCATTCGAATTCTCTCGGTCTTGCTGCCCTTATCGTGGAGTTCCAGGCAGAACGCGGAGAGTCCGATCTTGTCGAGCCTCTTTTCCACCACAGTGAGCGCAACCTGTTTTTCGGCAACGAACAGCACCTTGCGGCCTGCCGCCATGCAGGCTGCGAGGAGGTTGGCGATCGTCTGGGACTTCCCGGTTCCGGGAGGTCCCTCCAGGACGAAGGATCTGCCCTCGATTGCCCACCTGACCGCTTCGAGTTGGGATTCGTCACATTCGATCGGACACAACACCTCAGGTGCTGCAGTTCGGGATTCGGCCGAATCGACGTAGGAGTCTCCCGGGGAGTTGACGAGGTGGGCGACGACCGGATTCCCCATGAAGTCCTCCCAGTGGTCGCGCATGTCCTTCCAGAGTCGGAACGTCGAGAAGTTCAAGACGGCGAGCCCCATCTCCTCGGTGACTACCGCGTCTGTGATGTTGCGGCCGCTCAGGGCCTGCCGTACCGATGAGAGGAGGGAGTTGACGTCGATTCCGGCCTCGTCGAGGAGAGGGGTTTCCAGTTCGGGGATAGAGATTTCGAAGGTCCGACGGAGTTTCTCGGCTAGGCAGAAGTTCGGTGTGATCTCGAGTGGTTCATCGGGCTCGATGACGATCGAATCGGCGGCCTTGCCCGAGACGCGAACGGGGATGAGAAACAACGGTGCTCGACCGTGTTGGTTTCCGGGCGCGGGTTCTTTCCAGGTGAGGGTTCCGATCGTGGCGAACAGGTGATTGCTTCCGGTCTGGGCTTCGAGTTCTCTGGCCGCATTGCGAAGCGACCGGATCCTCTTGTCGAGCGCTTCACCAACAAGACCAGCGGCAATAAACCGGGCCTTGTTGCCCAGTTCAAATGGGTTTTCCTCAGGCTGTTCCTCCTGCAACTGAGCCCGCAACTCTGCGACCACCTGGTCGACCTCCATGGGGTCGGGCCAGAACAGTTGACCGGTTTCCTCGAAGAAGGCGTTGACCTCGTCCTCGGCCCATCCGTCGTCGAGGAGCCGAGGCGGCGCTGCGTTCCCGGGGAGGAGGGTGACCGGCATGCCGCTCATCAACCGGTCCTCCACCGACGCCAACTGGCGTGGGACCAGGTCCAACGTCAGCATGCCCGCGCGTCGCTTCTTTTCCCAGGGGCTGGGTTCTGAGACAGGCATCTTGAGTAGGCGGTTCCGGAAGGTGAGGTCGAGAAGGGTGTCCATCCAGGACAGGACCCGCCTAGGGGCCTTGAACGCCTCGAGGCGCTCACCTTCTTCTCCGGAAACCTCGGTGGCCTCCGGCGTCGGACTGGTCTCGGGTTTCGGGGGCTTGGTGTGATCCGGCGGTGCCACGATCTCGACGACCGCTCCATCCTTGAGGCGGCGAGCGGGCAGTGGTCGAACGCCGGCGTAACCACAGAGTTCGGGTATGACGAGGCCGCGGAGTTTGTGGCTTATTTTCCCGAAATAGCGTTGGACTTGGACCAGGGCCTCTTCGAAGGGCTTGTAGAGGCCGGCGGTTATCGTCGTGGTCTCGATCGGGACGAAGACCCCGTTTGAATACAAATCGAGAATGACGTTCGGATCGTCGATCACGGGCGGCAATTTCTGCTCCAGAACCACGTCTTCCCTCAGGAGGAGTCCGGCGAATGCGTGTCCGGCAACGATTACCAGAACGGAGTCGAGGCCTGCGGCTTCGAGGCAGGAGGCCATCAACACCGACGAATCGAGACAGGTGGCTGCTCTCTCTTCAAGGACGCGGTCGGGTGTTCGGATCTTCTGACCCATGCCCTCGAATGAGGCAGGGGGATCGGTGTAGTCCAGTTTCAGTTCACACAGGGCGTCGTAGACAGCCGCAGCCATCGTCAACCAATGTTGAGGATCGTCCCGCTGGTAACCATCCGTCGACGAGTTCCCCGCGTAGTCGCCGCCGCCGAGGAGGTGTCGGGCGCGTTCCATCACCGGCGCCAGAGCCGGGTGATGGGGCAGCACGAAAGCGCTGAGCGAGTCCCAGTAGTCCGAACGGTGCATCCACTGGTTGTAGGCCAAGAAGGTGATCGGTTCCCGGCTGTGACCCACGGTCTCGCCACCCACGAGCACCTCCACCAGAAGGTTCGCTGGCAACTGTTCATCCAGCCGGGCCAACTCGACGAAGTTCGGGAGCATCCGAATGGCCCGGAAAGTCTTCGACTCACCGATCTCCAGCGGAGGGATCTCCCGCTCATAGACGTGTACCAAAGGTTCCTCGGCCTCAACAGAGACCCTCAGCACCACGTCTCCCCGGGCGGGATCGACAGACTCGTTTGTGATCTCCACCGAGCGGACGACGGGCCTGTGTGAGGCGGCGAGGTAGAAGTAGTCGTTGACGTCCGCTCTGACGGAGTAGCTCCCTGGTTGGTCTGAGCTCATCCTCAGGCACCCTTTCTATGACCCAGTCAGAAAACGGATCGTATGTCACTATTCAGTCCTATGCCTTGTGGGAAGGCTCAATGCTCGGAGCGGAGCAATTGTGCAAGACTTCCAGCTGCTTGGCCTTGGGCTGTAAGCGGTTCTCAAGATCTGAAATGGCTAGGGAGGAGGCGTTGACGAGATGAGCGAAACCGTTTGGATCAATCTCAGAGATCCCTCTGCGGCTGAGCTTGCAACCGCGCTTCCTTTGAATCTCCACGAAGTCGCGAATGAAGCACTTTGCCGACCAGAGGTTTACGCCGAAGAGGTCTTTCCCAACCTTGAGGAACATGGAAGCAGTTCCTCAGATCTGTATCTGTTCGGTGAGCTCGCGTTCCCGGTCTTCGATCCAAACGCTGATGACATCGGCACGATCGGAATCCGTGTCGTTGCCGACTTTGACAGGGTTGTGACGGTTGTTCGGACACCTGTTGATCTCCCTGAGGGTGTGGTCGTGCCGGTGCTGGACGATCTGAACGCCCAATTCGTTTCTGGGGAGTTGGAAAGCGGACCCTGCGTCTGCCTATTCCTGAAACGGATAAGCGAAGAAGCCCACCAGTTGATCGGAGTTGCTCGAACTCGTGCGACCGTCGTCGAAGAGGCGCTCAACCACGATGAGGCCCCGCCTTCTGACTGCCGAAGGGAGCTCGCTCGTCTTCGCAACCACTTCTTGCAGCTCAAGACGCTGACACAGCCGACCCTCTCGGTGATCGAAGCCATCATCAGCGACAATCTCGACCTAAAGGAAGATGTCACAGGCACGGATGGGAAACGCGAGTTGTTCCCCCGCGATACCGAGATCCGCCTGATCGCTGTCCGGAACTCGCTTCGCCACGTCCTACAACATTCCGAGTACTGGTTGGGCAACCTGATCACGCTGCAAGACAGTTTGTCGGACTACCTGAGCCGCGAACAGACAACGGCCGGCAACCGTCTCACCGCATTGGCGTCGATCATGCTTCTGCCCACCTTCCTTGTTGGGCTCTACGGTATGAATATCGAGTCCGACTATTTCCCTGAGTTCAGGTGGCTCAACGGTTACCTGTTCTCATGGTGCGTGATTGCGTCGATAACAGCCGTCCAGGTCTTCTGGTTCCGGAAGAAGGGGTGGCTGTTCCGAAAGTAGGACGAGCCCCACCAACTACCGGTCATCCTCACCGCCATGAAGGAGTGGCGGGGTGGTTCCGAAGATGACATGTCTGGCGCAGAGGCCGGTGCGTTGAACTTCCGGGTGACATGTTTTTAGGTGTGGACGACGTTTGTGTGCGGACTTGTAGTCACTTGGCTGCCCTCGTGGCCTCGGCGATCAATGGGCGGGCGAACTCGATGGGTCGTATCAGCCCGTAGGGGATGTCTCCGGTGACGCATTCGTCGAGGAAATCTTCGTCGAGGAGACCGCAATCGAGTTTGCTTACTGTTCCTGCGGAGGGAACCCCGATGAAGAGACCGTCATCGGTGAACGCGGCTCCTCCACTGTTGCCGTGATTGATCGTCGCGTCAGTCTTGTAGTAGTCGTAGTCAAACTGTGTGGCTAGGCCCGAATAGATGCCGTCTGTCGCCGTGATGGTGAGACCGCCGGTCCCTGGGTAGCCGAGGACGAAGATTTTCTCGCGAAAGCCCAGCTTGTCATTGGCTAGGGGGATTGGCGGATGGCCGAGAACGCTCGCATTGAGCACGGTATTGGTTTGTGGGTTGCGCAGTTCCAGGACGGCGAGGTCGAGCGCGCTGTCGATGGCTGCAATCTCGGCGAAGGCATCAGGTTCGCATCCCTGAATGCAGTATCCATATTGATCGAAGCTGTGGACCTCGTCGTCTTCGGAGGTTGTGAACCAGACTTCGATCTCGCATGGGTGTCCTGGCTGGCTTTCGACTACGTGGGCGTTGGTCAAGACCAACGAACCGTCTCCGACAATTGTGCCGGAGCCCCCACTGTCACAGTCATAGGCAGCGATGTACACGATGGAGCGGACGAGCTCGACGACTGTTGCAGGTTGTGAGGCATCTTCGGAACTACCACCACCTCCTTCGACGAAAGCACAGAACCCACCGAGAATGCCAAGCGGCGAGAAAACGAAGAAGAAGAACCGGGCAACACGTCGGTTCGTCTTGGTATCCAGTCGCGTTCTGACAAAGCGTTGACGGTCGTCTCGTCCTGACGGGACCCGAGTGTGGCCTGATGATAAAGGCGTCTCACGATCTGTCCCAAAAATCCCATCAGGAGGAGGAGGAGGAGGAGGAGGTCGCGTCGTTCGTTGAAGCGGACCCTTCCGGATCGGCTGGCCTCGAGGCTGTTCCATCCTTTAGAGCCGAACGCCGCGAGGCTCCGGATCTTCTGGATCCTCTTTGGGACCTGGATGATCCCCACCACGAGTGTTTGGCTTGGTCGTTCGCAACTTGCTGGACTGGATGGGATCGGACATATCTAGGCGAGCCGCCAGGAACAGAACGGTGTTACCGACACTGCGCGCATGCGACGACGAGTTGGGAGCGGAAGAGCTATCGGACAATTCGATTTGGTCGGGCCATACGAGAAAGGAGGACATCTTTGGTAAAGCGTCCAGAAGAGCTGGTGTCGCCTGAAGTATTCCTGTGGGGAAAAACGGCCTTCCATCTGAAGGCGGAAGGACTTCGAAAAAGACGTCACCGAGGTTCTGGTCACGACCCTCGGTCCTCCAAGACTGCGGAACTTCCAGATAAGTCTCAAGCAGTGCTTGCGCCAAGTCGGACTCGGCGGATTCACGCAGTGTCGAATCAAGGGTGCCAGTAAAGACTCTTTGAGCAAAGGGCCACCGGCGTCCGCCAGCCGTGTTGTCCATGGCTTGTTCGAGGCGCACCGGGTGGGCACAGTGCTCTGGCCTCATCTCTGTTTCTCCATCGGCCAATCCGTAAGAAACCGACTCGTTTCTAAGGAAGGCTCGGCTAATGCGGCGGTACTGAGAACTCAACCAGCCAGGCGGCGACAACTTTGGTCCAGCTCGCTTCATGAACTCGATATGACCGGATTCGGTCAGTTCGAGAGGCACCGATCGGAACTTCCGGATCGCCTCTGCTCCCTCGGGTTGCGTGACAATCGACCCAACCGAGTGCTGCGACGCACCGTAGGGCTGCTGGATGAGTCGCGAAAGGACGGCGGCGGTTCCGAGCCAATGCACATACAACCCCTCCTCTATCTGACGGAATTTCGACTGTTCTCGAATCTCATCGATTAACCAACGAAATTCAACAGTCCAGGCGTTCAGACGAGTTTCATCTTGAATTCGAGAGATAGTGACGAGGGCTGCGCTTGCGACGAATACGACGGAGGAGACGATCATTGCCGTGAGCACAAGGCGAAACTCGTTCGCCTCGATCCATCCAGGTCGGTAGTCGGTCCGATTTACGCCGATGATGAACATCGAGAGCGCATATGCCGCACCGACGAGAACCGCTACGCGCCGAACGATCCAACGCCACTCCTCCTCTGACTCCTCGACGTCCTCTGACTCCTCGACGTCCTCTGACTCCTCGACGTCCTCTGACTCCTCGACGTCCTCTGACTCCTCGACGTCCTCTGACTCCTCGACG
>Ga0315334_10003357_pt1 | contig 10096 bp, 3 predicted proteins | sample M150034915metaG_FD_205555 | JGI IMG/M metagenome (GOLD analysis project Ga0315334, IMG submission 205555) | Ammonia-oxidizing marine archaeal communities from Monterey Bay, California, United States - M1 500m 34915 | ecosystem: Environmental > Aquatic > Marine > Intertidal zone | place: USA... | reverse complement strand
GATTCCAGCCATCGGGAACTTTCCTTGGGATATCGACAATGACGGTGATGGTCGCCCAGACAGCATCTGGGTTGATATGGGATTCCCCATTCAAACCGATTCCAGCGGTCGTCAATACAAACCACTGTTCGCCATATTGTGTGCTGACATGGATGGGCGACTCAACCTAAACGCCCATGGTAATCAGATGCATTACCTAGCTAATACGACCAATGCCGTCGTTCCGCTCGCCGGCCACGTAACTTCAGCAGGGTTTCCTCGAGGATCTGGTTTTGGCCCAGCCGAAATTAACCTTGGTGGATTATTTACTTCGCCAACCGAGTATCACCAGTTATTAATGGGCGTAACCGGTCAAACTCCCGGACGCTATAAATGGGAACAGTCACCAGGTGGCCGAGGGATTGACTACTTTTCTTATTTTATCTTTGGTCATCATCCCGTCAATTTTGTTGACCTCCGTTACACCTCATTCCAGTCCATGCCGGACATCCATGGTGAACTCGCTCATGGTATCAACCGCAGTGGGAACGTTGTCTATGAAGTTTCACAAACCCCTGCAACTGGGCCCTTGTCGCAAGCACCCACTGTGGCGGGTCGCCGAAATACCATCGTAGATACTCCCTATGAGCTCAATCTGGTCAACCCCCAAGCCTCAGATCAACTCTTCACCGCCCATGAACTTGAAGCACTGTTGCGGTCACAAGATCCGGATAACCCAAAAGCAATGACACCCGGCCCCGATGGGCGCTGGGGCACTGCCAATGTTGATGACGACAACAACGGCTTAATTGATGATGTGACCGAAGCGGGATACGTCGGCACTGACGACGTCCGTCGTCGTGATGGCACTTCACGAATCTATCAGGTAGCGAACTCCTTTAACGGTACTACGGTGATCGCTGCAGCTAACCGCCGCAGTGTAACATCCGCAAGTTTCGACCCACCTGTCCCAGCCGTTCAAATTCCCAATCAGCTCCGCTCTGGTAGAACCGGCTACGTATATGGTAGCCATGCCTCACAACTACTACGCGCTCGCATGCTACGGGATTCCGATGTCCAAACGATGCTGGCGGCTATTCTACGCCCCGAATTACAAGAAATTGCCTTGAATAATCTGATGTCATGGACCAGAGGTGCTGACGGTCGTTGGGGCACCGCTGGCAACGATGATGATAGCAATGGTACTCCTGATGACATTTTCGACGCAGGGTACGGCGACGACACCCGCTCTCCCTTAATCGCGATTAGCATTTTTGATGGTCTCAAAATGAATGTCAATCGTCCCTTTGGTAACGGAATGGATGACAACGGTGACGGAGTTATAGATAACTTTATCGAAGCAGCAGCCCCTGAACGACTATGGCCCGCGGTATTTGATAATGCCTATCCACGCCCTCGTAATGGCCCAGTCTGGTTTGATCATGACAATGACGGTATTGCTAATGTTGCCGACCCAAATGCATTCCTAGCGCGCTATCATTATGCTCGTCAACTCTACGTGCTGATGTTGTTAATGAACGAACGTGAGCAAATCGATTTCGATCACAGTGGAAATGGAAACGACGATTTCAGTGGCGATGGTTCCGGCGATGAAAAAGAATTTAATCTGGCTCAATGGACCGCCAATGTCGTTGACTTCCGTGACGCTGATTCCATCATGACTCCCTTTGAATTTGACCTCAATCCATTCAATGGCTGGGACGTCGATGGCATCATTGGCACTGCCGATGATGCTCATGTTGAACGAGCGTTGGTATGGGGTAGCGAACGACCAGAACTATTAATTACCGAATCACTCGTCTACCATGATCGCCGTACCGAAGACCTCGCTACGGAGCAACCAATTCCTGCTGGGGACCAAGCAACCAAGTTTGACCCGAACGACGCTGACAAAGATCAAGATTTTGACCAACGCTTGCTGCCACGTAGTGGTGCCTTCTTTGAACTCTATAATCCTTGGCACAGCCCAGGAATCAATCCCGCTGGTGTTGTGGGCACTGGTAGCTGGCACCCCGCAGAATTTTATGGAAACACCACCGGTGTGCGTCTTAATCAAACCTCCTTTTATGCGGACGCTGATGGGGACCGTTCACCTGTGTGGCGAATGATTGTTGTTCGAGGTGCCGATCGCGACGCTGACCCTGATCACTGGGACCCTAACCAACAACCCGACCCCAATCATGTGGAACGTGCGATTTATTTCACCAATAACCCCCAGGAAATTCCGACCGGTATCGCTGCGAATAACGGCCGAGAGCAATATTACTCAGGCAATGCGGTTGCTCCATTGTTACCGGGACGCTATGCCGTGATTGGAAGCAGTGGCGATAATGTATACGACAATCAGGTAATCCCGAACGATATATTTAACGACAATACCAAACGATCGTTCATCGGACGCCACTCCGACGCTGCCCCTCTCGGTGGTAATAAAGTTCTTGAATATGCTAAGACTCGCCGTTTTGAACTCACTCCAGATATTAATCCCAATCAAGGAAACCAAGTTCGCCTACGAAACAACACTAACCCAGCGGGATATGGCGACGCAGTCGACGCCGGTACCGATGCTATTGCACCAGCAATTGCAATCGTCATCGATTTTCACATTGAAGGTGGTGTTGGTGTGCCGCATTCACTCAGCCTGACCGAACCGATAGGCGGATATCCCGAAGGCTTAGAACTTCCAGCTTTGTGGGTCGACGACGAACCACAGCTAGCGGTAATCGCCGATACGCCACTCGACAACGAATATCTCACCGACCCCGCACATGCTGGTGATGGCGATGCAGCGCTGCTCCGTACAGCTGCAATCACCAATGGAACTTTCATTGACTACGCCGTCGTTCATCTCCAACGGCTAGCAAATCCACTGCATCCCTATAATGCAACAACCAACCCCTATCGCACAATCGATTCAAGCTCGATTGATGTCACCGCTTTTAATGGTGTTGTAAACGACAGCATTGCCGGCTTGGGCGGAGTCATTTCTGGCAACTATCGCTTCAACGCACATCAACGAGGTGACGATGATGTCGCCGGAGGTGGTGTCATGCCACCCGGCCCTGCTGCCCAAACTCGCAATTTATGGCAACATGAACCTATCAGTGCTGCGGTCGGCGGCGGAATAGTCAATGACACTAATCCAGTCCCGGATCATATCTTTTCCCATACACTGCGAACAACTCTAGGATTCCTGAATACTCCCTTTGGCGCTCCATTACCCAATGGAGAAGTCAATGACACGCCGCCTGGCTATCCTTTCCCTTGGTTGCAATGGAACAATCGCCCATTTGTCAGTCAATACGAAATTATGATGGTTCCTCGAAGCCGCTCCTCTCGGTTGCTCTATGACTATGCACACTTCACAGCCATCAACCCTTTCGACGTAATCCCCAACGGAGACCCTCAGGATGTGCAATACCATCACTTACTGAATTTCTTTGAGTCTGGTGATAACCAAACAAACTTCCACCGACTATTTGACTATACAGAAGTCCCATCGCATTATGCGGGAGCACAAACATTCTTGAATCCACTTAAATTCCAAGGAAACGGCTTTGGTACAGATGAATTGCATCCTCCGTTTAATCGCATTTCTAACTTCCGCGATCCCGGTCGAATTAACATCAACACCATTTTTGATCCAATCGTCTACAACGGCTTGATGAATGGACATTCCGGTCCAAGTTACTCGCAGTGGATTGATTCTCGCCGAGGGTACGGACCCGCTGGGGCTGGTCACGTGTTCCCCAACAACAACACCCCAACGTTCTTTGCGAATCCGTTGCGGACGACTGGAAGTGCTGATATTGTCCCGCTGGACGGACTACAAAAACTCGATGTAGAAGTTTCGCTACTTCGTAGTAACCTAGCCGGTTCACAACCACTGTTCAATTCTCATTACACCGATACGCCCCGCGACGCGAGTCGCAATCCATCGTTTAAGTACCAGAGCTTACAACGACTGGGCAATCTAGTAACCGGGCGGTCAAACGTCTACGGAGTATGGATTACGATCGGTTATTTTGAAGTGGAATCTGCAGGCACGCCCGATACCACTCGGCCCGATGGTTATCAATTCGGAGCAGAAATTGGTATCGACCAAGGGCAAATACAACGCCATCGCGCCTTCTATATGGTTGATCGCAGTATCCCCGTCGCCTTTGAACCTGGTGAAAACCACAATGTCGACAAGGCCGTCATCCTCCGTCGATACGTCGATTAGCGCATGGGAATATCTACACAGCCGTGGTGCCATTCGTGCTAATTCGTATTAATTCGTGGTTCCATTTGCAGCAAAATCTAATACGATAAGAGAACATCTTTCTTCTTATCCGCTACTAGTTTTGCAAAGGCCCCTATGGCTACCACCAACGATGTCACCGACTCCACTGACCTCACCGGATTGTTAGATAAGCTCGAAGAGAATATGTGCCAAGTTGTCCTTGGAAAGCGAGATGTCATCCGCCAGTGTATTGTTGCGCTGTTAACAGGCGAGCATGTGTTACTTGAAGACGTGCCTGGCGTCGGTAAAACGCTTGTCGGCCGCGCTATTGCTCGCAGTATCTCTGGCGATTTCTGCAGATTGCAATTCACACCCGACCTACTGCCTAGTGATATTGTTGGCAGCACCGTTTTTAATTCCAACACATCCGAGTTTCTCTTCCAAAAGGGTCCCGTATTCTCGAACCTCGTTCTCGCCGATGAGATAAATCGTGCTCCACCGAGAACTCAAAGCGCACTGCTCGAAGCAATGGGAGACCGCCAAGTATCCGTCGACGGAACAACATACCCCTTGCCGACTCCCTTCATGGTCATCGCAACGCAGAACCCCTTCGAATTCGAAGGCACCTACAGTCTGCCGGAAAGCCAACTTGACCGTTTTCTCTTGCGGATTTCAATGGGTTATCCGGATGAAAGTTTTGAACGAGAGTTGCTGACATCTCATCGGGAAGGTGAACCGGTTGAACACCTGCAGGCCGTGCTGACATCGGACGATGTTTTACAACTACAAAAACAAGCGCGTCAAATTCGAGTCGATGACGCTTTGACCGATTACATTTTGGCCATTGTTAACGCAACTCGTAATAACGACGCCTTGCATGTGGGAGTTAGTTCACGGGGTGCGATTAGTTTGTATCGCGCGAGTCAGTCTCTAGCAATGCTTGAAAAACGCGAATATGTCATCCCTGATGATGTCAAACAACTTGCCGTGTCCGCGCTTGCTCACCGAGTGATGGCCAAAGGGTTCATGCAAGGCACTCAACGTGAAATGGTAGAGGGTATTATTTCAGATATTGTCAGCACAATTCCTGTGCCAGCCTAATGCAAGTTAAACCACGCATATTGATTACAACACAAGGATGGTATTATCTGTTCGTTGTCCTGTTTATCGTCGGTGGGGCCATCATGCGTGAAGTCAACATGCTGGTCATACTATCTGGCATGCTGTTCGGGCCACTGTTGTTACATTGGCGATTGACGATTTCCTCACTTGAAAATCTCTCCTTTCGCCGAAAGTTCAACAATCCCACTATGGCGGGCGTCGAAACACGGGTGGAAGTTCTTTTAGAAAACCACCACCGGCGTTGGGGGGTTTGGTTTGTACAAATACACGACCAAATTCGATTAGTCAATCAAGATTCCACAGCAGATGCCTCCGAGATTCAACTGGCCGTGCCATTCGTATTTGGTCGCTCTGTGGCAAAAATCCCCTTCACCTGGGACATCGCTCGACGAGGAATCTATGAGATGGGGCCGTTGTATATCGAATCACGATTTCCGTTTGGCCTAATTCGCGCTCGACGAACCTTACGCGAACGAGAATCAATTATCGTTTGCCCGCAACTCGGGAGACTAACACCACAGTGGCGGCGGGTGATTGAATCAGATCATCATGGGCTCAGCGGCAGTTTCAGCCGCCAAGGTCGCAGTGAGGGCGATTATTACGCTATGCGCCAATGGCGCAGCGGCGATAGCACTCGCTGGATTCACTGGCGAACAACGGCTCGATTAGGAGAACTGATGGTCCGACAATACGAACAACAACGTGATCGTGCCGTTGGTATTGTTCTCGATCTGTCCGAACTTACAGTTGAAAAACAAAACGCCGATTTGAATAAGCAAAACCAGCGCGCGGTGGTAATCGAAATTGCTGTCAGTATGGTTGCGACAATCGTCAACGACTTGTGCTCGCGCAATGGCAGCTATTTCAGCTTGACGATCGCGGGTACAAACGCGATCCATTTTTCAGCAACGCCGTCTCAGAATGTAACTCGCGCCGTGCTTGAAAGCTTGGCGGTTGTTAGTCCGGGCAATGGTGAAGCACTCCGCGATAGTTTCCAATGGTTGAGCCACGAAGGGCAGCAAGGGATGACAGTGGTGATCGTGAGTACTCGTAGTAAACAACAGGCAATCACTCAACTCGATCAAATCAGTAACTCAGCAGCCAACGTGACTCAACAAGACTGGTCACTGCAAGATGCACTTTGGATTGATTGTCAAAATCACCTTGAAGTTGACCGTTTTTTCCAACCGTTTGAAACCACCAACACAACACCCGCTGACCAAATGCCCGCACAAAATGACGGACAAGGAGGCCCCTTGAAGCAGTTGGGCCGAGCGAATGTCGAAACCAAGATAAGCCTCGTAACTGAGGAGACCTATCATTAGATGAAAGTTGAACGTTATCTACAAATCTGCACTGCCTCGGTAGCTGTCATTGGATCGATGCTGTTGGGCATTGGGGAACGAGCACCCGAACTTCCGTTAATGATGCTCATAGCAGCTCTAACATCTGTCATATTTACTGACATTTTAGGTTGGCTACGTCTACCGAAAATTATCGCCAACATATTTATGATTTTTATAGCTGGAATAGCCTTAAGTGATTTCTTCAATTCCACGAGCCAGTTGCAACTCTATGCCGTGGCAAACCTTTTGGTCTATGTCCAAATCGTGATTCTGTTTCAGCAAAAAACCGCGCGATTGTATGGACATTTGGCGGTATTTAGTTTGCTGCAAGTTGTCGTTGCATCCTTGCTTAACGTGGGAGTGATATTCGGAGCATTACTTTTTGTCTATCTCGTGTTCGCATTTTTGGCACTTTCACTTTTCAATGTCTACCGACAAATCACCGTTATGGAAAAAGCAAACCATCAATCCATATTGCTCAGCGCCCACTCGGCGGACAATACCACGACAGACACTCAATCTAGCGAATGGATATTTCTCATGCGGGATCGAGCTCGAGGCCGCACTAGCGTGGCGCTACGATCCATTGGTGATCAAACGATTGCAACTGGTTTCTTTAGATACATTATTGGTATTGGGATGATCGTCATGGTTTTTACGATGGTCTTCTTTTATTGCATACCAAGGACAGGGAATTCAGCTTGGCACCACCCAGGGCTTTCAAGCGCTGGTCGAGCCGGCATGACACGTGAAATTACCTTAGGACAAATCGGTCGGATACTAACAGACGACCGACTTGCTTTACGAGTTTCGTTTACGGACGAAAAAATCAATGAACCTTATGAAGTCGCTGGAGATCCGTACTTAAGTGGCACGGTATTAACACGTTATGTTCCTAAACGCGGCGGTGCTAACTGGTTACCCACAGGTTTGGCCGTGGGATCAACAGCGTTGGAGTTAGAATCAGTCCAAAACATTCCGCTCGGACACGACCTTGTACGACAGGACATCACTGTCGAGGTGGTTCATAATCCCAAGTCGGTATTTGGAGATCCGTTGTTACCCGCGATCTATCCGATTTACGCCGCTCGCAACACACCCGACCAAGTTCGGTATGACCCTTTTTCAAGACAATTATTTTTGAACGTCGGCCCCGGAAAAACCGTTGTTGATCAGTATCGATACAGCGTTGTGACGACAGCATTTTCAAAACAAAATCAACAAACCGTCACTCCCGTTTATGCGTCCGACCGACGCTCTCAGGACACACTACGCCACAAAATACGAGCAGCTTTGGAGCTACCCGCTGAAGTCCAAAGCTTAACGGAGTTTACTCGTGACCTCCTCACGCAACGTCGTGTTGACACTTCAAGTTCGATTCTTATAGCTCGCGACCTAGAAAACTTCCTGACCAGTCAGAATTTATTCACTTATTCATTAAGTCAGTTTGGTATTGAGCATGACCTGACAATCGATCCTGTGCTGGATTTTGTCATGAACCATCGAACCGGGCATTGTGAGTATTTTGCCAGCGCGCTGGCATTGATGCTGCGAAGCCAAGGAATTCCAGCACGGATTGTTGTTGGCTATCATGGGGGTGAATACAACAAAATCGGCGAACATTTCAAGTTCCGAAATAGCGATGCTCATGCTTGGGTGGAAATGTTCATACCACGAGAAACTGTACCCGATTTAGATGTCGAATTGGAATCAATCGGTCTTTCTGGGGCTTGGGTACTGTTAGACCCCACTCCCAGCCGAGATGATCAACTGGAAAGAACACTGTATGACGAAGTTGTCGATTCATTCGAATATGCTCAGTTGCTGTGGGATAATTATGTGTTGACAATGGATCCCCAACAACAAGAAGAAGCACTAAGAAAACTGGGGATCAATAATGTCGGCGCGAAAGACCTAGGCGTATCGACTCGCTTACTCAAATCCATTGGAATTGATTTTGATCAAGGAATGTTGCGGTCGTTAGCCAAACCTCAATCACTGCTGATCTTCTTATTGGTTTTCAGTTTACTGCTGGGGGCCGGGCGGTGGACCAAGCTGATTCGTTGGGGAGGACTGCTACGACTAACCCGACCCCGTAACAAGCGATTGAGAACTCAACAAGCGTCTGTCATGTTCTACCGCCGCATGGAAAAGTTTTTTACCCGCCGCGGTCACCCGCGGTATGCGTCTCAGACGCAACGTGAATATGCGAGTGATTTAACACAGTGGCTTTGCGAGTCAGAGCAGGAAACAGATGTCGTTAAAATTCCCAACCAAGTTGTAGATCTATTTTATGCTGTCCGTTTCGGCGATAGCGACGTCACCTCGGAACAACTACAGACCGTGGAAAATTGCTTAAGCAGTTTAAGTCACCATGTGCGTAAAAATCCAAAACGTATGACGTAGGCGGCGCAGAGCACTTATAATTAAAACAGTAAACAACACTACCAAGACCGCGACAGTAAGCCATGACTATTTCGGATTCTGATTTCTTCAACCTCATCCCTATGACGGGGCCTGCTGCGCAAGCGGATCCGGCAGACATAGCATTTTTCTCATTCGGTTCCGACACGCCGTTGCCATCACCTGAATTGCATCCGCTGATTTTGTATCCCACAGCAGACATGAAACAACCTGATGCTATTGAAGCAATCAATCCAGAAACAATCGCTGTTAATCCTAACCAACCAATGCGGTTCGACAATAATTGGTTAGATGGCGATACCTTGACGTATCGTTGCCCAGAATGCGCTTCGCCGATCACTATTCGACATTGGTTAATGGTAGCAGATTGTTGGAACTGCCAAGCGACCGTCTTGCTTTCAGTAGATCATGAAGCGGCAATCGAACAATCGCTCCGCAAAACCTCACGGCACCCAGTACCATCGCCAACTGCGGTACCACCACCTGAACCACGATTTGCTAAACCAAGACCGATTCTTCCCTATTTTCCCGCGGCTCGCAAAACCGAAGCACACCATCGCATTCGCACGACTGTGGTACAGGAGCAACCATTATTGTGGATTCGCAGCGCGTTCAATCAACTTCCAGCCTGGATTGTTAGCTTGTTGGCCCATATCCTACTACTAATTTTACTGGGACTGCTCTCAAACACAGACAACCAAGAAGATGCCTACATCACGCTTTCCGTTGTCGTGGGCGACAAAGGAGGTGGCGTAACGACCAATCTTACACCTGATGCGGAAACGAACTATGATCTTCCACCACCTGACAATATCGACCCCGACAATCCGTTGGCGATGGAAAAGGTAGAGCATGATCGAGAAATTGCCGAAGAACTGCAACAAGATTTTGACACTAACAATCCTAACCTTCCCGATATCGATTCCGTCAAAAAACGCATTAACGAAGCAACGGGTACAAATAAGACAATTCTAGCGCG
>Ga0315334_10003355_pt1 | contig 10097 bp, 8 predicted proteins | sample M150034915metaG_FD_205555 | JGI IMG/M metagenome (GOLD analysis project Ga0315334, IMG submission 205555) | Ammonia-oxidizing marine archaeal communities from Monterey Bay, California, United States - M1 500m 34915 | ecosystem: Environmental > Aquatic > Marine > Intertidal zone | place: USA... | reverse complement strand
AGAATTTTTTCTGAGAATTTTTTCGGAGAATTTTTTCTGAGAAAATTCTTGAGAATTTTCTTGAGAATTTTCTTGGAAAATTTTTTTTTTCTCCAACCCTAACCCATCCGGAACGCATCCATCCGGCTCGCATCCATCCGGGACGGATCCATCCGGAACCCACCAGAACAGCACAATTACTGTGCGCTTCTGGCGCCTTCCGGAACGCATCCATCCGGAACGCATCCATCCGGATCGATGCGATCCATCCACAACCCACCAGAAGCGCATTAGATGGGGAACTCTGGCGCCCCGATCGAGCGGAGGTATATAGGACGACGTCGCTCGCTTTCAGCAGGACAGAGTCGCTGACGATGACTACGAAGATCATCAATGTGAAGCTCAAAGTGAAGATAACGAACGTCGAGCACTTCAAGAAGGGCCAGGCTCTGCCGGAGCTTCACGTCTTCTTAGCCAGCCCGTACTGGGATGGACCGCGCAGCGTCAAAGTCATAGAGCTCGAGTACGCCGACATAGAGGAGCAGAAAGAGTTCGAAACGGACCTCGACGCGTTCGTGCGCACCGACGAGGCACTCGACGGGTACGGCACGCGCGCCTTCTTCTCCTTGTTCGTGCACACGATGAACGGCCAAGGACAGTGGTGCCGCATGCACAAGGCGACGGGAAACATCCCCTTGAAAGACCTTAGCGACTGCGGCACATTGGGTAAGAAGGTGCACATGCGAAACAAAAACGCCAAGATCAAGGTCGGTGAGGTCGTCGTGACAAACTGCGATGGCATCATTCCCGACATGGTCTCTGACTCCACGTTCACCGACCCAAAGAAGTTAGCCCTCATCGACATGGCCTTCGCGACACTTGCCAAGCGGGAGATGCTGAGGTTCACCGGATGGAGCGCCTTGGATGCCGACTCCGAGTTCGTCACCCATGTTCACGCGCCCTTCTACAGAGGGCAGATCGTCAGCTTCCCTGGCTTCGGGTACGTCATGTGCGGCTCGCCTCTCATGGCAGACGAGGACTGGTACATCAACGTCATCGCTGAGGCGGTGTCAAGGCACGCCGTAGAGCCCCAAGCAGCCTCCGCTCACATTCGTGCGCGCCTCGGGATGGGCAAAAGCGACAAAGACGTCACGCGCATGTTCCACGAGCACGGCGTCAAGATGCTGGCCACCATGGCCTCCATCGTCGTCTGCTGCTACCCGTACGAGACCGACTTCTACGTCAAGGACGGAACGAAGGAGTCATTCGAGAGCTTCGACGACATCTTCGTCAGGTGCGCCGGGGACTGCGAGGACTACGGGCGCGGGGTCGTCGTCTTCTTGAGCGCCTTCCGCGACTTCAAGTTCCGCCAGTCCAACGCGTACGCAAAACTCGGCGAGGATCTGCAGGAGGTCTCGAAGCTCTACGTCAACGGCGTGGTGCTGGCCACAGTGGCGCAGAACTCGCACGGCTTCAGCGTCAACAAGTCCAGGCAAGCGCACATGTACGCCCAAATGATTCCTAGGAAGCAGTTCCTCGAACGGATTCTGCTCTCAGGCGCCCCAAAGAACCACGACTCGTGGCGAATGGGGAAGGACAAGGGCACGAAGTGGTTCCAAGCGCACGGCGTAGAGAACCCCGAAGTGCCGTGGCTCAACGATCTGCGCTCCTACGTCGTCGAAGGGACGGCCCCCGTTGCGCCCTTCACGGCCGTCGCGTTCGAGGAAGAGTTTAAGGACGAAGACAAGGTCCAGACAGAGATGAAGGCGCGCAAGGCGGCGAGGGGGATGCCGAAAGGGCTAGAGCGGATCTACCGGCCGAGCTGGGCCGTGACGCCGGACGCCTTCTACCAGCTCGGCGTTCACTTCTACACGCCGGACATCGCGAAGAAGTACGCGTCGCTGCGCGAGGCGCAGCGAGTCGTCGAGATTTTCAAGGACATCAAAGCTCCCGCTACTTTTGGGGCAGGTTGGTGGCGGTCCATGCGGAAAAAGAAGGAGGAGAAGGAGGAGAAGGAGAAGGAGAATGAGGAGGAGGAGGTCACGTACGCCTCTTTTGCGTTCTGGTCCGTCAGCAAGGAAGTGTACGGCGTTCCGATGCAGGAAACGCTCAACATGGACGAGAACTTGATCTTCCTCCCGCACCAAAAATTCACCCAGGACACGGTCGATTTCGTCAACATGCTCACACGCTACTCCCATCCGACCCCGACAGTGTCCCTCACGCACAGCAACACAGTCGTTCGAGCCTACGAGGCGGCAGACGGCGGGCGCATTCAAAAGTTCCTTGACGACTGCAGTGTCGCGCTATCCTCCACGGCCAACGTCAACCTCTACAGCGACTTCACCGTGAAGCGGGCGCACGAGCAGGACGCGAAGACTCTCCAGGCGATCGCGAGCCACGTGGTGCACGAGGGCAAGAGCGGTACCGAGGTGTTTCTAGAGGGCAGCAAAGTGGAAGATTTTGTGGTGAGAATTAGAGCATACGTTTGATGATATAAAGAAAGGGTTGGGAAGAATGGTTTTCGGTTTCGTCATGATGCAAAGATTGCAGTCGTGGTGCGGGCGAAGCAAGCCGGCGGCGGCGGCGGAGGTGCCACCGAAGCCTCTCAAAGACGAGTACAAGTCGGTCTCGAAAGACGAGTACGCCTTAGGCGTCCCAAGCGAACCCGACTCTCGCTGCTGCCGCTTGCGACTATGCTGCTCGAGGTGGTGTCCGTCGAGGCACGTGTGGTTCTGGCTTTTCTTCTTCGTCGTCTACGTCTCGGCATACGTGCTTTGGTTCAACTGCGATTCGGTCGTGTGGACCGGCGCGCGCTGGAGCGACCTGAACGTCTGGCAGTTCGTGCTGCAGAACGTCATCACCTTCCGGTGCATCAAAAAGAACACCAACGAGATCGCCACCGACCTCCCGAGGGTAACTGCGCCGCCTGACCTGACGTTCGAGGACTCCACGACCGTCGTGCTGATGGGCTACCACACAGAGCGCATCACCAACTACGCAATGCTCTTCTCCGAGTACACGCAAATGCCAACAGTCGACAAGGTGGTGCTCGTGTGGAACAACGTGGCCGAACCGCCGCCTGCCGTACCGACCGGCGTCGTCGTGATAGCAGCCAATGAGAACGATCTCTACAACCGCTACGTCCTCGGTAACTCAGAAATAAACTCACCGCTCATTCTGACCGTCGACGACGACGTCGTGCTTACTGAGGACCTCATCATGGGGATGGTGACGGCGGCGTACTCGTACGACGACCACCTCATCGGGACAGACCTGCGTCGCATCAACAACGAGACACGGTCGTACGACCCCGGCAGCTACGGGCTGGGCATCGTGATCGGCAAAACCATTATGATGTCGCTGAGCGTGCGGGAGGCACTTGGTGAGCTGCCTAGAGACGTGCGGAACAACATCACTTCACCCGACTCGCCGTGCTTCACCATGGACGACATTGTGCTGAACGCCTTTCACGCTTCACTGTTCAACAAAGGCCCTGTCATCGTCACGAGGGATGAGTACCCCAACCTGCGCTTTGAACTCCCATCCACCGGCGGCAACTCTGACGGCTCGCTGTGGCACGGCCGGCGATCCGCCTGCGTCGACTATATCCTGAACCATTACGCCTTTCAACCCGTGGCTGCGAAGGTGAGGTGCCCTTGCGGCCGCGGGTTCTACGGTGACGACTTCTGCACGGCCTGCGACGAAGGGCTCTACAGCCGCGACTACGGCTCGCGCAACAGCACCTGCTCGCAGTGCCCAGTGGCCTTCGCAGAGTCGGGTATCTTTCCGGAGAATTTGCCGGTGCCTTGCCGCCAGATAGGCTTCACACGAACGGTGCTGCTCTTCAGCCTCCTTATCTACCCCGTGGCTTACCTCGTGATGTCCATCGCACGCTGCATCCAGACTCGGGCGAGGAAACTCAACCCGAAATACAACTACGACGCGAACATGTCCGCCGACGAGTTCGACCGCGAGCTGGACACCATGCTGAACAAGGACAGGCTGGACGACATCGATATGCCGTAGTCGCGTATGTCATGAGCCCTCACCTCCCAAGCCGCACCGAGTAGTACTCGGGCTTATGCTTGCGGACTTGGCGGAGCTTCGGGCGGCCGTTCCTGTACCTGTTCGCGATTAACCACTGCAGCAGGAACAGGCTCAGCACGAACGCCACCACGTACATCGCTACCCTGCACAGCGGGCGGCGCCAGGTGCTGACAACTACTCTGAACCTGTTCCTGTTATACGTTGATCGTTTGCCAAAGCGAAGCATGATAACACACAAAAGCTTTTACTTTTACTTTTACTAAATCATTTATCACAATCGTTCGTACAACTCCTCGCGGTTGATCACGGCCCAGCTCACCACTCCCACCACACCGACCAACGAAAAAACAAGCGCCACGATCGCAGCGGCGTGCACCGGGTGTGTGTGCTCGGCGTGCGTGTGGTCCGTCGCCGTTGTCGTTGCTGTCTCCGTCTCGCCGTCGCCGTCGCCGTCGCCGCTGCGGTCGCTCTCGGTCTCTGCCGCGCACTCCCTCCATTTGTCGCCCAAGATAACGCTCGACGGGTGCCCCTGCGGACAGTTGCTGGGCTGTGCAACGTAGCAAAACGCTACTGACGAGGCGGAGCCCTTCTTGCAGGACGTCGCGCACTCGCACGGATCGGCGGCCCCATTGCTCCCGGCTTGGTAGCTCGCGTATGTAACGCCCGTCGCTATCGCGTTCAGCCAGGCCGTGTCGATCGTATCATATACGCCTGGCTGGAGCTGCTCGCCACAAGATATGCCCCAAGACACCACTGCGACGACCGTCCATTCTCCCGTGTGGGGGTCGTTTACAGCGACCGGTCCCCCACTGTCGCCTTGGCATGAATCCGCGTCCGGCCAGCCAAGATTGCCACCGCACCTGTTCGTCGGAGCGATCTCAAGAACGTCGTGGTAGAAGTCGTCCATCGCGTCGTCACAGAGGTCGTTCTCGTACAGCCTAATGCTCAAAGAGTGAGGGCCGTTACTCTGCAAGTTCGTGTTTAAGATAGGCTTGCCAAATCCGAGCACAATGCCGTGCGACACCGGGGCGGGTGCATCACCAGGCCAAAACGACGTGTCCCCAACCGGTGCCGCGTAGCTAGCCGCCACCGAGGTCGCCAGGTGCAGAACGGCCAGGTCATTCCCGTCGATGATGGACCCGTAGCTCGGGTGGATCGTGATGCTTTGAACGTCCACCAGCGCAGCGTTCGCGTTCGTGTCGGATCCGTAAATTGTCGTCTGTTGAAGCACTCCGACATGGATGTCTTCGGCGGAGTCCCCTTGGACGCAGTGCGCGGCCGTGAGCACTACGTTGTCAGCTATGATTGCGCCGCCACAGAAGCCCTTCTCATTACTCGTCGACGGCTTGTTGTACAATCGCACGAGCCACGGGTAGTTTGAGATATCTATTTCGTCGCCTCCGATAATGCCCGCGACCAGAGGCAACGCGCTAACCGCCGCAAAAAAAGTGATCCGCATCATCGTTGTTGTGTTTGGCGAGCATTACATCTTTTATAGCATGAAGTCCATGTCCACGAATTTGAATGACGTGAAACACTCAGTTAAAATTTCCAAAAGCGCCTGTCGGTCATCATCAAAATACCACAACCATAAGAAGATCGCCACGATGAAGACGAGTAGGATGTAAAACGACTGACTCTCAAAGAAACTGTCTTTCTCCGCCTCCGCCTCGACCGGGACGCATGGGCCGAGGTTATCGCTGTCGCTGCCGAAAGTTGCAGAACGCGTGAGCTCCACGAAGGGCTGCTCGTAGCTTGCCCCACTGGTCGACCCCCAGTTGTCGGTCCCGACGTGGACCGTTGCCCCATGAAGCCTCTCGAACCTGCAGTGCATGAGACCATTGTTTGGGAAGTTTGACTGATCCGGGCACTGCTCGCCGCCGAGTGGGCAGGCGTACGGCGCCTCCGTGGGACAAACGAAGTCGGGGTAAAGCCGCCCCTCAAAGCCTTCTAAATCTGCATTACCTTTGTAGCACTCCCACTGATGCACTGGGGCTGCCTGGCCGCCGTGGTTAGCATGACAATTCGCGCCATTTTTGTCCCAGCACCACGGCCCGATAGCATGACCCATAATGCCGGTCGCGGGTCCAGTTTGTTCCACCGGTGCCCACAGCTTGATCGTCGTTGGCTCCACGACCCCAGCTTTGAAGGTGATTCGAATCTCATGCGTTAGACCTAACGCCGCGCATGTCGCCCCCCCTCCTACACCACCACTTGTTTTGATCCCATAGAGTTCGTACGGTCGGTCGTGCTCGCCCAAGAATGGTGCACCGGTTACGTGTTTGGTGCACCCAACATCGCCGGCACAGTCATCCTGGGACGTCCCCCATGACCCCGTCGGCGGCGGATACAATATTGCATCACTTGGACTCAACCTGCACACGCCTGACGTGGCGGGCACATCGGTGGTGTAGCACCACCATTGTCCACTCCCAACATCCGGGTACTCGTTTCGGAACGGGTGCGACGTCGGGCACGGGTTGCAAGTACTCGCCTCATAGTACGGTGCGAAGTCGACGCCACGCCAGAAATTACGCGGATTATGAGCATTACTTACGTAGTCGTACTCCTTATCCACGCCTTCTGCATCTTTGCAGTGCGAGAGCAATACAATTTCTTTCACGTTCTCGACCGTGAACAGCTCCGTGCCGCAGTTGTCCTTCACGCTGATTGCGGACGTTTCCAGCTGGGCGTAGACTCCAGGCACACCAGTAGTACCAGTAGCTTCCGTGCGCGAGATCACCATCGACCATTCGCCCACGCTCGCCACAGATGTCCCGTAGTCGTAGTAGTCGGTCAGGTTGACGGCAGGGATGTCTGTTTCGTTCCCCGGGTCAGGCTCGGCGTCAACCAACGCCGGAATGAAAAGAAGCGAGATCGCCAAGAGCGAGAGCATTGCGAATGATTCTGAACCTTAGCTTCGCCTTAACAACCGATTTATATAATGAGTTCCCAAACACATAAGGCGCTTGTACGTCATGACGACCACGACTAACCTGAACCTGAACCTGAACCTGACCATCGCGGTCGTCGGCGACAAGCAAGTAGGGAAAACGACCTTCGTCTACAACTTCGTGCGCGGCGACGACTTTGCCCAATCCTACTGGCCCACCATCGCGACCGACCACCACAAGGCGTTTTTTGAGTGGCTCCCCCTCGACAACGTCTACCGGCGCACGCAGCGCCTCCTGGAAACGGGGGAGATGACGACGGTCGAGATAGTCGACACCGCAGGCGACAAACGGTTTTGGCCGATCACGAAGGCCTACCTGCCGAGAGCAGACGCCTTCGTCGTGTGCGTGGACTCTGCGCAATCGTCGATTGGCAACTGGCTCGACGCCATCGACGAGGCGAAGCGCGCAGAGCCCTGCATCGTCGTTGTCGTCGCACTGAAGGCGGACAAGCGGAGCGAGACGGAGACGAAGAAATTGCAATCCAATTTCAAGAACGCGACTCTGCCTACCAATCGCAACGTTCTGTACTTTGACGTCTCTGCGTTCGAAAAGGACAAGCACTCACACCTCACGAACGTCATCGAAGTCATACTGAACGAGCACCGTCGCGAAGAGGCCATCGAGGGCTCCGCGCTCTACCTAGGACTCGACGGGGAGATACCGATACCGACGACCCACTGCCTCAGCTGCATCGGACTTTAGTTGTTCACCATCCACACAATGAAGACGATCGAGATGAGACCCATGGCGGCGAACCACATCGGTGGATCCTCTCCATCGTCGTCCAAACCGAGGCCGTCCTCGTCGTCTCTCGGGGGCGATTTCGCCTCCTTGTCGTTGTCACCGCAGCCGTCGAACTCCCCCGTAACGTCCCAGTGCGAGGCCGGAACAGCGGCGGACACTCCAAAAGTTTGAGTATTTGGAACTTTGCGCGAACGCAGTTGCATTCCACGCTCCGCAGCTCTTTTTTTAAGGTTCTCCCGCTGCTGCGCACGCTCCTTTCTCAGCAAATCGGGGTCGCTGGAGCTGCCGGGCTTCACGTACTCCGTGATGTGCTCTGACGGATCGTCTGGAGTCTTCTGCATTGGTCCGTACTCTGTCTCGCTCGAAGCCGTGGGGTTGCTGTCGGCGTCGCTCATTTTTCCCCTGATCACTGTGTGTTGGATCGTCTTCGTGAGTAAATCCTTAAATCATTTTTTTTAGCGACACTCACTCGAATGCTATATAGAGATGTCTTGCCTCACTCATTGAACACTCACGAAAATTCAGGTCTCTTCCTCCCCTCGCGGTGCGATGATGAACGAGAACACCGACGACCCAATCAATGATTCCCGAACCATGCTCTGGCCAATGTCCACGAGGCAGCAGGAAGTCTTCACTGAGTACAAGAAGATGCTCTCGCTGTTCTGGGTCGAAGAGGAGGTGGACGTGTCGAAGGACCGCGAGCACTGGGAGAAGCTCCAGGACTCCGGCATCAAGAACATGATCCGCTGCGTCCTCAGCTTCTTTGCCGTGGCTGACAAGCTCATCATGGACAACCTCGGCGACAACTTCATGGAGCAGATCACTGCGCCCGAGTGCAACCAGTGGTACGCCGCGCAGGAGTGCAACGAAGCCGTCCACAACGAGATGTACCAGAAGCTCCTCCTGACCATGATGCCTGACGAGTACTTCAGCATTGAGCAGCTGCTGAACAACTTCAAATCGGTCAAAGCGAAGCAGAGCTTCTGCACCAAGTACATGGACTCTACGCTCCCGTTCCACACGCGCATCGTCGCCTTTGCCTGCGTCGAGGGACTTCTCTTTCAGGCCTCCTTCTGCGCGATCTACTGGCTGAAGCAGACGAACCTGTTCCCTGGGCTCACGAAGTCGAACGAGTTCATCGCTCGGGACGAGGCAGTTCACTGCCACGTCGCAACCCTGATCCACAACCGTCTGGACGAGCGATGCCCTTCGAAGCTCATCGTGCAGATCGTGAAGGAGGCCGTGAAGATCGAAAAAGTGTTCATCAAGGAGTCGCTCAAGGGGGTCGACGGTCTCAATCCCGACGACGTCGAAGTCTACGTGGAGTGCCTGGCCGACCTTCTTCTCGCGAAGCTCGGCGTGCGTGCAGTGTTTCAACAGAAGATGCCGACCTCTCTCGGATTCATGACCGCTCTCTCGCTCGACAGCAAAACAAACTTTTTCGAGGAGCGCGTTTCAGAGTACCAGAAGTACAAGCCGGAGGCAGCGGGGTCGTTCAGCTCCGACATGGAGGATTTTTGAATAGTGTTCTTTTTCTTTTCTTTTTTTTCTAACGTCAGAACGTCGTAAACAACCAAACATATAAAGAGCGCCCCGTCACGTTAACAAAAGCAATGGCTGCAATCGTTCCGCCAACGGTTCCGCCGAAGTACCAGCAGAGGTTCCCGACGGCGTTCAACGGCCCGTTCATCGACGACTGGACGACCCCTCGACCGGCGTACTACAACGACCGTCTCGAGACATTCTTCGAGCGCGTGGCCCAAGTCGAGACGGCGTGGAATAATCAGATACTGCTGTGGGAGTACGACGCGTTCATTGAGGTCGAGTTCGCTCGGCTCGCTGGTGAGTCCGCGTACCCGCACATCAACGAGCGTCAATGGGAAATCAAAGCCCTCATCAAGCGCCAGCTTGAGGCGCACGCGTGCCAGTACAAGTTCAAATTTGCTGACAAAGAAGGAGAGTACGACCTGGATGAACACCAGAGCATGCAGTTCATCCTTGCCGATGCTGAAGCCATGACCTGCAAAGCCCCACGAATTCGGAACGTGCGAGCTTGGGTGTCGGTGGGGATGAAGAAGATCAGGCTGCCAAATCCGTTGTTCATCGGAGAGAGACCAAAGCGAGGGCGCGCCGACGCCGACGCGGCCGACGCCGACGCGGCCAAGACCAAGACCCAGCGCAAAGCTCCCAAAACTTTGAACGCTGTGAGAGGCTACTTGCCGTGGTTCTGCTCGAACCCACTATCCGAGCTACCCTGCGTACCGGACAGGAAGATCAACGTCGCAAGTTTTATGATGATGGTCACGCTCAGCTGGTTCGACTACCACTACCAGCACAAGCGCGCGTTCTGGGATAACGCGGGGCGAGTAC
>Ga0315334_10003354_pt1 | contig 10097 bp, 7 predicted proteins | sample M150034915metaG_FD_205555 | JGI IMG/M metagenome (GOLD analysis project Ga0315334, IMG submission 205555) | Ammonia-oxidizing marine archaeal communities from Monterey Bay, California, United States - M1 500m 34915 | ecosystem: Environmental > Aquatic > Marine > Intertidal zone | place: USA... | reverse complement strand
CTTTATTTAACGGTTACAGATCAATTGTCCTCAGTTATTTCGGATTCGATTTGTCAGGGCGATTCGTATACGATAGGAACACAAACATTAACCAGCTCGGGTATATACAATGAAATGTTCCAGACCGGTTCGGGCTGCGATTCGCTGGTAACAATTGAATTAACAGTAGAGGATTGTGAGTCGCTGCTGGAGATAAGCAATATATGTACACCAAACGATGATGGAAGCAACGATACATGGAGGGTGAGCGATCTGACCCAGATAGAGGGTTGCACTGTTCAGATCTTCAATCGATGGGGGCAGCTTATGTACAACACAAATGATTACCAGAACGAATGGGACGGAACTAAGGACGGTGAGGTATTACCCGACGGAGTGTATTATTATGCAATTGGCTGTGATGGGGACAGGCAGTATCAGGGAGTTATTAATCTAATGCGATTTAAAAAATAACAGAGATGAAAAGAACACTGAATTTCATATTGGTTGGGATCGCATTGAGCTTCGTTTCAATTGCTTTTACGCAACAGACGAAACAAACGAACATGTACGCATATAATAAATATGCTATGAACCCTGCTTATGCTGGTGCGAGTGGATGTACAGAAGTTAATTTTTCGCACATCAGCCAGTGGGTAAAAGTGGCAGGGGCCCCACGCACAAATACGCTTAATGCAAATACCCGTTTGGGTAAATCATTAGGTATTGGCGGTAATGTTTTACTCGATAAGCTCGGGATGTTACAGCAGATATCTGCTTCGGCATCTGTGTCCTATGGTATTACTATAGCCCAACAGCACAAAGTTCGTTTGGGTGTTACCGGTGGTTATTTTCAAATGCGTGTGGATCCTACAGATGCAATTGCGTTTGATGCAGGAGATAATATTGTGGAAGGAGGTGTTAATTCTTCCAATTCGATCAATACAGAAGCAGGTATCTTGTACCAATTTAAAGGGCTGGAATTATCCTTTGCGTCGAAACAACTTATTGAAACCCGATCGGACTTTAATTATTCCGAGCTGGATGGCTACGGATTGAAACGTCATTTTACGGGTTATGCCTCCTATGCTATTGTGCTCAAGAAGAGCCTTTCGCTAACACCTTCTGTTATGTATAAAGGGATTAAAGGCACACAGCAATTTGATTTTAATGCAGATCTGAATTACAATGATTTTATATACGGCGGTTTGGGGTACCGAACAGAAGTAGGACTAATTGGAAGGATCGGAATAAACATTAAAAGGCTCTTCTTTGTTGGCTATTCCTATGAAGTACCGATGCAGAATATAGCAAGCTATGGTGCAGGTTCGCATGAGGTTGTTCTGGGATTAAAGTTTTGCAAAAAGGATAAAGAGCTACCTGAGGAATTAATATCAGAAGTGGATCAGGTGGAACCACGGGTAGATACCGTTTTGATTCACGATACACTCATAGTAGAGCGTATAGATACGGTGTTTGTTGAGAAAGTGGTTACAATAACCGAGCCTTCGAATGACAATGTCAGAAAGGCAATGTTTCAAGCTTCGGATCATCTGGAATTTGAACACGACAAATCCATAATTGTTCGGGATTCTTACGCAGATCTTGAGGCGCTTGTTAATATTTTGCTGGTTCGCGAAGATGTAAAAATTGAATTGGATGGGCATACCGATAGTGATGGAACCGAAGAGTACAATGTTCGCTTGTCGCGCAATAGAGTGGAGGCCGTTAAATATTTCCTTGTTGCAAATGGTGTTGCCAAATCCAGGATCAAAACTTCCCACTTTGGAGAATCGCGTCCTATTGCCGATAACAAAACCGAAGAAGGAAAAGCCAAGAACAGAAGGGTGGAAATGCGCATTATAGAGAAGTAGCTACCACTTCTCTTTGATCAGCTCGTTTGATAGCTGCTGCATTATTTCTGGTGCATTGGCAGTGTTTTTCTGAAGCAGAAATGCATGAACTGTGGAGAGTAAAGTATTGCCTTCCTGAGGGATGAATGCCCAGCCTATAATTCGATCATCATTGATTAAAATATTATTGTCGATGATCACTGCGTGCGAATATATCCTACCCTGAAAACCGATGCGTCTGCCGCGTTCAAAAATTACATTCGAATCAAATTTCGTAGAGCTCGAAACCAACGAATTGTTCGCGATCCGTTCTTTCACTTCTTTTGCCGCTATGGGCTCTTTTAAGCCAATATTGAATCGAACACCGTGCATCAATTGACTTGGCGTTGTAATGTCCGATGAGCTCAACTTGGGAGATATACCAACGGTTTGGAACAAATCCAGAACATCGATGGAATGATGCGTTCCAAGCGTATCGTCGAGATGACGTGATACAACATTTGCACTTACGAGCCGTTCGTGGTTGCCGATATCTTCAGATCTTCTAACAATTACAAAATCTGCTTCTTTTAAATTGCTGAGCTCATTGCCGGTAAAGGTGCTGAGAAGACAAGCAATGGAGTGTGTGTTGCACGATACGATGTGCGCGTACTTTTCGGTTTTAATTATTGCATCGTTAATGCCTGTCATAAAGGATGTGCCAAAATTCTTTTCGCTGCCTTGAGCGGACGCACCTTTCAGATTGGAGAGCTTATCGTACCACTCTTTGTTTTTTATTCCGCCTCCGTTGTTTGTGCAATCAAAAATATAGTCGATGTCCGAAAGGACATCCTCCAAAGCTGTATACCCATTTTCGCTACCCCGTGTACAAACGACAACGCCCATGGCTTGTATGTCCTTGAGGTCTTCCTCTTGCCATGGCATGGGTGCATTCTTTAATGCAAAAACAGTATCGATACCAAGGAGCTCTTTATATGCGTGCAGAAGGTGCAGTAATGTGCTACCGATATTGCCGATTCCGTTTACAAGTACCTTCATGCGTTTGAATTATGGATGATGCCTTTAACTTTGGCTTTACCAAGGAAGGGTATTAAAATAGATTGCCATAGAATTTTTCGATTGAGCCCTGGTGATCTGTTCTCAACATAATATTTATCTCTTTCCCACGATACTCTGGCATCGCAGACATTGGTCAATTGTGCAAGGCCCGTAATTCCCGGCTTTACATCCCATCGTTTCCTGAAGGCAGTGTCGTTCCAATTGAGTCGTTCAATATCTTCTAGTGTTAGAGGCCTGGGCCCCACAAAGTTCATGGTGCCAATTACGATATTGATAAGTTGAAACAATTCATCTATTCCTGTTTTTCGTAGAATTTTACCAAGGATGGTGATCTTGCCATTCTTCATGGTTCTGAATTTATAAATGACAAAAGGGGATTTATGCAAACCAATGCGTTCCTGCTTGAATACGAACGACATTCCCGACCCAATTGTTATCATTAGTGCTACCACTATAAATAATGGCAAAAGGACAATTAAAAATAAAAGCGCGAAGAATCGTTGCATACATTACTAAATACCGTGGCAATTAGCCAGATCAATCCAACCTTGAAGATACTGAATATTTTTTTTTACAAACAATGCGTGCTGTTAAATGTCGTTAAAGAAATACCCAATTAGGGCAGGATAAAGTATTTGCTATAAGCGATTCAATCAAGTTCTCATTCCTTATTAAGAAACCTGCGCGCAAAAAGAAAGCGCTTTTTGTAGTAGCTCATGTCGTCGTACAGATCAACAACCACCCCTCTGTTCGTAGCGTGTATCATTTCAAAGGAATTTTCCGTTTTGCAGATCACTAAAGATACATGCCCAACACGTTTTGAGCTTGCATTCCTGCCTTTAAAAAAAAGCAGATCTCCTTCTTGTACCTCATTTAATGCAACAGGTATTCCAATTTGAGAGAGTGCTGCAGATGATCTACTGAGCTCAATAGAGTATTGCTTGAATACATAATAGATAAAACCGCTGCAATCAAATCCTTTCTCAGAGCATCCTCCGTATACGTACTTAGTGCCTACATATTTTTTTGCGGTTTCAAAGATCGAATCCAATAAGCTGGTGGTGATTGTAAAAGACGGATCTTCATTCTGGGTCGATAAAGTATCTGCCTGCTGTCCGAACGATCCGGTAGTGCCGAAACATAAAAGGACGACGATCAATATTCTTGCGAAATGGATCATTTTTTCTGGGTGAACGATGCGCCGTTAAAAAGAATCTTACTGTTTGGGAAATCTGCTGCAATTAATTTTTTTAGCTCTGCTAAAACTCTTTGCTCTTTGTCAATTATAGGTATGCCTTCGCCTATTTGTTTTATGGATGTTATTTTACCGCGCACGAATTCTCCGTTCTTCGTTACAGAAACTTCAACAATGGGAGCAAGGCCGCTAACCCCTCTTAAGTTAAACCGTTTGTAGGTGCAAAAATTTCCCAGTGAGTAACAGATCAATCGGTCTTTGTAGATCTCCATAGCTCTAGTAACGTGAGGGCCGTGACCAAACACAATATCTGCTCCGTGATCGATCACCTCATGAGAGAATTGATGCACATTTCCTCTGTTCTCGCCATAGAAATATTCCGTTTTTTTCGTTACGTGCGTTCTTGAAGATCCTTCTGCACCGCCATGAAAGCTAACCACAACAACATCACAAAATGAATCCAGTAATGCTACCAGTCGGTTTGCATTTTTAATATCCGTGATCTGCACAGTGCCGGTGTTTGGAGAAAAAGAACATAGTCCTACTTTTAATCCGTTAATGGTCACTGTATCCCACGGAATGGACTCAAGTCCTGAAAAACAAAATCCTTTTGCCTTTAATGTATTGACTGTATTGGTTCTGCCCGGAGCGCCAAAATCACCTACGTGATTATTGGCTATCGATAAGAGGTCAAATCCTGCATCCACCAGCTGGTCTATCAGGTATTCGGGCTGTCTGAATGCATAGCACAAGGAAGGATCGGAACATCTCTTAACGTTCCCACCGGCATTCAGAACCGTACCTTCCAGATTTCCAAAAGTAACATCCGCACTTTTCAGAATATCCTCAACGTCTTTTAGTAACCTTGTTCCTTTCGGAGGAAGGTAGGAGGCAGATGGAAAATTGGTGCCAAGCATTATATCTCCTACACCTACGAATTTATAAACTTTGGTAGCTTGAGCATTTGCCAGAGTACCTTGAGCATTTGCAAGAATGCAACTGCTCATAACAAACAAAAAAGATATTAATCGCATATCAGAATATAAATATTAACCACAAAGCTACTACTTATTTACATACTGTAGAGTAGCTTTATTGTTTGACAAAACGAATGCTGCTACCGATCGTTTCCAGCTGTATTAAGTACAAACCGGAAGAAAATTCATCGAGCTCAACTGGCGTAATCGTTTCCTTTACGATTCCACTCCATATTGTTTTCCCAAGTACATCGGTGATCGTAAATTGAGTTCCGAGTAATTTTTCGCTCACCTCAATATGGATCGTTTCATTTGCCGGATTGGGATAGATTCGAAACAAATTGCTGTCCATCTCTTCCAGTCCAACTCCGGTAACGGTAACAGTTTGCGTTGTTACATCTGTACCACATCCGTTCGTAACGGTTAGGGTTACGGTAAAGGTTCCATTGCTTGTATATGAATGTGTTGGATTCTCAAGACTGGAGGCTCCGCCGTCTCCAAAATCCCAGCTCCATGATGTGGCACCAGTTGAAGAGCTGTTGAATGTATAATCTATTGGGCCTCCATTTGCTGTAAATCCTGCCGTTGGTGCTCCTGCATTGAGTGTTATTGCAAGGGAGCTCGCAGGACCATTTCCGCAAAGATTCTCAGCAGTAACTGAGATCGTTCCAGGAGTTGTGTTTGCCGTTACGGTAATTGAATTGGTAGTACTCGTACCTGTCCACCCGGCCGGAATCGTCCAGTTGTACACCACACCCGATACATTCGTCACCGAATAGGTCTCGGTAGTATTTTCGCAAATGGATGCATTTCCGTTTATTGCACTTGGTGCAGCAGGAAAGTCAACAACTGTAATATACGCTGTTTGCGTATACGAAGTTTGTGCAATGCCATCATCCACAATGAGGGTCACATCGTATGTGCCTGCGGCTGCATACGTAACCGAAGGATTTGGAAGTATGGATGTCGCCGGCGTTCCCCCGGGGAAGGTCCATTGCCATGCTATTGGGGTTGAGCCTGTGGTTAGGTCTGTGAATACAACCGGCGTATTGACGCACGTGTTCGTAGGCGTAGCCGAAAAATCGGGAACCATTAAAGTGGATAAATTGTTCCATTTCCACATGCCGGCGTTATTTGCATCAACATTGAACCACCCCGACCATCCTAAGGATGGTGTATCGAATTCCACATAAAGATGCTGCTCTGTATCTATAATGTTCCAGGTAGCTCCGTCGTCCTCGCTGTATGATGAACCTGCAGATCCGGTCGCAGCTCCTGTAGTAAATGCAATATTGGTTCCTTCAATGTAACACAAACCATTGGTAAATACCGTTCCGGTGGTTGTTACTGTGTTCCAGTTTGCTCCGCTATTCACAGAGCTGAAAACCGTACCTGCATTGTCTACAATTAAGCCTTTTGTTCCGGAAGCAAAGGATACATTAGCCGAAGATCCCGTAGTTACTGCGCCTCCAAAATCAGGAACGGGTGTTGTATACACCGACCAGCTAAGCCCTCTATCTGTTGAATGATACAAACGCCCTACACTCGTAGTAAACCAGACGTTATCTCCAACAACTTCGATCTGACGTGTGTAGCCAAATTCATTTCCATTCAAAGGGTTTGGAATATTACCTCCTGGAACAGCAGTCCAATTCGTACCTCCGTTTGTTGTGGTATAAAGCTCAAATTCACCGTTGATCGGATCTCCTTGGCAAAACCCGGTGTTGGCATCCCAGAAATACACCACATTGGTGAAGGATGCTGCATTGTTATAAGTTGCCGAATTTTGACGTGTCCAGGTAGTGCCTCCATTCGTTGTTTTCCAGATGCCACCAGTTTGCCCTCCTCCTGTTGGATAGGCTGCCAACCAGGCCGTATTTGCATCGTATGCGTGGATCATCGAAACTCCAAGAGCAGAGTTGTTTAAATTTATTGTTCCGGGTGTCCAGGTATTTCCGGCATCCGTTGTTTTAGTGAACTCTTGCAGATTGGCACCACCTCCAGAACCGTCATAGGCAGTTGCCCAGACTATATTAGGATCCGCGATTGAAATGTAGTTGATACCAACACTTGCAGTAGAAAACCCTGAAGCCTGCTCTATCCATTCTCCGTATGGAGGAATACTAACATTAATATATCCGGTTCGTGTATACGACTGGGTACTTTGAGAATTGGTAACCGATAAAGAAACATCATAAACTCCTGCGGCAGTGTAGGTAATGGCTGGTGGGTTTTGCCCTGAAAAGGTTGCGGGTGTGCCGCCCGGGAACGACCAGTTCCAGCTGGTGATCGGATTCCCTCCATCTGCGGAATTATCTGTAAAAGTTACAGTGCTTCCCTCTGTAATAGTCAAAGGTGTTCCAGTAAAGAAGGGGATGGGGTCACCACTTACGGTAGCCATCACGCATTGCATCGCTGCCAGTGCATCAATTCTTGGTCCGATTCCTTGATTAATTACGGCTCCTGTAGAAAGCAGGCAGGATTCAATTGCTCCAGGAGATAATGTCGGATTTTCACTCAGCATTAATCCTACCAGTCCTGCTGCAAATGGTGTAGCCATAGAGGTTCCACCCATTTGATCATAGGAATTACCCCCGGTTGTGTAAACGGTACTGATCAATCCTCCATTCGAATATCCTCCCGGAGAAGCTATATCGACAAATGGCGTTGCTCCATTGTAATTTGAAAAGCTCGAACGCGAGTCATTGGAATTAACCGAACCGACACATATTACATTATTATAAGCTCCCGGGTATTGCAGTGTTGTGTTTCCATCATTTCCTGCTGCAGCAAGAAAAACTACGGTTGGATATGAATCAATTAATGTTTGCATTGCGTTGCTTGAAGAAGATCCTCCGTATGACATACTTACTACATTGGCCCCATTCTGACATGCCCACTGAACTCCGGCGTAACTATACCAGATGCTCGAAGATGAGCTGGCATTATTAGGAGTTGCTTTAACTCCGATCAATTCTACATTTGCCCCGATCGAAGCGATTCCCATGTTATTGTTGATGTCGGCTGTAGCCAATCCTGCGCAATGTGTACCGTGCGACCATCCGAAGTTTGCGTTTACATCTAATGGCGGGGTTGCATTATTGTCGTTGTCTGCTACATCATACTCAAGGTAGGTTGTTAGGTCCTGATGTCCTCCAAATACCGCATTATCCACAATTGCAATTTTCACCGAACTATTGCCCTGACTAATGTCCCACGCTGATTCCGAATCAACAAGTGTATGGTACCATTTCCAGCTTCCTGTATGCCATGTATCATTAGGAACAAAATCAAAGGTATATATTGGTTCTTTTTCGGCAAATTCCACATTTTCGAGTCCATTCAAGGTTTTGACGATTTCGTCAATTTCATCAAACTCACTGAATGTGAGCCTGTAGATCTTCATCAGATCTGGCTTATAGGTGAAATAGCTGGGTTTCTCAAATTTTGTAATAGTAATTCCGGCCAAAGCCTCTTTCAATTCTTTGTAATCATCGATATTCACTTCCAAATGAAAGTGATCTTTATCGCTTTGTAAAGGAGCTGCTTTGAGTGGTTGATCTACTTTCAATTTAAACATTACGCGTCCATCCAAAAAGTTGGGGTTAAAGGTTTGCGCAAAACTGAATTGTGTAATAACTGCTGCAATGAGGGAGAGAATTAATTTTCGCATGATCTAGTTTGTTTTGTTTAGGGTTCTGAAATTACGAATAATTTGGATACCTCTGTCTTTTTTGATGATTAGGGAGCTTAATTTACTGTATCCGATATGTTTGTTTGTATGGCCGCCTTCTAATTGGAATTATTATTGCTTAATCGTTCTTCAACGTTCATGAAATTAGTAATTTAGTGCCTTCAAATAAAAATAACTGTATGGGGAAGAAATTAAGCAAAATAGCGCTGGTCGTATTATTTGCATTGGGAAATTTCACAATATTAATTGCTCAGGCGGATTCCGTAATTCAGGCCGAAGTACTCGACAGTGATTCTATTTTAGCACAAAAGCTTTATAATAGTGGGATCGAGAAATTATCTGATAAGAATTATGATGGTGCTATAGCCGATTTTAATGAGGCCATAGCTCTTGTTTCCGATTTTGAAAAAGCATTTTACAATCGGGGGATTACCAAATTCGAAATGAAAGATTATAAAGGGGCTGTTGCTGATTTTGACAATTCTTTAGCATTGACTAAAAATCCGGATAGTTATTTCAGTAAGGGGCAGGCATTGTACGCTTTGGGCGAGAAAGACAATGCCTTGGATAATTATTCGAAAGCAATAGAGGCAAACAAGGAACATTATCAGGCCTATTACTACCGGGGAGGGATCAAGTTTGAAAATAACGATTATGAAGGTGCGATTAAGGACTATGATGCGGCGATCACGCTAAAAAAGGGATATGCGTATGCCTATAATGACCGTGGAAGTGCAAAACGACAGCTTGAGGATTACGATGGTGCCGTCAGGGACTATCAAAAGGCATTGATGATCGATAATAACATGTCATTTACGCATAATAATCTGGGGAGTGCACTTAGAAAAAACGATAATTACAGAGCTGCCATTGTATCTTTTTCCAAGGCGATTAATCTTGATGAAAATTATTTTATAGCATACAACAACAGGGGGAGCACAAAATACGATGCCGAAGATTATAAGGGTGCGCTTGAGGATTATTCTAAAGCTCTGGAGATAAAAAATGACTATACCTATGCATGGAATAACAGAGGTGCCACAAAATTTAAGCTAAAAGATTATAAGGGCTGTGTTGAAGATTGCTCTAAAGCAATTGAGCTGGATCCGGCTTATGGCTATGCGTATTTGAACAGAGGAAATGCAAGAGAGCTGCTGCGCGATGAAACAGGGGCATGTACCGATTGGGAAAAAGCGGTCGAGCTAGGAGCGGAAGGGGCTAAGGCACATATTGGTAGTTGTCAGTAAAAATTGAATAAGAAGAAATAGTATGTTGAAAGGATATCTAATAATTATTACTCTTTTCTATATTGGAGGAGTGTTTTCGCAGAATGTGGAATT
>Ga0315334_10003353_pt1 | contig 10100 bp, 14 predicted proteins | sample M150034915metaG_FD_205555 | JGI IMG/M metagenome (GOLD analysis project Ga0315334, IMG submission 205555) | Ammonia-oxidizing marine archaeal communities from Monterey Bay, California, United States - M1 500m 34915 | ecosystem: Environmental > Aquatic > Marine > Intertidal zone | place: USA... | reverse complement strand
ATTGATGTCTGGTAACCTGAGGGCATAAACTTTAAGCCTAGCTCCCAACTTGCACAAAGCATCGTAATACTCAGAACTCAGGTGGTTGCTAGAGTAGTGGTGACCAAACTCATGGATAAGAAGTTCATCCAATTTCTCTGATCCCACTGCATCATCAAACCACTTCTTACCCAACTGCTGGATATTGAAGATCAGCTTACAGCCGCCATAAGCAGCTACCCAGGGCTTTACGCCCGTCGTGTAAGGTGCCTTGACGAACCGCACAGAAATCATAGATCCAAGCAAACCCACAGCCATATCTGCTGAGTATTCACGCACAGCTTTCATGGCCTCAGTCAGTTCTTCATCGCCCAACTCCTCCGCATCGTCTGCAAAGAGATCGTCAGAAAACGGACTTTGCCCCGAAGTCGGGTACGCTTTACTCGAAGACATCAACGTACCTGATTCTTTCAGGTTGTTACGCTGACCTGGCGTCAGCCCCCTCGAAGGAATAAGCGTCTGACCGTCTGCCACTGCCTGAGCATTGGCTTCTGGGTTGTTTGGATCAAACGCCACCGAGCGAGCCCCGTACTTCTGTACGCGGAATGTCTCGACAGCATCATCCAAACAACGCTTATCGCTGGCAGCCTCGTTTACCCACGTAGCGTGAGTATCTTCAGGGTCCAACTGTTCATGCATGTGATTCAACACGCTTACACGAACTTCCTTCAGAAACGCAGGAGTGACATTGTCCCTGTCAGAATTCAACGGAACTTTCTGCTGAATAGAGACATGGTACTTATCACCCGTTGGGACGACTGGAATGCCCAGTTCGTACAACATCGCCGTTTCACCTTCGTGAGGCTCATAGACGAGAACGTCCGTCTTGCGACGAGTCTTTCTGAGTTCGTCACCTATCTCCGTGGTCAGAGTCTCGTCCCACGTATGAAGAGGCTTACGGTGCGCAATCTCAGCCCCGTTAACACAAAGGCGTAACCCTTCACGTACCATAATCGTCGGCAAATACGTCAGTAGCTCATCGTACTGTTCCGCAGTGCACCTGATTTCCATCTCCACCCGAGTACCGCATTCTCGCTTCTGACGAGGATGTTCGTGACGACCATCTTCATCAAATATAACCGTACCGCTGGTGGTCTCAATTTTAGCGGTGTGGCAAAAGGAGAGAACGATTTTCTCCCCAGTATTGAAGCGGCCCGCTTTCGTAGGGTCATCCTTTTTCAAGGACGATGCAAACATAGTCCAGGCGTCTGTTAGACGCGCAAAACCCGGACCATTATCTACAACCTCCAAGATCGCACGAGGCTTACCTTCAACCTTGGTTACCGCTACCAAGCATTCCGTTGCTTCTTCGCAATCGGCGACGTTCTGATACAGCTCGCCGACAAGCATGCCAAATCCACGTCGTGCGACAAGCCGTTCGTGCACTTGCCGTAAGCCGTCTCTGTCAACTTCAAACCAACTCATGTTTTTCTCCCATGTAGTAGTCCCTTGTAATTCATATTTCCCGCCTTAACTTGCTCCAGCTCTTCAGCCTTCGCATCTTTATAGCGGGGGTGTTCTTTCTCTTTATCGTCACAATCCATGCAAATTAACTGAGTGTTCAAATAACTCATCGTATGCATAGTTGAAGGTTCACCACACCTGTGACAACGTCCGTTCCAATCGGGCATATTCGTTCCCCCTATTTAATGATTTCTACGGTGCCGTGAAACGTTCGGGCACCCTTACGAACCTTCTTATCAGCCTTCTTCTCGTGGGCCGCTTGAGCTACTTTGAGCAGATCCCCAACGACGAGGATTTCCGTAGCGTAGTTCTTCTCAATCGTCTGAGGTCGCGTCGCACATGTTCTCAGGGCTCGTGCGATGTCCTTCCGAAGCGCTTCTGAAATAGCTGCCCTCGCATCTTCCTCATCTTCGAATTCCCCGTCTATGAGGAGCTGCGGAAAATGCTTCTCGATATTACCCACGATTACTGCAAGTACCTTCTCAAGCTGGGCGTTAAATTTCGAAATAGCTTCCGTATCTTCCTTCACGTCAATCGTCCCGACGACGCGCAAGTTCACTTCTTCGTCTATTGTCTGTGCACCTGGAGTCATCTTCAGATCTGAAATCTGCTTGCCAAATGTTCTCCCCAGTGCCACAGCTAATTGCGATTCAAATTTAGTCTTAGTTGCCATCTCTCATTTTCCTTCAATAAAGCGTTGTTGTAAAAACTCAATTTCTGACTCAATTGCGTCGCTCCTGCGACTGAATGGCCCCAACACGGGACCATTAAATATCCTGGCTCTCCACCGACACGGCCACTTTCTGGTCCATGCCGCAAGTTTGCTGTCATCCGTACAGCGACTACGAACAAAATGAAACATCGCACGGAGAACCGGATTAACCGGCTCAACGTGCGATGCTCGTCGATGAGTAAGCCCTAGCTCGTCATCGAACTCCTTGTCGTAAATCTTGCGGACAGTACCGTCCGGTTTGATCACGATAATGGTTTTCATTCGATTGTCAGTCTCCTTCTGGGTGCTTTCACTTTACCCTGCTTTGGCGGAGCGCTACTGATAACCACGTTGCCATCTCTCGGCCACCCGTCGTCAGCTTTCTTTCGGAGGTACTTCAAGTCGTAAGCCTCCTCAGCCAAGCGGCTTATGAAAAAGCTCAGAGTACGCTCAACCTGATGGGGTTCTATTCCCAAACGACTGTGAACGCGCAGATAGACGTTGTAATATTCTGTTACCTCGTCCACTGTAGTACGCGATTCCATGTACTCTGCGACTGCCTTCTCAAAAGCCCATAACTTGGCGTGGATCGTCATCCGACCCAGCCGAGTTAACAGCTGCTTCGTAGTCATCTCTGCTACCCGTTTCCTGGCATGTTCCAGGTCTTTAGGCTTATAATTCATTTACACATCCAATTGCCTACGGTGGGACTTCTTCTTCTGCGTACGTACGGTAATACGTGCAGCTACCTCGCTTTTCAGTGTCGACAACGCACCGTTAACGGTGTCTCGACGGCTAGCGCTTTCCTTCAGTCGTTTGGTAATCGACGATGCGCTCTCACCATGCGCGCCCAGGATTTCTCTCGCTCGTCGCGTGAAATCTCTGACCGGGCTTTTTCCAATTGAGAGCATCTCATCATACTTACCGGCATGATCGTCTTGATCAAAGAGATCCTGAATCATGCTGTCAAACAACCGACAATACTCATCTGTAGACTCACGAGGCTTCAGACGATTATCGAATTCTTCCCCTGAGATCATCAGAGTTTCCGTGGCAGGATTACCCCGCTGGTCCCTCTTGTTAGTGCGCTTCCCATGCTCGTCTGTCTGAATGAGCTGGATCTTCACACGAATAAATCCCTCAGGAATATTATCCTTGTCATCTTCATGCACCTCGTACAGTTGCACTTCGCCTTCTCGCAGGTGTCTGTACTCGGAATCCGTAACACTCGGATAAACCCTCGTACGCTTGCCAAGCTGCTTGATGCCAAGCTCAAGACCCGCCAACAACGTGTCTTCAGCTTTTGCGCTTAGGGCCGCAACATTGCTAACACATTCAGCTTTAGCTTGCCGCTCCATCGCTTGCTTCATAGCAGGAGGAAGATGCTCAGACACATTCAACGTAATGTTAGCTGAAGTGAAAGACGGCACCCGAACACGAATCCGAGATTCAACATAATCTCTGGTGGGATATTTGTGCCTAATCAGACTCCAATACCCAGACAAACGATCCTGGTCACGTGCACGAATTGTGTCGTAACGCTCCAGGAGCCGTTGACCCCATGCCATGTACTCATCCTTGATTTCATTGAAAAGCTCCATGAACTCTTCAATGTCCTCATTCCGAATACCATAACGACCCTTATCGAGTTCGTTACTTTCTTCGGTTTCTCCTTCTTCCGGCGTGTGGCCGTTCTTCTTCATTAGCTTTTCAACAATACTATGCTTCGAGAAAGCGAACTTGCTGACAAGCAAATCCCACTTCTTCTTGATAGTGGATCCTTCCTTGATGCTCGGAAACTCCTTGGGGTCGAAGATTTTCAACGACATATCCAAGGCATTTGGATCCGCGTTTCTGTAAGACGCAATTTCGTGCATCTCACTCTTCGGGATAGTCCGCGACTTGGGCGGATCACCCGCAGCGTAAGAGAAGTAGGAAACGTTATTCCCCACCCACTCGGCAGCTGCCTCTGCATCAATATCATCTACTTCCTCAAGCGCAACATCCAATCTATCTGCGCCTTGAGGCGTTTGCGGCCCTGCAAACTCCTGTTCTTCTTCCATGACGAACTGCAACAAATCGTTTGATTCGTTATTACTCATCTGCCTTTTCTCCTTTACTCTTTTCGTACCATTTCTTGGCGCTAGTAACAGTCATAAACGGGAAAGCCAAAATGATCCCTACAACCATTCCGGTATACGTCGCGCCCTTGTAAATCGCTCTTACAGCCTTCGGGGGAGTAAAAGACCCCCAGTCATCCAAAGACGACTGAGGGCTTTGCTCTGTGCTCTCGCACTTATCCGCTGCCTGCTCCTCCATTAAAGAGGCTTCTTCTTTTTTCTTAACCATGTCTACTCCTTACTTTTCTCTGGGAGAGCCCTTCTTTTCGGGGCCTTGGAACCACTACCTTTGGCACGACTTACTCGTGCGCTTTTCTGCTTGCGTGGATGCACAAAATGTTTTCCAGTCTCAGCGTCCAAACAACCAGAATCTTCTGCCCAATCGAACAACTTGTCGATCTTCGCCTTACCGCTTCCGCGATAGCACAAAGGAACATAGGCAGCTGCTTCAATCAGCGAGATATCCTGCTGTTCTGCTTTCTTGCAACAACCAGCAATCTCACCACAAGTCCAACTCTCATCGGCGGGAATCTTCTGCTCATCAAGCTCATGCCGCTGCATGTACATCTTCCAAGCAGCGTCTTTAGCTTCTCGACCAGGGAAACCGACGATGAAGATACTGTCAAAACGACCCTCTCGTGTGAACTGCGGCGGAATAAACGAGATGTCATTCGCACACGCCATGATAAACACAGAGTCCTGGTCATTCTGCCAAGTTAGCAAACTACCGCCGACTCGCTTAGAAGTTCCCGAATCGTTGCCGTCATCACCAACAGGAATAAACTGCTGGTACTCGTCGATATCGAGGATTCCCCCAATACTCTCTACTGCCCCCAACATGCGAGACATATTCTTATCTGTCTCACCCTGCCATTTGCTGTAGAGCTTACCGGCATCAATCGAAGTAACAGGCTGCTGGAATTCTCCTGCGGTACACTTAATACCCCAGCTCTTTCCACCGCCAGGAACTCCAACAAGCAGTACCCCTTTCATGCGAGCACGATCAGGAACCCCATCCCTAAACCCATTTCGGATGAATTCCTTAAGGCCGTCAAACCCGATCCAATTCTCGAACGAGTAGAAGTTTTTCTCTGGGCATAGCTGAGCTTCGTAGTCCTCAACTGTCATTGGCTCCAGCCAATGTTCTTTGTTGACGTTACCATCAGAGTAACGAATCCTGAGCCTCACATGCCCTTCCGGAACTTGAGAGTTCATTTCAGGAGTTTCTTCCGCCAAACAAGTGACATCAATAAACTCGCTGAATTCATTACCTGCTGCGGGCCAAAGCTTAAAAGCTTCCATGTCAGGACTCCAGAACTGCAAGTCCCGCTTTGCCAGTCGCTTCCCTTTGAATCTCTGCATATCCGCATAATTCAAGGTCTTGTTGGTAATGATACTCCGTGCAGTAGCCCTCTCAGTGTCGGGTCTACTCAGACCAGCAGTAACTTCCACAGCTTTCGTGATTACCTCGGCAGGGATGTCCAACGAAGTAGACCCCACGATGTCCTCGATAATAACTTGTCGTTCATCGTTAGTAGGAAGCTCGTGCTCAATCAAAGCACAGTACTCGGCCAGTTCTGCGGGAAGTTTCGCTCCAGGCTGCATCAACAAAACAGCACAGCAGCGTACCCTGGCCCCTATAGCTCGCAGATCATCAATAGCTGCCAGCAGCATAGGGTCGATTTGATTGTCTGTACCCTGCGGCATCAAAGACCGATCAAAGTACTTCAATACCAGCATCTGAAGAGCTCGATCGTCAGGACGTGCTTCATCGTTCTCCTGACGTTCCAGGCGCTCACGTGCCAACTGGTTAAAGAATTTCACAGCAGTAAGGCAATCTTCCACCTGCTGTGCCTGGGGCGAAATCCCCAGCTTTGCCATTTCATCGTTCTGCGCTCCTGCACTTGCAATGAAAGGCTGTCCGTCAATATCACACAAGCCGCGATCAAGAGTATGAATAGCCAAGTAAATAGACTTTTCAATGTTCTCTTCTGCGGCCTTATTCGTCGCCGAAACTTCTGCCGTGATGTCAAAAATAACCTCACCTGGCTCAGCAGTTTCAACGGCAATCAGTCCCTCGCTACAAGCAATTGCTTTACGTAGCTCTACGGTCAATTTACTCATTCTGCTTCCCTTTCTTTGACATTGTTTTCTGTCTTGTAATAATCAGGGGTTTTCGTATCGACCTTGGTGTTGTCATCCAGCAACTCCTCAAACGGAGCAGTCGCTTTCATACAAGCCGTACCCGTGTACCCCTGAGCACTAACCGTTGTTGTGCCATTTTTGGCAATCGTTACAACAATTTTCTTACTCATTCTTCAATCTCCATTCGTAAAGAACCGTCTTCTTGTGTCACTACATTTGTGACTTTCCTTCCCGTGGCTTCAGCACGATTCTGCATCGCAAAGAGTGTATATCTCTGCCGCAAATCTTGGCCCCAGTCAGTAGTGGTCGTTTCTTTCGTAGTGCCGTCCTCTTCAGTGTCGGTGTGAGTTTCCTCGACTACACCGCCCAACCCCTCAGCGTCCATCAAGCCGTGTCCGTTCTGCCAGTAATCCACGCTCATCCAGTACTCTCCCTCGCGGGTAGGATGCGGGATGACGCCGATCTCATACGCTTGGCTATGCTTCGGGTGGCCTTCCTTGTAACCAATAACAAACTCTGAATCCTTCCCGATAAGGGCAGCCTGCTTCTCCAAGGCAGCCTTAAATTCCGGAATTGAACGAAGCTTGTTGATGTCAGCCAAGTCGAGAGGGCTGTACTCCAGATCTGCCAAATTAGCGGGCAATTCAACACCCGCCTCTTTTGCTTTTGCACGGACGTCATGTCCCTCTTTCACCATGTCAACGATAGCTGACAGCTGACGAAGGGCTGGCGGAGAATAGTCACCGACAGACGTTCCGTACCACCTATACTCACCTGCTCTTCTTAGTTCCAAATCTGGACAACCCTCAAGAGCTTTGTGTAGGGCCGCCAGGTCCATAATGCGAATCTTACTAGCACATTCATGACTCATTTGTATCTCCTTGTCGTTTGTTAATTTCTTCTTCACCTAGCTCGTGCTTAAGTTCACTCACATAGTGTTCAATAACAGTCCAGTTAATGCCTATCTCCGCATCATGTTTATTATGCATGTAGCGCAAAATAGTTCTTGCTTCTTCGTCTGTTATCCAACTAGGCTCGCCCGTGTCGGCAGGTAAAGATGTGGGCCTATCTGGATCTAGGGCGGCCATGGACTTGACGTCGTCCACACACCAGACAAAAGCTACCTGGTCTTCCCAAGACTTCCTCATACACTCAACGGCCCGATTAACCATCATCTCTGGCTCAATAACCGGTGTCAGAAAACCTGCTTCCTCCAGGTCTTCTGCCATTTTCTTTAAAGCACTGTCATACATCCTGTTCATCCTTCCAATAAGAAAAGCCCGCAGACCAGGGGTCTACAGGCTTAAAGTTGTGTCGTTGTTTAGTTGTTACTCCTCGTTACTTCGATAACGTGGATTTGATATGTTCCTCTCCTGCTGAAATCCTTTTCATTAGAGCAGCCTTATCGCCTTCCTCCAGTGGAAGGACCTTTAACTGTTGATGCAGATCCTGAAAATTTGAATGCAAGAAGAATTTCATGTCCAGCATTTTGTGCTGGTGTAATTCATGGATAGCTTGATACATCTCAGGATCATCCGACCACGTGTCTCGGACGAAAGATGTTTCATCTAACCCTGATACACCCAAAATATCAGGTGCTTTCAAAAAGCCTTCTTCAGTTAAGGTTTGGCGAATATACTCAAGGATCTCAGCAGAAAACTTCGTGTCATACGAATCGTCTTCTTCCTCAGGAGGCCACAGCAGAAAAGACTCAGAAATACCCCATAGAATTTCAGATACGTCTGCGGGGTCAAACTCATCGTGCTCAGCATCATCACCGCTAAAGATATTGCACAGCTCTACAAAACGAACAGGGTCCTGGTAGAAGTAATTCGTGGTAACTGTGGTGATAGCCGCCATGATCTTATCTAAATTGCCGTCAGGCAACTTAACAGAGAAATCTTCCTCCAGCTGCATTCGAATCGTAGTAGGTGCCCATTCCAGCGCTTCATGCCCGTATGTGTCCATTAAAATCAGAAATAGGACAGTCGCATACGTCTCGTCAGAGGAGAGGAATGAGCGAAGAAGTGCGCTCGAATTAGGTCTTGAATTACCGGACGCAGCATTCCGCATAAGCAGATTTGCAGTTTTAGTCGTTAATGACATCTGGAGCCTCCTTGCCCTTCATCTTGCGTGCCCGATATTCCATTCTAGCATGGAGCTGCGTTACGTCACACATGATATGAGTAACGCAATACTCAGGCAACTCTTCTGCTTCCTCAAACTCCTTGATGTCAAAAAAGCCAGTGCGACCTGCACACGATATCCATCGCCCGTCGCATACGACTACGGTAAACGCAGGCACGAGGTCCCGCGACAGGGTATCTGCAAAGGGATCCAATTGCTCGGTGAGTACAGACAATATCTGATACACCTGCGCATCTGTAAATAATCCCAGATGCGCGAACCAATCCGCAAGGGCAAGTTTCACGCGTGTAAGGGGCTCTAACTTATCCTCAAGGCTAATATCGAGCCCTAAGCTCTTGATAAGGCGCTTTACCTGACTTTCATCTAGAATTGCCAGACATTTTTGCCATTCACCTAGGGTCATGTCGTTTTTCCGCGTACCTCAATAGCGACACGGTAAGCATACGGCTGACGTTTTGGCGCCGCTGGCGGTAACTTGTAATGCTCACTTCCAATGACCTCACCTTTGAGGTTCACAGCAAAAGGAGCAAGCTTAGTGTTGCCAAGTCCGGGACCAGAAATTCCGTTTTCATGAGCCCACTCACGGGCTACTTCCCAGGCATTTACTTCAAGCTCATCCTGCGCTTTAGAAAAATCCCTAAGGTCCGATTCAATTGTTACAGTTGCAGTTGCATCTGATGTTACTTTCGACTCATCTGTGACTACTTTCAGTGCCATCTTTTGTTCTCCTTTGTTTTCTGATAGATAAAGGGAAGAAATTTAATAAGAGGTAAATTCACTTATCCCCCGTCCTGCACGGAATACGGTAAACAGTAGACTACCTCATGGTTCTACTAGCTTACCCGCTCCGTGCAGGACATGCCACCTTTAAGCGCTAAGACTTACGTCTTTGTGCTCTGGCAGGCTTCTTCCGTTGAGAGCCCTCAAGGAGCTCCCCACAGGCCTTACTCGTTCGCCGCATGGTAGTAGTTACACTACCAACAACCAACCTGAAGGCGTTGCGGACTGGCCTTACGACCAATCCATTTGTGGTTCCGACCACAAATCCTGCTGTCCGCTTCACGGTTTCTTCACCGTGAACCATTCCGCGAAAGAACGCACTCGGTTGTGCGGTCTGGACAGGTGCCGTCGTCACTTTCGTGGCTCGTGGCTTTCGCGTCGGTTTTCGTGTCGTCGTCTTCTTGGTGTTCTTCTTCATCGTTCGTTCCCTCCGTTTGGGATTTACATGGCGGCCAGAAATAGCCCTAAAATAAACGCTATCGCACAAACAATGCCCGATAGCACTTGGTAACGTCGTTCACTAGACACAGGCGACCTCCCTCTTCTGCTTCCTGGGGGTTTTCACCTTTGCCTGTTTTCGTGTGATTCCGAACAAAGCTGGACAGCCTCGGAACTGCATCTCCTGTCGATTAGTACCCGCCCCACGATTGGAGTGGTTAATAATCTCTAGGGGTTCCTTCGAGAGAGACTCA
>Ga0315334_10003350_pt1 | contig 10102 bp, 5 predicted proteins | sample M150034915metaG_FD_205555 | JGI IMG/M metagenome (GOLD analysis project Ga0315334, IMG submission 205555) | Ammonia-oxidizing marine archaeal communities from Monterey Bay, California, United States - M1 500m 34915 | ecosystem: Environmental > Aquatic > Marine > Intertidal zone | place: USA... | reverse complement strand
GATACCAAAGTCGATTCTTGAAGTGTTCATAAGAAAGCGCCCCTTCGCCGGCACCGTCGTATCCTCGCGTAAGTAGTATATCGTTAAAGGCCTCCTGCAAACGTTCGTAAAATGCATCTTGTTGCATGACGTCGTCGAGAATTTCACGGATGGCCTTGAGTCCAGCGCGATGCACCAAGTCCAGTTCTGTTTCGGTCGGTAATCGACCCGCCAATGACAGAGTTACTCGACGGAGCAAACGCCTCGGTGGCAGCATGTCAATGGAATCGAAAAAAGCTGGCATCTTGGCAGCGAACGGTTCGTCTTGTTCTCGGTCTTTTCGCTGGGGATGATTTATGCGGCGAACGAACTCTTTCAATATCTGATACCCTGTCGAGTCCGTTTTTAATATTTCTCCACCTTCATGTTCAACTTGACCGGTGGCTTTTAAGAGCAATCTGGACTGACCTTTGTGTTTAGCTTCGGCCATCCGCTGAAAGGCCATATGATTTTGGCCCAAGACCTCTAGTTTCTGAGTTCGATCGCGTGACGGGTCGCGTAATATGAAATCACTCGATGAAGCATCAGCTCCTTCTTGATGACATTTTAGGCAAACGCGTTCACCTAGCTTGCTCCAGACTTCATCAACAAAAAATCGGTCGACAACAATGCTGGCGGGTCCGCGAGAACGTTTTTCCTTGGACGCAGTTGATTCGTCTTGGTATCCCCAAGCCATCGAGACGGTAAGTCCGATGCCCAACAGTCCTAAGCATGTTACCAACAGCCACTCCAAAGTAAACCGGCGGTGTGTGTGCGGCGAGTGTGACATGAGTGTCTTCAATTTCGTGTTCTCTCAGAACGGGAATGATTTACAGACAAGAAATGGTCCAAACAGTGATAAGCGAAATGGAGCTCTTTTTTGACATCAGAGGGTTTGAGTGTCTATTTGCAGAAATGCCCAGCAGGAAACTAGATCTGCCCAAAAAATATGGGACGTCAAAAACAGGCATTGTTTTTGACGTATTCAACGCGGAGACGTTTCATTGAGATTCTTTCGTGGATGTTAATTGCTGGCCATATGTAATATTTACGTCAAACTCATCCAAACCGAGGTTGTGACGACTTGCAGGACATGTCGCTGGGGATTATTCGAGGCTGACGTCATCATGATCAGAAGGGAGTGCTTCGTTAGTGAACAGATCGCCCTCGCTTGTTTTCGCTTTCCATTGTGGATTGACAGAGATGTTTTCAGGTTGCGAACGACCAGGTTGCTCGGTTGAATTTGAATGTTTCTTTTTCAGTTTTGGAATATTACGGAAATGTAAATAGCAACAAAAGAAATAAACGATGACGATAAAGTAAATGTTGGTGCCGAACTCAAATCCGTCACGTGTTTCGTGGATTGAGTTCGCATGGTAAGCGTGGAAGAATATCCCAATCAAACCGCTTACGACAAAGATCCAACCAACATGTCGTCGCTTTTCGTCACTATGAACAAAGAGGAAAATGACGATGGCAAAGATGCCGAATATTACGCTGACACAAATGAACGCTTGCAAACCAGGCTAGTCTTTCTGTTTATATTTGTATGTCTCAGACGAAAGATGAGACGACGGATTTAAAAAAAGCGAAGTGATAAAAAATGGATGCCGAAATCAGTGGGGATATACTAACGTCAGATGTATAATCCCGACTGTTGTTGTAGCTCACATTGTACCAAATTGAGATCTGAGCTTGAAGAAAATGATGGATATAAAATTTACGAACACACGCAGTTCAACAAAAGTAAACGGAAGGTCAATAGATGTCCAAGAGGCACACAAAATATTTTACCGACAATCTTAAATCTTGGGATGCAGTCGCTAAGATGCATGCTCAAGGTAGCGGCGCGGAGTTTTATCGTATTACAGAGTTTCTCCAAGGTGAGTGCAAACTGGGGCCTTGGGAACTTGAGGAAGTCGGAGACGTAGCGGGGAAATCGTTGCTGCACCTGCAATGTCACATCGGCACCGATACGCTCAGTTGGTCTCGCTACGGCGCTCAAGTCACAGGCCTTGATTTCTCACCGGCGGCAATCGATGAGGCTGAGCGTTTCGCGCGGTTACTTAACATCGAAGACGCACGCTTTGTGGTGTCTACAGTTAGCGAAGCAGTCAACGCTCTCAATGGTGAACAGTTTGATATTGTCTACACCGGACGTGGAGCGATTTGCTGGTTGCCGGATCTGGACGAATGGGCGGGGGTTTGTGCACAACTTGTTCTCCCAACTGGGATTCTCTATATGGAAGAAACTCACCCGACGTTGGATCTGATGGAAGTGATTCAAATCGATGGTAAGCAAGTCATTCAGCCTAAGTACGATCCTTTTGACATGGACCCAGTCTCGGAAGACTATGAAGGTAGTTACGCGGATCCAAACGCTAAAACTGGTCGTCAGACGAATCACTGCTGGGAGCATGGATTCAGTGAGATCATCAACGCTTTGGTGAAACATGGATTCGAGGTTGAGTTGCTCAACGAAAGACCTTGGGCGTTCTTTGTGCCTTGGGAAGACATGTTTGAACCGGTCATTCCCAACTATTGGCAACTGAAAGATGGTTTCGTATCTCTGCCGATGTCTTATTCACTGCGCGCGCGTAAACGGTGCTAAACACGTGGCGCTATCGTCCACTATTCATGGCGGAGGGCTTCAATGGGGTCCATTTGAGCAGCTCGAATGGCGGGATATATCCCAAACAAGATCCCGATTAGAATGGAGATACCCGCACCCAAGGGCAAAGACCAAGGCACAATCACAGGCGCCATATTTTTAACCGACATAGGTAGCGTCGCCATGATATCCGGCATCGTTTGGTGAAGTAGTTCCTGTAAATACCCAACGAGCGCCGGACAGCACAGACCTCCGATCACACCCGTTAAACCACCCGCGACGGACAGGACTATCGTTTCAGTAAGAAATTGACGGATGATATCTGATTGTCGAGCGCCTAACGCACGGCGAATGCCGATTTCTCGAGTGCGTTCTGTTACCGTCGCGAGCATGATGTTCATGATCCCTATCCCGCCAACGATAAGAGTCATCGCGGCGATGATTCCCATAAATGCCATGAACATCAACCGCGTGGTTCGCGCTTGCTCTAAAAGCTCTAATGGCACGACTACCGAGAAGTCGTTTTGACGGTGCAATTTGCGCATGGTACGCTCAACGGCCTCCGCCGTATTAACGACCTCATCTACCGATGCCACCTGAAACGTAATTTGGCTTAACTGTACTTCTTCGCCAGAACGTTGGCCAGCACTTTGGAACATGACGGTATCCCCGATACGTTGCCAAAATGTTTCCAACGGAATATAGACATTACTTACAAAATCCTGCGCGGCAAGTGAACTTCCAATACCCGCCATCGCCTGCCGTGGTTCCATAACGCCAATGACCACGTAAGGAATTTCACGTATTCGTATTGTTTTTCCGAGTGGTTCAGACACTGGAAAAAAGACATCTGCGATTTCCTGAGCAAGCACACAAACATTTGCTTTCTCTGTCACATGAAGATCTGAAATAAAGCTCCCTTTGCTAATCGTTAGTTTCATTGCGTGAGCGTATTCGGGTGTGCAAGCAACAATATGGGCAGCAATCGTGTGCGCACCAAAATGAGCTTCTCGTTTTGTTTCACGGATCAACAGGTGATTTTCTACGGTAGGAATTTCAAGAAGTGCCGCAACATCCGATCGCCGGATTCCATATTTGACGAAAAAGGTCTCCATGTCGCCTATATATTCTTCTGCCGGCATCCGACTTCGCAGGATAACGTTGCGTGCGCCTAATTCCTCGATTTGACGCTGCACTTCGCGACTGATTCCTTCACTGATCGCGAGCAACCAAATAACACTAGCAACGCCGACAAAAATACCTAAGATTGTCAAAATGGAACGCAGCGGGTGGAGAACAATGCTGCTGAGTCCTACACGTAACGTGTGCAGTTTGGGTGTGATCATGATCCTGGAGCGTTCTCTGATACCGGTAGCTTGGAAACCGTCTCCACTTTTTTCGCCGATACCGATGCTTGCACGGGCTGAGGCGTGTCACTCTGATCGCCCAGTTCAGAACGCTGTATAAAGCGGAAGGGAGTTAAAGTGACGACATCACCTTCTGAGATTCCGTTTTCAATTACAACATGCGTGTTATTGTTCGTGCCAATGGTCACGCGTCGCGTCTCCCACCCCGTATCCGTATGAACAAGGCAATAGTGTGACGCCTCGTGCTCCATCACGGACGCCAGCGGAACCTGTAATACATCTGCCTGAGACTCGAAGTAGATTTTGACCTTAGCCCGTAGTCCCGGGCGTAATGTACTTGGTGGATTGATAACCGTTACCTTGGTGTCATATTCAAGGGGTGCACCGTGCCACCGCAAAGGAAACGGATAAGCAGCTACTTGACGTACTTTTCCTTCTAGCGGATGATCTGGATCCGCATCGAGCTCAATGAGTGCAATTTGCCCCGATTGTATCCGATTAACGTGTGATTCATTAATTCGCACGGCGACCTCCATGTTTTTGATGTCAGGCAGGCGAACGACGATTTGGTTGTCCCGGATAATCGCTCCTTCTTCGATGACGACGCCTTTACGCTCGTCATTAGCGTAAACGACTTGCCCATCACTGGGCGCAAGCACCTTGCACTTAATAATTTGCTCTTGGATATCGGCAAGCCGATTGGTACTAAGTTCTAACGTGCTTTGAGCGGCAGCCAAGTGTGCTGTTTTCTGTTTGATGGCAGCGTTGTATTCACCGATTAGTCGTTCTTTGGTGAATTCGCGATAGACATTAAGTTTTAGGCTCGCGGCAGTAAGGTCACGTTTAGCTTTTTCATGCTGGAATTGATCCCCGCGTAATTGCTCAATGGAAGTAAATCCCTTGGCTGCTAAACGCTGACTGTGAAGCAATTTTGCGAGCGATCTTGCGACGCTTTCCTGAGCAACAAATACCTCGCTCTCGATAAGGGTCACTTCCTGCTGAAACAACCCCTTTTCAAACTCCACTAGGGTGCGTTCCGCATTGGCAAGTTGAGATTCGGCTTGAATAAGGTTAGCGCGGTTGTTGGCAACGACAATCCGTTGAGCGGTTTCATTGTTTTCTAACGCCGATGAATCGAACATAACAATGAAATCACCAGTTTCGACCATTGTTCCCTCATCGACAATTTTGATGATAGTCGTGCCAGGAGCACCACGAGCCTCTACTTCACACCGGACCTCCCGGTTGCTAGCACTAGCGACATCTCCCGTTTCCGTTACGAATGCCTCGAAGTCCAGTCGTGTAACGGAATAGGTCAAGGCGTCATCTATCGCGGAAACAGCCGAATCTGTATCTGCGTCAAAAAGGTATAGGTATCCCACAGACAATCCAGCTAGTAGGATGCAAATGCCTGTGATGCGACCAATCCAACTCATGATATTTCCACCTCGTGACGATTATTTCATGTGTACGTAAATAACTAACCTTAGTATAACCTGCGGTCTGCTAACGTGTTCCGGAATTATCGCTCGATAACGCCTCAAGCATCTCAAGCAAATTGGTTGTTAAAATCACGGATGTGTCTTTTTGCACAATATTTGTTCCCAGCCAGGTTTCGTAGCCACCCAGTCGATGTTGTGCGGGTGTCGGCAGGTATCCATAACGACCATTGGCAATACTGATGACCATGGTCTGCGGCAGAGGGCTACGTTGTTTGAGGTCGAGTCCGATTTCTGCAAAGGTTTCGAACGGGATACAACAGATCCCCAATTCACCGATGCGGATGACCTGTATTTTGATATTGACCGTCTCGGGTCTAGCAGCAGCGAGCACCGTTCGATTGGCATAGGGTACGGCCAGTCGGGGAAGACGGTCGAGCTCAGCCTGATCCGTGATTTTCAAAATTGATTTCGCTCGTTTGAGCTGGTCTGAGGTTGGTTTACGATAGCGCAAGGTGATTTCGCGTTGCAGCATGTGTAATGCTACATGAGTTTCGTATTTTGGAATTGTCTGATAGGCGTGCCAGGCGACATCGGAAGTTTTACGCGCGACGATTTGTATTTGTTCAAAGAGTTCGCGTGGAGGACGGGTCGAGCCAAAGGGGATATTGTTGATGTCACCGGATGTGCCATTGGACATCATCGCCACAAATTCTGTAGAGGCTCGCAAACGGATAGGCATGAGGCGGGCAAATTCACCAAAGTAGTCCGCGGAAACCCCGCCCCGCGGAACGGCACCAACGTAATGGAGTGAATAGTTTGCGAATAAGGCATACGGTTTGTGTTTTGCATCGCGTAATGAAATGATGGTGATATCCGGATCAGTGGGCCCTGCCGGTCGGTCCAGTGTGCTGCTGTTGTTACCGGGATTCATCTTTACCTGATCCAGTTCCCCGAAAGGGTTCAGTGGCATTTTTCCAGGTTTCAGATGCCAGCGGCGATTGAAAACTTCTTCGGCCAGGGGTTTAACATTGAATCCAAATTCGACCGTACGCAAATTGTTGTGAGCTTGGACGATGGACTCTGCAATGCCGTTGATCATCAATTCCCGGTATTTAGCGGCCGTCGTTCCAGCGGTAGTAATACCGGTGGGCGGCGCGGTGTGGGTGTGGGTGGAAGACACCATTATTCGGTGGGTTGGCAGGTTGGTTTGCTTGGCGGCAAGTTGTTTAGCAGCTTCGATTGCGTCTGGATCCACACCCAAATTGTCGACGACCACCATTGCAATATTGGACTGATCGTTCTTAAGAACGATTGCACGGGCATACAAGGGGTCATGAACGGTTTCTGCGAAGTTCTCATTAAACTGGCCCAGCATATTGACGGGGAAATGCCGGGGGCTGACATCGATGACTGCAGCACCCGCTTGTAATGAATCTAGTTTGTCCGCCTGAGACAAACACGTTACAGGGGTCAGGCAGGATGTGATTGCCAAAGTCAATACGGTAAATAGGCGATGGATGAAGATATTCATGCGTTGTCGTCTTTTAGAGTGGATTGCAACCAGAGAGCGTAATGACTACGGCGTTTCCTTGACGTAGAAGATGAAATCATTGCTGAACAGTCCGTTGGGATTTTGCACCTGTAGCAGGTGCATGCCCAAGGAGGGCATGTCTGTAAAGGAGACCAAAACTAGGTTCTTTTCCTTCTGGATTTCGATTTTGCCTTCCATCCGTCGACCGTCAACAATCAGATGCGCGTCCTCACCAAAGTGGCGTCCGCTCATTCCCATGACCTTCTTTTCTTCGTGCAGAACTGGGAATCGCTGGCGACCGCTCTGGCGTTGTAACGAGCCGAGCGTCCATAAAGCCGGTTGCGGATGATTCAAGTCCACTGGAGAACCCATCTGACCGGTGAACGTACCAATAAACTCACCGCTAGAGACCAAACTGATAAGCTCGCCACGGCTATATGCACTCTGCGTTCCGGTTGTTTCCGCATATTTTTCACCGTCAAACTGAAGATTCGCGGCCTGCCCCTTTTTGCTCCGAAGCCATACTCCTTCAACTTCAAGTACAATCCCTCCTTCACGAGCGGACTGTTCTAGGGAATCCAGCAATTGGAGTGACATTGATTCTTCTATGGAGGTTTTGTTGAGCGTGACCTGGCGAGCAAAGGCGCCGCTAAAGCCAGTGCTTCCCTCAAGAACCATATCCCAGACGGGATCAAAGCGTTTCCGTCCTGCCCATGAAAACTGCCAAACACTTCGTTCCGGTGCACCTTTTTCCGCAACATTGCGGTAGAAATCAAAGTCAATAATATTTAGCCGACCCTGCGGTAAAATTAACCAACGGTCATACGCTCCCCGCCAAGTGGGGGCGTCCATGCCGGTGCCGGGGGTGTTGGTGCTCACTAGAAATGGCATGCGGTGACAATCCCCACAGACATTCTGTTTAGGCTGCAGGTCACCATGGACGTGAAACAGCTCAAATCCTTCTCTGGCGATAGCCGAGACCTCATTGGTAAAGGAACGCCGTGGGGCGGGTGGATAGGTGACACTGAGCAGGAATTTGGCCATCGCATCACGCTCGGCATCGGACAACTCGCCGGACTGCCCCTTGTCATTAACTTTCTTGTCCCCGACGGTCATCATGGTATTCGCCAAACCACCGTCAATCAGATGGCGGGCACTGGTGACTTGATCCTTAACATCACTGTTGGGCTCGACATGTTTGCGTATATTGGCACTGTTGATTCCTCCGTACGGGTCGCCTGGTATTCCATCCCAGTGGTAGGGTTCGGTATCACGCAGGCCACGAATGGGCATGGTGCTACGAGGCATGATCTGGTTACCGCCGGTGACAATGGGTGTATTGAGGACCCACAACAATTGATCCGTATGCCCGTCGGGGTGACAGCTGGCACAAGAGTAAGTTCCGGTTGTGGAAGCCGCTGCCGTGTTAAACGCGATACGGCCACGCTTGACTTCAGAATCTGTCGGATCGTGAAGCGCAATGGTCTGGATCATTTTGAGTTTTGTAGGGTTGGATACATCAATCAGTGACACGGTATTGGCCACTGCGTTAAGAACCCAGGCTTGAGACGCTTTGCCGCTTGAATCTGATTGCAGAGCGATGCCACGTGGTACGGCATCGACTTGTACGCGTCCAAGTATTTCGCCCGTCGTGGCATTGAGTGCAAAAATTGTATCGGAACTGGCCGCCGATGCGACGATCGTTGTGTCGTCATCACTGACCTGGATCGCAAAGGGAGTTGCCAACGCCATCTCTCTATCCGGATGGTTTGGCGGGAGTGGTTCCAACTCAAAAAATTCTGGTTTTTCCGGTTTGCCATCTTTAAAGGTCACACTGGTGATTTGGTTAAGGAAAGCTCGGTTTTCCAGTTCTTTCAGGCCGTGTTTTTTTGTACCGGATTTGCCGTTAGCGTCATTACGTGCGTCGGCTTGTGCAATAAATACTTTTCCGTTGGAATCAACCGTGAGTCCGTAAAGCAGCGTTCCCAGTGTATCCACGACTTCGACAAGCTCGTCAGTGTTCGTATCGAAAACGTATAAATCACGATCCGGTACTCCAGGGTGCTTGATGATATCAGTCACGTGACCCAGCGACAAAACGTTGTTCACCGCGATCGAGTGTTGCCAGGCGTCAAACGTCTCATATTCCTTGTCCAGCTCACCTGTACCACCGGAAAGCTGAGATTTATTGTTGGATTCAAATGGAATGACATACAGTCGCTCACCCTGGACGGTAATCGCGCGGGGATCCTGTGCCGTAACGGGCAACAGTTTGGTGACCTTGCGACTGGTCACATCGACAACCGCGATGGCATTTTCAGAAGAAAGAGCAACATAGGCTTTGTCATTGCTAGCAAATGCAATGCCAACCGGTTCGTCGAAGCGAGTGGATCCATTGGTCGGATGGAATCGCTGTACCGTGGCAACTACTTGTAGGTAGGCTTTACTTTTCGGATCAGTGTCAATAATGCTGACCGAGTCGGAAATGTGATTCGCCACCCAAACCTCTTTACCGTCAGGCCGTGCTGCGATACCAACTGGGTCAATGCCGACCTTGACGCGGCCTACGATCTTACGGCTTTTGGTCTGAATGATATCGACCGTATCGTCGGGCGTATTGACGACGAAAACGTGACCATTGCTAAGGACAATCGGAGACGCATGCGGACTCATATACGAGGAATGGCTGATCGGAGTTGGTGGTATGGGAGAATTTACCGCCGGAGATTTGCGTGATATATTTTCGGTTTCTGCCGTTTTCAATGATGACGCCAGTATGGCAAGTAGAATCAGGCTGGTGGCAATAGCGGTTAAACGCATGTTTCTATCCGATCGAAATTGAAGTGGTTGGTTAAATACATTTTAAAGTAAATAGTATTGAAATTGCATAACAAAAGGTATTTGTTTAGCATCTGTTTGACTGCTGAGTAAACCGCATAAGCAACAGTGAACCGTGAACAACCGGCGTTCCTCTTGTTGAGGGTCTAAAGTTCGTCTTGGTTCTCAGGCGAACCGCCCTTGTAAATACTCCGCTGCTCGACTTTGGAATTGGACATTATATTTGTTGGATTTTACCTTTTGGTTTTTGCTCGTGTTATCCGATTTTCTATCCCCAGAAAAACTGCGGTCTTTT
>Ga0315334_10003346_pt1 | contig 10105 bp, 8 predicted proteins | sample M150034915metaG_FD_205555 | JGI IMG/M metagenome (GOLD analysis project Ga0315334, IMG submission 205555) | Ammonia-oxidizing marine archaeal communities from Monterey Bay, California, United States - M1 500m 34915 | ecosystem: Environmental > Aquatic > Marine > Intertidal zone | place: USA... | reverse complement strand
GGCTAAAGGAATAACAAATGGAAGACGCTAATAATTCAGTCATTGCTAATGAAAAAAATTCTCCTTCTACACGTAGCTGTTTAGGATGGATATCCTTGGGCGCAGGACTTGCGGGCTCAAGTGTCCTGCTCGGAGCGTTCGGCGCACACTCTTTAAAGGCCGTGTTGACTGAAAAAAAGCTCGCCACATTTCATACGGCTACAGATTACCTCGGCTATCATGCCATGGGTCTGATCTTCATTGGTATCCTGATGTTGGTTCTCAATAAAGAGATCCAAGCCAAGTTAAAACGGTCTGCTCGCTGGATGAGCACGGGTATCCTTTTATTCTCTGGAAGTCTTTATGCCCTCGCTTTCGATGGACCCCGTTTTTTTGGTCCTATCACTCCCCTGGGTGGACTCTGTTTCATGGTCGGCTGGTTCACTCTTGCCTATAGCCTATTAAAATATTCTAAGACCGAATAAAAAAAGACTGGTTACCCCGTACCTCTTCATAGAAATAGCTTCAAGCGGGGAGGACATCTGATTAAACAAAGGTCATTGCTTCCGCAGTCAAGCAATCGAGATTCACAAAAATCAGGTTTCCGAAAAGCCAAGCAGGAAAAACCTGATTTTTGAAAGTAGGAATCTGAAAGAAGGGTGACGATTCTTTATCAATTAAAAGAACTTTTTCAGCAACCGGCTAGTGACAACTCCCCATCCCGCGTTTCTCTAAATATTTTTGGTGATAATCTTCGGCCATATAATATTCCGGGGCTGAGGTGATTTCGGTAACAATGGCAGAATTAAAACGCCCCGATTTATCAACCTTGTCCTTTGATACCTTGGCAGAGGCTTCCTGATCAGAAGAATGAAAATAAATTGCCGAACGATATTGGGTTCCCTTATCTGGTCCCTGTCGATTTAACGTTGTAGGATCATGACAACCCCATAACACATCGAGCAGTGCATCATAAGAAACTCTAGAAGGATCAAATTCAACCTGAACCACTTCGGCATGCCCAGACTGTCCAGTACAAACATCTTCGTAAGTTGGATTTTTGGTTACCCCACCCGTATAACCAACTGAAGTAGATGTGACTCCTTTGGTTTCCTGAAAAGTCAGTTCCACGCCCCAGAAACAACCTGCACCAAATGTAGCGACTGCCATATCGTTCTCCTTTAGCTACGGCTGGTGATTTCTATCAAGTGATATCCGAAAGAAGTCTTAATGGGACCATGCACCACACCCACTTCTTCATTAAAAACAACCCTATCAAATTCGGGAACCATCTGACCGGGACCAAAGGAACCAAGAGACCCGCCATCTCTCCCTGAAGGACAATCGGAATGTTGCTTAGCCATTTCACCAAAATCCGCTCCTTCTTCGATTTTCTTTTTTAAATCCTTACAGGCATCCTCAGATTTAACCAATATATGTCGAGCAGTTCCTTGAACCATGAGAAAACCCCTTTCAATTATTTTTGTCGGTTATAGGTTTTATAATAATAACCCAGAAGAATTAGGGCCATCAATGCTAAAACCGTAAAATGTGGCACATATTTAACAGAATACCAGCTGGGAGAAAAACGAACTACAGCGTTGATCTCATTAGAGTAGTGTTTCAGCATTTCAGCATATTCTACCATCAAGCGGACAGGGAAATGATCCTGCCTATGACTGTCTTTACGAAAGACTCGGACTTCAAAGCTCTTTTCTTCCCTTGCGTGCAGGGTAAACCCCATCACCCCCGAAAAATCATCTGTTTTTATTCCTGGAGGAAGTAGAAGCATCATTCTAATATTCTTAAGTGAATCCGATTGGTTATGCAGAAACACCTTCAAAATGGAAGATTCCAAATCGGTTGTTGACTCCAGTCGCCCACCTACTTTGGACTCCACCTGCTCCTTGAAATAAAAGGAATCCGTAGCCAGAATCGATTGCTTATTTCCTGACTTCGGCAGTGTCCAGTATTCAACCATAGCCGTCAGGGGATACCTGCCCACGCGCATCACAGGCGGATGCTTATCATTTTCCAGAATAATGCTCTGCCCCGGATCTAGACGCATGATCTTCGACATCATAGACACGGAATGGTGAAAATGGAACATCGGGTGGACATGATACACGGGCTTGGAACCAGAATTCTTCAAAACTAATGCAAGCTTCACATTTCCAAAACCATCAACCTGGCTCCGGATAGAGACTTCCATTGGCTGGGCCTGTAAATCACTCAGCGGCAGCCCCCAAGCCAAAATAGTTACTAAAACTAATAATGAAATGTTTTGGTTTAGTAAATTAAACATAGAATCCGTTTTAACACCCGACTACGCATACCCTGTAGTTTTCTTTCCAATATGCTGAGAGGGCCGTGTCCGTAGCCGTCTCTGTGCGTCCTATTCTCCCGAAAAGATACTGGGCTTCTGGCAAGGTCTTGATCATTTTATCCGTTTATTGCAAAATTTCTTTCGCCTTAGTGATCAAAATTTTCGGCAAGGTGTTTGGCATATACAACATGTCACCTTAACTCAAAGGAAGCATAAATTTCGAACTCAGGTACTTCAACAGAATTTCATAATAACCCAATACAGGTTTAATCGTTGGGATTCATGGCAAGGGTGTAATAAAATAGATGGCAAGTTCATTTTTCCGGTGTTGATATGGAATCTCATTCAGAAATCCACAGCTTTCTCGACCGGGTTCAGGCTAAATGGAATCAAACTCTTTATATTCAGCTTACCTATTCCGTATTAGCTGTCTTTCTCGGGTGCGCTTTGGCATCGGGCTTATATTCATATCTCCAGTTCTCTTATCCGTTGTTGAGCATTGGGTTACCCGGTTTCATTGTAATAGCTCTAGGTTGGCGGCTTTATTCTACCAGCAGGTTTTCTAAAATAAATTACGATCAGGCCGCACTTTTGGCCGAAACAAAATACCCAGAGTTAAACAACTCCCTGATTAATGCGTCACAACTAAAACATCATTTAATGGAGGTGCAAGAAAACAAGCCTCTTTTCTCCCTTACATTCATCCAAGAGCATCTCGATCGAACCCAAATTGCCATCCAGAATCTCGATCCGAATTTGGTAGTCAGCAGTCGAAAAACGATTCCAGCACGAAACTTGTTTCTCGTAACTCTATTCGCGGTACTCATAGCTAGTTCGGCTCTCCCCGACTTCTGGAATCCGTCTCCCCCAATCTCGCAGGAACTAGCTGTAGCAGTTAAAAATTTAAACGACACCAAACCAACTGGCAATTCGCCTGAATATAAAATCAGCGACCTGTCGCTAGTTTTCCATTTTCCGGCATACACAAAGCTAAGCAGAAAATTTGTTTTCCCTTCAGATGGCTCCATTGAAGCCTTGCCCGGCACTGAAGTTAAAATTAAGGGCCATAGCAATCATCCTATTGCGGGAGTAGAATTGGTGATGAATAACCGCGACCACCTGTTAATGGACTTGAGAGATTTTATAAACCTTGAAGGTTCCTTGGTACTTCGTGAAAATGGCTATTACCAGTTCCAAGTAGACGCCCCTGAGGGTGAAAAGGTACTCCTGAAGGAAAAGTATTCTATTTCACTCAGACAGGATAAGTCGCCCCAAATAATATTATTTCCGGCCAACCCCAAGCCGGTTTTTTTTGAAACCGGAACAGTGCAGATGTTTTATGAGGGCCACGATGACTTTGGTATTCGACAAATTGAACTGGTCATTCAGATCAACAAGACCATTTCGAAAAAACGCGTCAAACGATTTAAACAATCAGAAAAAGACTCAACGGGAAATTTCAGTTGGAACCTCTCTCTGGAAAACCTTCAACCCGGAGACGAAGTCCACTATTATTTAGAGATCCAAGATAACGATACCGTCACAGGTCCTAACACCGGTCAGTCTGAAATTTACCGGTTCACCATTTTTGACAGCAGACAAGAGCGCGAAAATCTGGTCCGCCTGCAGGAAGAATTATCGGAAAAAATGATTGCCCTACTGGCCAATGGTCTCGTTGAGGGTAACATCCTCAAAACCTCCGATGCCATGTACGGGAAAAAACTTCTTGCCTCACATGCCGATGCGCTTATTGAAATTATTGGTCTTGCACAAAGTATTAAAGAGCAAGCCCAGGGTACTGAATATTTTCCCCGGCCCTACCTAACCCTCTTAAATAGCATTATTAAAGGATTGGCCACCATCCGCGAAGACCAAATTGACGCCATCAACAAAATACAGAAAACTATTTTAAAACCCACACCTGTAAGTTTCGGAACAAAATCTGTTGAAGTTCTTAATGCCAGAATGGTAACTCATCTTGAGCAGAGCATTCTTTTTCTAATCAAAATGACCAATAGTCAAAAAATGGATCAGGTCATGGATATTGAAAAACAATTGTCAAATTTAACTGAAGCCTTGCGGGAAGAGTTTGAGAAAATCCACGATAAAAAACTTCCAATGATTCCCGATCAGCTCAAATCCAAGATAGATAAAATCCAACAAACCTTGCAACAAATGATGAATAAGCTTTCCCAGCAAAACCAGGGCGCACAAGATGAGTTCCTCAATTCCAAGGCCTATAAAAATATGAACATAGAAGAGGCTCTGGCTTCGCTGGAAAAAATTAAGGACCTTATCAATCAGGACAAAATGGACAAAGCTATGCAAGAGCTAGAAAAGTTCGCTGAAGAAATGAGGGCACTGGCGAATCAGTTGGATCAAGCTCAATCTGCGATGGGCTCCATGGTAGATAACGAGATCATGGAACAAATCAATGAATCCATGGCAAAACTTGGGGTCATGGAAAAACAACAACAAGAGATCCTTCAGGAAACCTCAGAGATAAACCAGGAACTGCGGAAAAAACAGGCTCAGCAATTTGAATCTTTGATCAAAAGTTTTTTTGATACCTTAAAAAAGGATGTGCAAGCCATCCAAACCCTTCTAGATGGGGATTCAAAATACCTGAATGAACATCCAGCCATGATACAAACTCGTGAGTTGATGCAAAAAGAAGTTGGAACTCGGAAAAAGATAAAATCCCTGAGTCAAAAAACTATTGATTCCAGTCTGAATGAAGATTTATCTGACATCCTCAAGGAGCTGAATAAAACCCGGAAACAATTATCCCAAATAATCATTGAAAAAAATAACCTTCGAACCCTCGGATTTCAGGAATTCAAAGAAAACCTTCCGCAGATAATGAGAAAGTATGAATCTTTGAAAGAATTAGCCGAACTAAATGATTTAAACGAGTTCAATCTAATCTTCAAAAACACATACCCCGAAATATTTAGGTGGCAAGGAAATATGCGGTCCACTCGCAACCAAAAAGAAGATATTGAGGACAAACTGAGCGAAGACCTAAAAGAAGTTACTCGACTGAACACAGAAATTTCGAAAAAGCTGGGTTCCCTGAAACGCTCTATAAATAAGGACAGACAAGCACTTCTTACCGATAAAAAGAAAGAAAAACTCGGTAAACTAGCTAAGCGGGAAAATGAATTGAGCCAACAAGCCAAAAAAATGAGTGATTCGTTCAACAAGATGAATCAGGAAAACCCCCTACTCCCCCCTTCCCTTTCACAAAATATGAGTAGAGCAGGAAGAAACCTTAAAAATGCCGGGGACCGATTAACTGCTCAGCAGGTCCAGAGGGGTGTCGATTCAGAAAATAAGGCTTTAAAAGCTATCCAGGAAACGCAGGGGCTTTTAAACGAAATCAAAAACTCGGGCTCTCAAATGTCCAGGCAAGGCAACCAGAAAACACCGATCCGACTGGGAACAGGAAATCGAAGAGATTCCAGGCGCGGCGGTAAGCCTCGCATGCAAAAAGAGCAGGTCCACCTTCCATCCGAAGATCAATACAAAGTTCCACGCGCGTTTCGCGAAGACATTTTGGATGCAATGAAGAATCAAACCCCAAAAAGTTATGAGCGTCTAGTAAAAGAATATTATAAGGAACTGGTGCAGTGAACCAATACTTCCCGAAAGCCCATGAAAAATGGAAAGCACAGATTGGCAATTATGGCCTGGGGTTTCTATTAATACTTCTCTTTTCCGGACCGCAAACAAGTTTTGCTTCTCTCCCGGTTTCCGATGAAGTTTATTCTGGATACCAACTCGTGCAGGACTGGGATATCACGGCAGCAGAAAAACTTTCCCACCAACTTTTAACAAAATATCCTGATTCCGGGGACGCCCATTTTCTCCAGGCCCGGATTGAGTTCATGAAGGGAAATTACGAACGATCCTGGAAAATTCTTCGCCATGTGGGAGACGACTTTGCACAGGTCAAAGAATTCAAAAACCGGGTCAATGCTACCCGGCAGGCTACAAAAAATTTCATATCTAGAGAAACCGAACACTTCATCTTTCGCTTCGAGGAAGGCCCTGACGAAATACTGATCCATTTTGCCGGGAAAGCACTGGAGTCCTCTTACCAAGTTCTAGGTAATATCCTGGGTTATTATCCTGAAGAGAAGGTAATTGTAGAATTTTATCCCGACCGGCAACCGTTCTCAAAAATATCACCCTTAACTCTCAAGGACATTCTCACCTCGGGGACAGTAGCACTTTGCAAATACAACCGCATCATGATGATTTCTCCCGGCTCCCTGGTACGGGGATTCAACTGGTTGGATACGTTAAGCCACGAATACGTGCATTATCTCCTGACAAAAAAAAGCCGCAACAACATGCCACTTTGGATGCATGAAGGCATTGCTAAATATCTTGAAACCCGATGGCGCAGCGGGAAGGAGTATCTTTCTCCTGTTATGGAAACAGTACTTTTCAAGGCTCTGGAAAGTGATTATCGGGTACCGCTCGAAGCCATGATGCCCTCTCTCGCAAAACTAAAAAAAGCCGAAGATGTTCAACTCGCCTATGCTGAAGTATCTTCTATGATGGAGTACCTAGAAACGGTTAAAGGACAAACCATTTTTTCTGTTCTTCTGGAAGATCTTGGCTCCGGCGTAAAATTTGAACACACTTTTATAAAACATGCGGGACAGGATCTAATTGAGTTCCAAAATAGCTGGGAAAACTGGGCTAAAAAACTGGAACTTAAAAATATCCCTGGAATCGAAGTCCTCACTACTGAATTCAAAAACAGGAAAGGACTGGAACCGGAAAACAAAGACTATAAACATCTGCAATCTAAGAAAGCCCAAAACTTCACCTTCCTCGGCGATATTCTTAAATCCCGAGACCATTTTAAGGCCGCTATCATTGAATACAAAAAAGCAATGGACCAATCTTCAACCCACTCCCCTGTTTTGTTTAATAAACTTGCTGGAACTTATTTACAAACACAGAAGTATCAAGAAGCTGAAACTTTATTAAAGAAAAGTTTGGCCTTTTTTCCGGATTTCCACACGACACTTGTAAATTTAGGAGAGTTGTATTATTCCAACCAGGAAAATGAAACTGCCCAAATTTATTTTGAAAAAGCATTGCGTATTAATCCCTTCAACCCTTTTGCGCATATACGGCTTATCCACGTTTATGAAAAATTAGGGTTAAATCAAGAAAAACAATTGCAAGCCCGGCAGTTCAAGTATATAGATTGATCAAGGAGGTCTTAATGAAAGATTTGGAACTGGCACAGGAACTTCTCAAGGCAAAAACAGAGATCGTTCAGGAAATCCATAAAATCATCGTGGGTCAGGATGAAGTGATTGAAGATCTATTAATCGCTTTATTTTGTAAAGGTCATTGCTTGTTTGTAGGTGTACCGGGCTTGGCAAAAACTCTTTTAGTGAACACGCTTTCCCAGGTTCTCAGCTTGGGATTCAGCCGCATTCAATTTACTCCTGACTTGATGCCAGCCGATATTACGGGCACCGAAATCCTGCACCAAGAACCGGGTACCGGAAAAAGAGTGTTCCAGTTTATCAGGGGGCCAGTCTTTTCTAATATTATTCTGGCAGATGAAATTAATCGTACCCCACCCAAAACACAGGCAGCCCTGCTTCAGGCTATGCAGGAAAAAAATGTGACGGTGGGAGGAGAGACTTACACTCTCGAACAACCTTTTTTGGTCTTCGCCACGCAAAATCCCATCGAGCACGAGGGAACCTACCCCCTTCCTGAAGCCCAACTCGACCGGTTCATGTTCATCATCAACGTTTCCTATCCCAGTTTGGAAGATGAAATTAATATCGCACTATCCTCAACCTCTGGGAAATTGCCGGAACTAAAATCCGTACTCAATGCCCAAAAGGTTTTAGAGTTCCAGGCCTTGGTACCGCAAGTTCCTGTATCAGAGCATGTAGCAAAATATGCGGTTGAACTGGTTCAAAATACCCGTCCAAATCAAAATGGAAGTACACCCGATTTCGTTAAGGAATGGATAGACTGGGGTGCCGGCCCACGTGCCTCACAATATCTGATTCTGGGAGCCAAAGCCAAAGCGTTGATGGATAACAGATTTGCCGCCACCATCGAAGACGTACAATCCGTTTGTCGTCAGGTTCTGGAACACCGCATCATCCTTAACTTTAAAGCTGAAGCAGAAAACATTAAACCCATAGATATGATCGAGAAATTACTCAAAACAATAAAAACCTGATAGTTGGTAGGGTTGGAAATCAGGTCAAATTTGAGGTATTCCAATCGACTTTAAGGTGGAGGGGATTTCCGGATCGACTCTGGTAATTCAAATAGCCATTTTTTTCGCCAAATAGAAACAAATCTCGGGTGATTTCTACATCCTGTTTGCAATACTGGATTATTTTGTCCATTTTTCCTTCCTTGTACCATTGAAGAGAGACTAATCCATCTGCCGATTTTTTTGCATTGAGAGTATGTTGCGCCAAATGATTGAGGCTCAGCCTAAATCCCAATTGCTTTTTGACATCCGCCAACATATCAAAGGTATTAATTTCCTGAAGATCAAAATCGGAATACGGTTGCAGAACCGTATAGTCAAATCCGATGATGTTGAATCCTACCGCCAGATCCGCAGTGCGAAGTTTATCGACCAGCTGCCAGGCGTCTTTTTCTTCGTAGGTGAAGAATTTCTGGTCCTGACTATCCCAAACCACCCCGATCGCTAGGCCCATTTTATGGATATTACTCCAGCCTCCGACATCCTCGGCGCTTCTCTGGGTTTCTAGGTCAAAATATTGTACACGCAGACCTGAGGGTTTTGGAACATCCGCAGGTTTTGGGAGTTCCTTATCCTCAGTTTCTCCGAAAAGACCTAATTGTTCCGACATATTCCAAGTAGTTTTATAAGAAGAATCACTTCCAATTTAGCATTCCCGTCCTTTAAATCAACGATTTTTTATAACCACATATAAGTAACGTTTTAATAGTCGCTTAATCAATCACTTTGACCTACATACCAAGCTTAATTTGGACTTCCTATTCAGCCTTTTAAATATACTAAAGTTTATTTTTTCGAGGCTGATAAATCTTTAAATAGGCTTCGCGCGTTTACCGTAATTTAATGCAAAGAAAAGATCTTCTAAGTAGATCGAGCTGTAATATTTGGATTCAACTCCAACCTTATATACGGGAGGGGGCATTATCGGTGATCTGGTAGATCTTCAGCGTACCCCAATTGATTGCATTGACAAGGCAAACTTTGGAACAAACAAAACTACTTAGTTTTCAGGATCTGAAAAAACATTTTACTAACCTTGAAGTTTTATTGGGAAGGAAAAACATATTAACAAAATCCACCATACCATTAACAAACTTTCACTGGATCTAAACTTAAACAAAGCCGGAGAAGTGTCTCAGCGCTTGGAATCGTTATGTCAGTTTATGCTTAGTCAATTTATTTTCATTGACGACCATAGAAACCGTCATCAAAATACTGAGCTCGCTTGCCGAAGCTCGGGAGGAATTGTTTCAAACGTCCAGTAAAGCAACCTGCAACCCCAAAAAAACATCTCCCAAAAAGACTGGCAATTGGACCCACCTTTTGATCTTGATGTTTAATTTTCTTTTTTAAGTGCAGAACATATTTTTGACCCACCCTAATACATATTAACATCAACTTGTATTCAGAAAAGATAGCAGTTCATGGCCGATGCCCTTCCCGCCCTTATACCGTCCCATATAGCCTCCCACTTGCGCAAATAAACCCTTTTGCTTCTTTAAGAATCAAGGAATTTGTTTTGACAA
>Ga0315334_10003342_pt1 | contig 10109 bp, 4 predicted proteins | sample M150034915metaG_FD_205555 | JGI IMG/M metagenome (GOLD analysis project Ga0315334, IMG submission 205555) | Ammonia-oxidizing marine archaeal communities from Monterey Bay, California, United States - M1 500m 34915 | ecosystem: Environmental > Aquatic > Marine > Intertidal zone | place: USA... | reverse complement strand
ACATTTTTGTTCATTTGCATGGAGAGCCTTCCCTTTGTGAACCCCCGCCAATGTGATGTGACCAGCGAGTATCGACGATTGATTTTTAACGAGCGAGTTAATGAATCACTGTGTCCCTAAATAGAAGTACAAATCCAGACCACTTAAAGGAAAGCGTCATGACCTTCCGCAGTCTCATCATCGCATTGTTAGTATTAGTCTTTGCCGATACGTTATTTGCGCAGTTGCCAAGCACGCAACTATCGACCATTACTCCAGCAGGGGGTACAAGGGGCACTACCGTGGAGGTTATAGTTGCCGGTGCCGATCAGGATGACCTGATGGCGCTCGTGTTTTCACACCCTGGTGTCGTGGCAACCCAAGTGTCAACCGCAGCGGGTGAATTTGACGCGAGCCCAGTCCTCGTAAATAACAAATTCCAAGTGGCTATAGCCGGCGACGTACCTGCCGGAATCTATCAGGTTCGTGCTGCTGGTCGGTTTGGCGTCTCGAGTCCCCGTATGTTTGTCGTCGTTGCTCGCGAACAGATTGTTGGGGTCGGAAACAACCATACATTGGAAACGGCTCAAGAAGTTCAAGGTGATACTGATGTCGTGGGAATTACTGATGCGAGCAAACGCGATTACTTCAAAATAAATCTGACAGCCGGACAGCGTATCATCGTAGATTGTCTCGCGCAACGTATCGGCTCTCGCGCCAATTCAGTGCTAACAATATTAGATGAACAAGGCGGTGAACTCGCGCAAAATAACGATGGCATTGGTAAGGATTCGCTCGTTGATTTTACCGCAACTAACGCGGGGAGTTACATAATTACTGTTAGAGATTTTGTGTACCGAGGCGGTGCCGAATATTTATACCGCTTACAAATAAAAACCGGTAGTCACGTGGACTACGTGCTGCCTTCTGTCGGTAAACTAGGAACAACGTCGGAATATACGGTTGTCGGTCGTAACTTGCCCGGCGGAAAACCTCTCACGGGCGTCGTCGTGGACGGAATTCAACTAGAATACCTCACGCAAAACATACAATTTCCAGCAGTTGGCGTATCGGCAACCAAGGTTCAACGCGGTCTTGCGGAGGGCAGTATCACTAGTAGCGACATTTCAGTATCGGGTGATAACTTTACCTTCAGCGTCAGCGACCTGCCAGTTGTCACAGAGTCGGTCGACAATGATAGTGGTCAGACGGCCACGCGGGTGGTTGCACCCTGTGTCGTCTCGGGACAATTTTATCCGGCAAATGATGTGGACTGGTTTGAATTTACAGCAACCAAAGGACAGGTTTACATCATCGAAGTTCTCAGTCACCGACTAGGACTGTCTGTCGATGCGATCATGCTTGTTCAAAAAGTTGTCACTGCAGAGGACGGTAAAATCACGGTTAGCGCGGTTGCGTCGGTGGATGATCCAAGTAATCGCAATGCCGGCATCGGGCAAGAGTTTGACGCAACTACGGATGATCCGGTTTATCGTCTTAACGCCCCAGAGGATGCAACTTATCGTATTCGTATCACGGATCAATTCAGTCGTTCTCGGAGTGATCCCCGCCTGCAATATGAACTACGAATCCGGCCCGAGAATCCGCATTTGATTTTAACTGCAGACCTGAAGCAAATAAAAACGGCCAACGCGAATGAAGTTAAAATCTTTTCGCCGGTTTTGCGAAAGGCCGACGCGTTATTAATTAACGTACGAGTGCAACGGAACGAAGGATTCACCGGACCGGTTACTGTGTCTGTTGAAGGTTTACCAGCAGGGGTAACCTGTGCGGCGGTTGAACTTAGTGCGAGCCAGTCTGTTGCCAGTTTAGTTTTAAATACAACCGCTGACGTAAAAGCATGGCAGGGAAATATCCAAATCTTTGGTTCGGCCAAAGCGGGTGAGGAACAGATGAAAGTCCAAGCGAAATATGCCGCGGTGACATGGGGCACCGCGAACAAAACTCAGATACCCGCCTATTTCCAAAGCCTGGATAGTTGTTGGTTATCTGTGATTGACGTTGAAGTTGGCGCGGTTATTGTCTCTGTCGGGGATGGTGCGGTGCTCGAGACATCTCGCGGGGGTAAGCTCGAAGTCCCCGTGAAAGTAGCGAGGGGCGCAGGGTTTGAGGGTGATTTGAAGTTGGTGGCCGCAAATGTTGCAGCCGAAGTTAAGCCGACGGACCTCACGTTCAAGGCGGATAGTAATGAACAAAACTTGCTCATCGATCTAAAAAATGCCAAGGCTAAGGCGGGTTTGTACACCTATTATCTGCGGGGCGATGGAAAAGTTAAGAGAGCTCGTAATGCGGACGCGATTTTACGGGCCGAGGCAAAGGTAGCTCACATAGTTAAAATGCTTGAATCCGCGGATGCTGCACTAGCGACTGCGACGGAAACAAGTAAGTCCGCGGAAGGCGACGAAGCGAAAGCCAAGGCTACGGCTGAACTTAAGACAGCAACGGAAACCCAAAAGCGAACGGCGGCAGCCAAAGCCGCTGCGGACAAGTCGCTAGCAGCTGTGAAGAAGGCCGATGCGGCCAAGGATTACGCCGTCGCTGTTGTGTCGACGCCGATTCGTGTCAATGTGGTGGACTCGCCTTTCGTGATTAACGAGGTTTCAACCCAAATAACTGCAGGAGGCGAAATGGAAATCAAGTTTACGGTTGATCGTAAATATGGGTTCGTTGATCCTGTTGATTTGACCTTTGTGATTCCCGGCGCGCTTAAAGGCGTCGCGGTGGCAAAGGTTCAGATCGCGAAAGACACGACTGAAGCGATGGTAAAACTGACTGCGGCGGCCGACGCGACGGCGGGGAAACACGTGATTGCGGTTGCCGGAGCGGCCAAATTCAATGCTGTACCGGTTACGGCAAAGGCCACGTTCAATTTGGAAGTTGTTGCAGCGCCAAAAACAGCCGAAACCGAATAGTCGTCATCCATAACTATTGTTCAATTGAATTATCTCGAATAACCGAGGCATACAAACAAACGCCATCCAAGGAAATAAAAACCATGAACCTAATTGTTGCAACACGCCGCTACGTATTTGTTTCCCTTTTTATGGGGTGCTACTTGAGTTCGGGTGGTTTCTCAACTGCAGAAGACGAAGCAATTGAAATAACTGAGATTAAAAGAAAAGATGATGTGGATTTCGAAAAAGAAATCCTACCTATTTTGCAGCGTAACTGTCTGGCCTGCCATAATGCAGCTGATGCGGAGAGCGATCTTATTATGGAAACCCCCGCGACACTTCGTATGGGCGGGATTGACGGTCCTGCGGTCGTCGCAGGGAAGGGTTCCGAGAGTCTTCTCATTAAGCTTGCCTCCCGTGCGCAAGAATCATATATGCCTCCAGATGACAACGACGTCGGCGCGAAAAGTCTCACGCCTAAGGAACTCGGTCTTATTAAACTTTGGATTGACCAAGGAGCGAAGGGTGAAGTTCTGGGAACACGTGGTCCAGTAAAATGGCAGCCACTGCCAGCGGGCGTTAATCCAATTTATTCCGTAGCGATTAGTGCGGATGGACAATATGCCGCTGCTGGTCGAGCAAACCAGGTATTTATTTATCACATACCTTCACGCACAGAAATAGGGCGACTGTCGGATCCCGCCATCATGGAATCTGGGGTGTATGATTCCCCCGGCGTTGCCTTCATGGACATCGTTCAATCGATTGCTTTCAGTCCAGACGGTACAATGGTGGCAGCTGGTGGCTACCGCACCTTGAAAATATGGCAACGCCATGATAATCGGATTGCATTTACGCTTCCAGCGTTATCTGCTGTTCCTACATCCGTTGCAAAAACTGCAGACGGCAAATTGTTGGGCATCGGGTTTGAGGATGGTTCGTTACAGATTCTGAACGTCGCGGAAAATATGTTTGTCGCTAACACGGCTGCCCATGCAGGAGGTGTGCGTGGGTTGGCGTTCGCTGCGGACGGTAATCAAATAGTCAGTGGGGGGGCGGATAAGACGGTCAAAGTCTGGGATGTCGCGGGGCTAGCGGAAGTGCGCGCAATTACAACGCCAGCAGTCGTCAATGCCGTAGCACTTGTGTCAGGTGGTACGGTAGTCGCGAGTGCCGGCGAGGATAATATTGTGCGCCTGTGGAACGTAAAAAGTCCTGCGGTGGTGGAAGCTAAAGAGGGTGAGGCGACCGCGGAAATTGAAGCGCCGCTCAAAGAACTCAAAGGCCACGCGGGGCGAATCACTTCGCTTGCCGGTTTTTCTAACGCGCCAGAGAAATTGGCTTCGGGTAGCGTTGACAAGACAGTACGTATTTGGAATGTCACCACAGGAGCACAAATTCGTGCGATTACCCATGGTGGCGCAATCTCGGCCATTGCTGTTAACGCCACCGGCGACAAGCTCGCTTCTGTGAGCAGTGATAAAACCGCTAAGTTGTGGAACGTCGCCGACGGTAAGGCGATTGCTTCAATGAGTGGTGATTACCGTGCCAAAACAGATGTAGCGAAGGTCGGTCGGGCTAGTACTTTGGCCGCTGCACGCAGCGCGTTGGCGAAGAAAGACTTGGACGCCGCCAATGCTCGCAAGAAGTCGGAAGATGACAATCTTACGAAAGTCAAAGAGGCACTTACGAAAGCAGAAGAGGCGCTCAAGGCTAAATCTGAAGCAGAAGTTAAACCCGTCGCGGACCTTAAGGCTGCAGACGAAGCGTTGGCAAAAGCAGTTGAAACTAAGACTAATAGCGACGCGGCTAAAAAGACGGCGGAGACAGGCGTCACCGACACGGCAGCGGCGGTCAAAATCGCGCAGGAATCATTGACCAAAGCGCAAACAGCCCTGAAGGCGGCGGGCGAGGATGAGGAAAAGAAAAAAGTAGCACAAGCGGACGTTGATAAAGTGACAGCTGAAATCGCGAGCAAGACAGAAGCCTCTAAAGCGGCAGTTGAAAATAAAAAGACGGCCGACGCAGCGGCAGTCAAAGCGATCGCAGATCATAAAGCTGCTGAGGCTGCTCAAAAGAAGGCTGTACCAATTGCACAAAAAGCAAAGGATGAGAAGGCTGCAGCAGATAGAACTCTAGCGGCGTCTAAGCGTAGTGTCATGCGAGCAGAGAAGGCCGTGACTAACGCAGCCGATTCGATTGTGGGTTACGACGCCGCGCATAAATCGGAGGAGGCGGCCGCGAAGTTAGCGAAGGATGAATCTGAGAAAGCAACCGCAGAGTTAGGGAAGGGCGACCAAGGGTATACGAGTGTCAGTTTCACGACGGACGGGACCCAAGTGATTGTCGGAGGGTTGGACCATTTTGTAGCCAGTTTTGATGCAACGAACGGTGCCGCGATTTCAGTATACCAGGGGAAATCAGCGTCACAGGCGGTAATTTCACTAGGCGATAATGTTGCGATTTTGCATCAAGACAAGACAGCCGTGGTGTGGTCAACGATTTCCGAATGGAAATTGGCAAGGACGATTGATTCAGAAACCGAGGCAAGCGTGTTTACGGACAGAGTGACCGCGATTGACTTTAGTGGTGATGGTAAGTTGTTAGCAGCAGGAGGCGGTGAACCGTCGCGTAATGGAGAATTAAGTATTTTCAGCGTCGCGGATGGAAAACTTATCCGGTCGTTTAAAGACCCGCACTCCGACACGATTTTTTCGGCTCGTTTTTCAGTTGATGGACTGCATATTGCGACTTGTGGTGCGGATCGTTTTGTTAAGGTGTTTCAAGTGTCTGATGGCGAATTTGTGCGGGCATTTGAAGGGCACACACATCACGTACTTGGCGTAGGTTGGAGTGCCGATGGGCGGCAATTGGCGAGTGCAGGTGCGGACAAGGTGATTAAACTATGGGATTTCCGTACGGGCGATCAACAACGGACGATTAGTGGTTTTGCTAAGGAGGTTACGTCAATTCAATTTGCTGGACTGTCAGTTAATGTTGTCGCGTCTTGCGGTGATAAAAACGTACATATCAAGCGGGCCGACAACGGTGGCAACGTACGAGCGTTGTCCGGTGCGACAGATTACGTCTACAACGTTGGCGTGAGTGCTGATGGAAAGACAATCGTTGCTGGCGGTCAAGACAGCGTTGTGCGGATCTGGTCGGATGATGGAAAGTCAATCGTAACTTTCCTAGCACCCGTGGTTGCTGACGTGGCAGTTGACGCAACAGAAAAATAGAACGGTCGTTTTCGCCAACAACGCTCCACAACATGTGGCCGTGCCGCAATCGTCGCAACGGGTGCGGGATATCGACGTTTATTGTGCAATCTTCATGTAAAGGCGCAATTGGTTTATCGCTTGTTTTGCGGCTTTGGTTAATAAAATATCCGGGTGCCCAGTGAAATCATGCGTCTGCACACTACTTCCCTTTCTGTCGGCGATGGCAACATCAAACCGCGGTACCACCGCTGCTGATTGATCTGACCGCCGCACAGGCCCTACAAGCATGGCATAGGTGGCGCCCGTTTCCCTTTGAAAACTTGTTGCTAAGTTCGTTAGCTTTACAGCGGTTGCGTCGTGGGTGAATGGGAATCCGTCGGTGGCCAAGTTGAAGCGGGAGACGACAAGTGCTGGGTAAAGAGGAGCGTGTAGCATGGTTGCGACCTGACCTTGGGTACCACATTCCCAAGTCGCCACTGTTTCCTCGTTTTGGACGAGCAATTGACATACCTTGGTTCCTAGTTCGACCTCGTGATTTGCGAATACGACATCCCCGAGAGTGTTGACGATCTCATCCAGTGTCGGTTGTGCTAATTCTTGGCATTGTTCGTCGGTGGCAGCGGTGATTTGGAACCGTAGGGTAATGGTGGCATGACTGGCGGTAATTCCAACGATCGGCGAGCGGGCGCGTTGGAAAACCTGCGGCAGTTTGTGTTCGAGATTGCTTTCACCCATACCAAAGGTCTTTACAACGTACTGACGAGTGATTTGAGGCGTACCCGGCATGTCTTGGCGAATTGCTGGAATTATATGCGAATTGAACATCAACTTCATTTCTGCTGGAACTCCTGGCAGGCAAAACACTCGGGCTCTGTGTTCGCTCGAAGCGATTATGATATCGACGCCAGGTGCGGTTCCTTCGTCGTTGTGAATAAGTGTGGCGTTTTGAGGGAGCAACGCTTGTCTGCGGTTGTTGGGCGCCATCTCGCGACTACGCCGCTTAAACAAGTTGATAATGTGTTGCAATGCTTCTGGATTTTCGATGAGCGGTTGGTCAACGGCCGCCGCGAGTGCTTCGCGTGTTAGATCATCCGCGGTTGGACCTAAGCCACCGGTAATTAGGATGAAATTAGAGCGATTTGTTGCCGTGCGAATGACGTCAGTGATTGCATTTACGTCGTCGGCAACTGTGCTATGGTATTGCACAGATAGGCCCATATTGGTCAATTGGTTACTGAGCCAATGGCTGTTGGTATCAAGTCGTTGTCCGGTGCTTAATTCGTCACCGATGGCGATGACTTCTGTAGTTTGTTTCCGCATAGCTGGTTGGTTTTGTCTTATTGTTGATAGATCAAGTCATGAAAGTAATCGAATTAGATAAGCAAATCGTTGACTATTATAACGCAGTCGCCATTGAAAAGGCACTACGGGATTTGCGCGGTGTCGTCGAGATTTCGTTCATCGAGTCGACAGCGCAGGTGTTCGTATATTGCGATGATGATTCGATTGATACTGCAACGCTGGTTGCTTGTTTCGATGACGCGTTAACAGAATGCGTGACCAAAGACGCAATCCCAGACGGTCCAGTTGAAATAGAGGGCGTATTTACTGGAGTGGAAGGGGAATCGACAATACTAGAGGGAATAACTCGGGTAACCGTTACCGGTATGCACTGTGGTAGTTGCGTAACTATTGTCAGGGATGCGATACGGGGTATCTCAGGTGTCAATTCCGTATCCGTAAGTCTAATAACGGGGCAAGCGGTCATCTCGCACAGCAATGTTAGGTCGTCGTCGATTCTGAATGCGCTGACTCAGCGAGGTTATGCTGCTGAATTGATTTCTTCTCCGCACGATGTGTTGCGTCGGCTGCGCGCGGAAAATGCTTCGAATCAGAGAATGTGGCTACAGCGGTGGTTGGTTTCAGGTGTCGGCGTTGGCCTGTTGTTTGCTTTAAAGCAACTGCAATTAAGTCCAGCAGAGCATTGGTGGTTCGCGGTGTTCATTGCGACTAGTGTGCAAGTTCTGGTCGGCGGTATTTACTTAAAAAATGCGTTCAAGTTGGCGCTAGTGGGAGCATCAAACATGGATACGCTAATTGCCATAGGGACAACGGCGGCGTATTTAGGCGGACTCGTTTTTCAAGAGGCGGGAACGCATTTGCTGATGGATGCGCCCATGATCTTGGCATTCGTTAGTTTTGGAAAATGGATTGAAGTGCGAGCTCGTCAAACGACCGTGGAGGAATTCGCGAAGGTTGACGTGATGAATTGCGAGACCTCACACTTACTTGTCGGTGATGAGACGCAGGATGTACCTACCTCCGAATTGGTTGTGAACGACCGAATCATTGTACGGCCAGGTGAAGTTGTCCCAACCGACGGAAAAATTGTCAGTGGTGAATCAGCCGTCAATCAATCTTGGTTAACAGGCGAGTCCACGCCAAGGGCCGTGAGTGGAGGTGATCGTGTATTTGGAGGGTCGGTAAACGGAACTGATTTACTTACGCTCGAAGTTGACGTGGCTCCAGCGGACAACCGCTTACATAAAATGACGCAAGTTCTTGAGAAGGGTCTGGAAAGCCAGATCCCCTTGCAGACCCTAGCGGACAGCATTGTGCAACGGTTTGTCCCAGGATTGTTGGCCATAGCGTTGGTTACCCTAGTGGCATGGATGGTCATTGGACATGGTGCACCCGAGGGTTACGCGCAGAATGCATGGAAATACGCCGTATCGGTATTAGTGGTCGCTTGTCCATGCGCGCTTGGTTTAGCCACACCGGTGGCATTGTTAGTAATGTCAGTTCGCAGTGTGCGCGAAGGGATATTGTTCGCAAACCCGTTGGTAATGGAGAAATTAGGCGCTGTTACGACTTTGATTTTGGACAAAACTGGGACGATTACCGCTAGCGATATATCTGTTAAGGCATTTGACTTAATTGACACTAGAAAAACTTACGCGCACGGCGAAGTGCTTGCTATGATCGTCGCCGTTGAAAAACAATGTAATCATCCCTTGGCGTTAGCCATTGTGGCGTATGGAAACCGAGCGGATGTGGCAGCGAAATCAGCAAGCGACGTTAAGCATGTTTTAGGAGGTGGGATTTCTGGCTTGGTACAAGGCCACCAAATTGCCATTGGCACCAAGCATTTTGTAGAGGCGCAAGTTGGTGAGTCGTTCGAGTCTTGCACGATTACCCAAAAAAGTAATGGTTCCACTTATGTTGGAATAGATGGAGAATTTGCCGGTATTTTTGAATTTGATGCGAAATTGTTGCCTGGTGTAAAGGCGGACATAGACAGAGTCAAAGTTGATACGAGCGGGTCGTTAGAAGTTATGCTGGCCACTGGAGATAATCAACGGATTGCAGATGACGTTGCGTTCAGGGTGGGAATTGAATATGTTCATGCTGGATTAGCACCAGAGGATAAGGTTAAACTGGTGCGGGAGAAACAGTCAACGGGAAACGTTGTTGTGATGGTCGGTGACGGTGTGAATGACGCGATTGCACTCGTTGCGGCGGATGTGGGCATTGCAGTAGCAAGAGGGGCAAATTTGGCGACAGAGGTAGCGGATATTGTGCTGCTAAAACCGGGATTGAGGGGGATTTCTCGAGCGATTCGTTTATCCAATCGGACAAGAAATATAATACTACAAAACATCTTTTGGGCTTTTTTGTATAATGTTACATTGATACCCATTGCAGCTGGGTGTTTTGTGTCGGTAGGAATTGGAATCCAACCTAGGATGGCGGCTGGCGCGATGGCCTGTTCAAGCCTAATAGTTGTATTTAACAGTTTGCGGTTGCGTGTCATCGCGATCGCGTAGACGAGTTTTCACCTGCCGCAACCTATTGGAGGCATCAATCAGTGACTGACGAGCCAATTGAGGACGACGCCTTAGAAGACCCGGATCAGACGCGGTTTCATGCTCCTGCTCCAGAAACGCTAAGTGATAACACCGACGATGATGAAACGTCTGTGGGCACGACGGCC
>Ga0315334_10003341_pt1 | contig 10109 bp, 10 predicted proteins | sample M150034915metaG_FD_205555 | JGI IMG/M metagenome (GOLD analysis project Ga0315334, IMG submission 205555) | Ammonia-oxidizing marine archaeal communities from Monterey Bay, California, United States - M1 500m 34915 | ecosystem: Environmental > Aquatic > Marine > Intertidal zone | place: USA... | reverse complement strand
AGATTACATTGATGGCATGGAAAAGATCATGAAGAAACATTCTGGAACTTTACGTAAAGTATTCACAGATTATGTAAAGTCTAGAGAATTAAAATCTGATCCTGATTCTGGTGAGAAAGCAGCTTGGGATGAATTACTTGTCAATAAATTCAAAATTAAAAAAGTTCATGTTGGTGAAGAATATGCACCAGATTTTGAAGGTGATAAAGATATACACGGATTACCAATTCAAACCTGGGATTCAAATAATGATTTAGCAAAACATATTTCTAGCATTGTAAAAAAGAAAAGATGAAATCATTTAAAGGATATTTAATAGAAAGAGGAACTAGTTTATCAGATTTGATATTCCTTCCAAGAATATCGGAGTATAACCGATTGATGATTCCTATATCCTCATCTATGTATAAAAGAATTTGGCCAGGAACACTTAGAGCGACAGTATTTCATACAACGGATGAAAAAGGTGTTAAGAAGATAGCAAGACTTCAAGGAAAGAAAAGTCAAATATCTGCATTTTTTGAAATGCAATCTAGATATATGGAAATTGGTGTTGCAACTCAAGGTGGTGTTCATTCAGTATTAGAGATGGATGCCGATGTTCTTCTGTCTGCTAAAGGTGATGTGATGAGTCATTTAGACCAAAGTGGTAGAAGGTGGACATCTATAGCTGATCTTGAAGAAACTTCTAGGTTCACAAATTTTGGTAAAGTACTGAAAGACCTTGAAACAATGTTCTCAGCTTTAGTTGAGAAACACCTTTCCAGAGGCGAGTTTCAAGATTTTTCAACAATATTTCAACTTTGGGCAATGGCAAAGAGAAAAGTTGACAGTAAAACATTGAGTGTGATAATAAAAGATTATATGGATGGAATGGAAAGTGTTATCAAGAAAAACATCAAAACATTTAGTGATGTCATGTTGGGTTACGCAAAGAAAAGATCAACCGATTATTCGTGGGATGAACAAGTAGTCAATAACATTAAAGTTAAGACTGCTCATTTCTTTAAACTAAAACTACTAAGAGGCGAAAATTCTTTGTCAGAAGAACAAGTAGAATTAATGGAATTTGCAGAGTCTAAAGGGTGGTCAATAAAAATGTGGGATGCGGCTATAGAGTTAGAAGCATACACACGACAAGTTGCTAAAAAGGAATTAGGAAAATGAAATCATTTACACAACATTTAAAAGAAGCAAAGAAGTGGGAAGGTGATGAAATGCCGAAACCGCCCAAGGATATTACCAAATATTCTGCGGGTGATTTAGCAAAGTATTCATTACATGGCTCTCCAAAGTATGCATATGCGGAATTTCTTTATATGGATGATACCTATTCAGGAGTAAATTCCGGAAACATAAAGGGTCCAGATGGTCGAATTCATGATGAACATCAAAAACCTACAGCGGTGTATATGACTGTTATTGGCCCAGAGCCAGGCGGTTTCTTATATCCTAAAGGTGCTTTTTATGTTGGACATGATAGAGTAAATGCTGTAGGAGATGTTGTTATGGGATGGGCAGGAACCGCAAGATTAGTAACTTATGATAAAAAAGAAGCAATACAATATATTAAGAAATTTGGTAAAGCAAGTATTCAAAAGAAAGTAATTGATAAAGGTTCAAAAGGTTGGAATCAATGGCCTCCTACTTATGATTTAACAGGAGACTTTAAAGGTCAGGGTAAAGGTAGTAAAATTAAAAAAATTAGTAGTTTAGATCAGGCGAAATAATGAAAACAGCAGTATTTGCATTTGGGAGATTCAATCCTCCTACTATCGGACACGAAAAATTGATAAATGCAGTAATTGCAGTTACTCAACGTGAAGGTGGAACCGCCTTTATTTATGGTAGTCATACTCAAGATTCAAGAAAGAATCCTCTTACTCATAAACAAAAGATGAGGTATTTGAAAGGGATGTTTTCAAATAAAAAGAATATTTTTCAAAGTAGATCAACAATAAAGAATCCACTTGAAGCAGCAGATGAATTAAGTGGAAAATACAATAAATTGATAATGATAGCGGGTAGTGATAGAGTTTCAGAGTTTAAATCTTTACTAAATACTTATAATAGGAAATCAGGTGGCCACGGATCATATGACTTTGAAGAAATAGAAGTAAAAAGTGCAGGAGAACGGGATCCAGACGCAGATGGAGCATCTGGAATGTCGGCATCTAAGATGAGGAAAGCAGCAACTCAAGGAGATTTTGATGCATTTCAAACTGGTGTATCAAATCAATTAAATGAGAAAGATAAAAGAAAAATGATGAATGAAGTTAGAAAAGGATTAAAATTAGATGCAATCCTTGAAGGAATGAAGCGTCGTAGAGGTATACAAAAACCGGTTGAAGACGAAAATATCGACCTTAAGGGTGCAAATGAATTATCATGGCAAGGATATGATACTGTAAGTTTATCTACATGTAATGAAGCATATGAATTATTCGATGAGATTGTTAATAGTGTGGGTGAAGGTACTTTCACTAAACCAGAATTAGCATATCTTAAAGAATCGTTAATTTTAGTTGATAATTGTCTTACTATTACACAAATACCGGGGACACTGGTAGATAAACAAGATGTACAAAATTATATGGAATATTCTGATAAAGCAATAAAATTATTGGAGTCTGTTGGAAAACGAACAGGAATACCGTTTAACTATTCATTTTTGAACGAACTTCAAGTTAGTATGGCCAATGAAACCATACAGAAAAAATCATTTACACAATTTTCAGGAGAAATGTATGGCGTCTGATAGCCTATTAAGTGTAATTCAGGGTCTTGTTAAGAGAGAGGATCGGATTGCAAAAAAAGAAGATAAAGTAGCTAAAGAAAAATTAAAAGCTGAACAAGAACCGGATGAAGATGAGGATGAAGATGAGGCTCCAGTAGGAGATCAAGATAATCCAGAAACAGAGCCAGAACCTGAAGCTGAGCCTGAAGCAGAACCCGAAGCGGAACCTGAAGCGGAACCTGAAGCAGAACCCGAAGCGGAGCCAGATGATGGTGCCGGTGATACTAAACCAACTGGCCCCGATCCTGTTTTAGTTCAACAAGTAACTAATGCTGTTATGGGTCAAATTATGCAAATGATGCAAGATGCAGAAAAAGAACAAAAAGACGCGAGTAAAAAAGAAATTAAATTATCTGGAAAAAAAGAAAAAGTTGATACTAAACCAAAAATGGAATCAAAAAGAGAGAGAAAATCTTTTAGAGAGGCTATTCATCTTTCCGTTACTAAAGGTACACCATTATCAGAAGGTTATGAACAAGAAGTTCTGGACATTCTTGAAGATGAAGGTATAGATGGTCCTTTAGGATATGAACCATTCTTTGAAAAAGGAAAATTGTTTGTAGAAAAAGGATCAGAAAAGGAGGCTGCGAAAGTACTTAAACGATCTAGAGATATTCGAAAAGTTCCTAAAATTGTTGGAGAATCATTAGAAGAAGAGGATAAAAAAAAGAAATATCAAGCTTTTGTTTCTGTTATGTTAAAGAAGTTCGGTGTAGAAAGTCCTGCCGAATTAGAAGGTGATAAGAAAAAAGCATATTTTGATGCATTAGATAAAGGTTGGGATGCCGAAGGCGAAGAACCAGAACCAGAAGATAAAAAAAAAAGTGAAAATCTCGACCTCGAAAAGCAAGTAACTGAAAACGTTTTAAAAGAGGCAAGTGTAGATGCTTTCGCTGCAGGATTAGCTACAGCTGGTGGATTATGGGCACTGAAAAAGGCCTGGGATAAATGGGGAAAAACATCTAAATTAGCAAAATTTGTCAATGCAAAAAAGTATAATGCAGATGTAGCGCAAAAAACAAGAGATGATGAAATTGATAAATCGAACAAAGCAGATGCAGACGCGCACGACTTAGAAAAAAAGAGCGGTGGATCACCAGAGGATGCTCAAGCTGCATTTGATCGATCTGTCGAAAAGGTTGGGATCAAAAAAGCTCAAGCTGTTCCCGGCTATGAAAGACATCCTGATGATGATACAAAAGTTATTCCTTCGGATGAAGCAGATAAGATAAGAGCAGATAAGAAGAAGGAGCGAAAACAGGATGCTAAAGATATGGATAATCCTGATACGCAACAAAGTTATAAAGATAAGCTGAAGAAAAAAGCAGACGCTGAAAAAGAAAAAAAGCAAAAGAAAAAAGTAAGCTCAATGCCAAAATCTGCAGCTGATATAAAAAATTCAAAAGAAGGAGTCAAAATGACAGAACCAAATATTGAAGAAGCATATTTCAAGGTTAATATTCCTAATATGCCGGCTATTTACATTGAGGGTGGAGGAGAAGGATCTGTTAGAAAATCTCTAAAAGGTACATTGAAATCTGACGCACTTAAGAGTATTACAATCACGAAAATTAAAAAAGGTGAAATGTTAAGAACATTTAAAGCTGATATGAAAGAAGATTCAAATGAACTTAATGAAAAAGGTACGGCATATCCAGCGACTATAGACACCCTGAAAATGATAGTGAAAGATAAACAAAATCAAGTAGTTATGTTCAAATCGGGATCGGCTAGAGTTGATAGTTTTAGTGCATCCGCAATGGTTCAAGTATATGATGCTTTAAAACCAAAATCTAAATCGACATTTGAAAAAATGATAAAAAATAAAGCCGGATTTCTTAAATCTCAGGAATTTGCATTAAAAATGACAGAAGAAACGTTTGCTGGCTTTTGGGCAAGCATTAAGGATAGATTTGTTAAAATTGAAGAAAGTAATGAATTACAAGCTATTATGGCCCTAGATGATGTAGGTATAAAGGCTGAAATCAATCGTAAAGGTCAAGTTGTTATTAAGAAAAAAGATAAAAAGAAAGCACAACGAGCATTTGAAAAATCTTTCAAGAAGGGTGGATGGCCTCCTCTTAAACTAGAGGATGCACGTAGTGCCTATGATGTTGTTTCAAAGGCACGGTCTAAACTTACAGAAGCTTATGATACTCATGCTGCAAATGAGTTAAGACTTTATATAGATAATGACCGTGATTTATATAGACAACAAACCACTTCTATTATCAAGAATATTCAACGGAAAATGAAGTCTGACAAGTATGATCATACTAAAGCACCAAAACTATTCTCATATTTGGTAGATAATGGAGTTAAAAAATATATTAAAGAATTTGGCGGAAACGCAAAGGAATTGTTTCCAAAGGATGTTCGACAATCAGTAGCTATAGAATTAGCAAATTATTATAAAGCAGAAATTGAAATTCAAGGTGGAGATATGCTATAATGGAAGAACAAGATATTTTCGGAACTAAATCCGATCAAGAAATATTAAGAAATGTTGCAAGTAGTGTTAATAATGTTGTAAATCCAGTTGTAGAAGCTACAGCTGATGAAACTTCTGAAGAAGAAGAAAAGATTAACCCTGTCGTTGATGTAGTAGGACATGCAATAAAACATTTTAAACCAAAAGGATTATTTATGCAAGGGGTATCTGATAAAAATACACCCAAAAAGTCATAAATATAATATAAACAATAATTTAATAGGAGAAAAACATGCCTTTATGGGGAACAACTCATGATGCCGCGACCAACAAACCCAAGTGGGCGCCAACAGATGAGGATTCAGATTTTAAACGAGGTGATATCTATGCAACAAACGCCGGATGGGTACAAGCAGCAGGAACGGCCGCCTCAGGAAACGATAATGCATCTGCAGATCCAGAAGTTTTAGTTGCAATCGGTATGCTTGCCGGAACTGATGCATCTACAGGATTAAAAGCACCAACTCTAACAGGAGTAACATTCGTAGGCGCACCTTATGCAGCAGGTACAGTAACGGCTACCGTGGATGTCGCATGGGATGAAGGAGTTACCGTTGCAGGAACTCCTACATTGGCCGTATCATGTCCTCCGGGTAAGGGTGGTGGCCCACATACTTTGGTCTATACCGCAACCGGTTCAACTGCAAGCAGAAAACGTTTTACACTTGCGGGTATTACATTCGCTGAAGGCGATGAACTTCATGTTGGTATCAACAATATCGATGTCGTGGGAAGTGGTGGAACCATTTCTGATACAATAGCAGGTGGAACAGCTGTGGCAGCACAAGTGGGATTTTCTCACTTAAACGGTGGAGCAACATTCGTTACAATAGTTACTGCATAATAATATATAATTGGAGATTAAAACATGGCAAAGAGTATTAAGAAGTCTATTAGTAAAGCTACTAAGAAGACAAAAAAAACTGCGAAATCAGCAGTGAAAGAAGTGAAAGCAGAAGTGTCAAAAGTGACTGATACTGGCACTTCTACAATGAGAGCAACCATCGAAAAACTTTCTAAGGAAAGAGATATGCAGGCTGCTCATATTTGGAAACAAATTAAAGATAATAAAAGTTTGAGTGAGAGTCAAATTAAAGCTCTTATTAACTCTAGAAACTTTTTTGCATTATTAGGCAAAGTAGCTTAATAATATTTAACAGGATATGTCTAGGACAATCCCTTTCGTATGAATACGGAGCCCTAGCATAATGTCCTTAACGGTGTCGAGTCCCGACACATAGCCGAAGGAGATAAAATCAAATGGCTGATAAGAAAATTACCGCATTAAATGCGTCTGTAGGATTAACTGGTGATGACCTTTTTCATGTGGTCGATGACCCAAGTGGTAGTCCTACTAACAAAAAAATCACATCAACTAATGTTTTCAACAAGGTTCCAACATGGTTGGGTCTTGCTCAAACAGCTGAGGTAGTAACAACACCTGGAGCAATTGATGTAACTTCCGCAATTACTAATCTGATAACTGATGGAACGGATGCCGTTACTCTTGCTGATGGTGCAATGGGTCAGATAAAAATTGTCGCAATGGTTACAGGAACAAATACACCTGTTGCTGTAATTACACCTGATAATTTAGATGGTGGATCCAACATTTCATTAAATGCTGTTGGTGATACTGCAATGTTACTATGGAATGATGGTGCATGGCAAGTTATTGGTGGTAATGGAGCAGTTGTTGCTTAATCATTAACCTTATATTATATTGGGGGAAATTTATTTCCCCCACACCTTTAAAATGGAAATATTATGACAAAGAATACAGATACAGTTACAGCGAATGAATTTCGTGAAGAAAAAACAAAACTTGAGAATGATCGTGCAGCTTTAAATGAGAAATTACAAGCTCTTAATACTGAAAGAGAACGAGCCATTCAACAATTAACAATGATTGCAGGAGCATTACAGACCGTCAATCATTTTATAGCTAAAATAGACCCGGAAATTGGTTTAGAAGAAGAAATTGATATACCGGAAGAAAAATGAAATTTGATGATTTAAACGATGATAATTTCTTAATGTTTGTCATGAAGGAATATAATAATGTGCATTGTTTGGATACAGAAGAATTTTATGATGATTTAAAAAAAATTAAGTATATTAAAAGGCTTTTTAATATTTACAAGAATACAGGTCAATTAAAAGAAAGACTTTTACTTAATCATTTTATAATATTTTTTAATGTATTCCCTGTAGAAGCAGGTGTACGCATTTTATTTTATAAAATAGAACAACATTTTTGGCCGATGGTGAAAACTATTTTAATTTATTTGGATCGAATGCCAGATAAAATAGAATCAATTAGAGGGCAAGTTATACGTTCTTCCAGTATAGATTTGGACGAGGGTATGGTTAAAAGATTAAGAGCAATAAAGGTTTGAATGGGAATTATTTCCGGAGCTGCAAATTTATATTTTATCTATAGATTTCTGCGAATACTCACAACAGCGTGGGAAGACAGCGATGCTTTTAAATTGGGAATTATAGATGAAAAAGGAAAGATTCTCAAAAAGAAAAGTAAATTAAGGGGCAAAGAAGAAAAAGAAGCCTATACTATGATGCATCGATTCGTATGGAAACTTAAGAGATTATTGGAAAAAATACCATTCGGGAAATCGCGTATGGCTTCTTATGCCGCAGCTCTTTGGTTAATTAAAGAAGAAAAAGATTTTCATGGTACTGATGCAGAATTACAAGAATCATTTTTATCTTTCTTAGAAACTGACTGGAAAGATGACGCACTTATTCTTAAAGAAAATTACGAGGGAGATATGGATAAAAAAACATATAATAATTTGAATGAAGGCTTTAAAGACCTTCCTCCTCATTTACAAAAATCATTGAAAGATTATGCAAAAAAACAGAAGAAGTTAGCAAAATCAGTTGGAGTAAAAGTAAAAACATTTGCGTTTAACCCCAAAACTGGTAAACCAGATATTGAAATTGAAGAAAAGGCACCGCCAGGATGGGAAGGAACTGTTAAAGCAATGAAAAAGAAAAAAGGAATTGATAATCCATATTCTCTTGCATGGTATATGAAAAATAAGGGAGACAAATCCCGCATACCAGAAGAAGTTGAACTTGATGAAGCATCAAAATCAGATATTCAATCATTTGGTAAGAAGTTATCTGATTATGCCAAGAAAAGTGGTGGAATAGATAAGGATGATTTTAAGTTTATTGCCAAAGAGGCAACAGGTGGACACTTACCAAATCCTAAGTCTTTAAGTAGAATGGATACAGAACCTAGAGAGGTTGTTCTTGATTTAATGGCCAAAGAATTTGGTCGGAAATTTGTAGAAAAAGAATATAAAACTAGATTCACAAACCCGAAAAATTATAAAGAATGGATTGAAGTTGATGAAGGATGGAAAAAAGGTAAGTATAAAGTTACAGATGGAAAAACCGGTAAAGTACTTGGTAGGTTCAATTCTGGTGGCAAAGCTCAAAAATATGTAGATGATATTTTTCAAAAAGGAGATTATGAATCCCTTACTGTGGAACTGGATGAAAAGGTTGTATATGCTCGTGAGTCTACCAAAGAATATGCAAAATCTCTTGAGAAGATGGCAAACGATAAGAAGATGTCCATGCTTTCTAAATCAGAAAAACGAACTTTACTCAAGATTGCGGATATGCTCGCTAAAGAAAGAAAAGAAGGAGTTGAGATTGAAGAAGATCGAGGAGATGATGAACATAAAGCGTTAGTTCAATTCAAAGCAAGATGGTTAATGAAACAAGTACTTAAAGGCGGAAAGAGGAAGGACCAAGCTTGGTGGAATAAACAAGCAAGAATAGCAGGCTTTGCAAAAGGAGCTGATGCTGTTAAAGTTCTTACGACTATTCTGGATACAAGGAAAGAAGAAGTTGAGATTGATGAAGCTGTCCTTGTAAATAGAGATTACAAATATGATGGGAAGGTAATTAAAATTTCCAGAAAGAATTTTAGTAAAGTTCATAGAGATTTCAAGGGCACTACTAAAGGTAAAGAAACGATGATAACCTATGACAGCAAAGAAGGAACAGTTTTAGTTCCTGTTGAATTTACTGAAGAAGTTAAAGATATGGCTGGCGAATGGGGTACAGATAAACTTACAAATACATTTAAAAATGATACTCCGGGCCAAAAAATAGAAGAAAAAACAAAAGAACGGGAAATTTCTCATAAAGAGTATTTGAAACATGGTGCAGGTAAAGGTGGGAAACAATGGACAACTGGTTCTGGTAAAAATACAAAATTCTGGACTCATAGGAAAGAAGAAGTTGAATGGTCAGTACCGACATTTAGTAAATTTATAACAGAAGGTCGTCCTGCGGGAGTTATTCGTGGTTTAGGTAATACTGCAACAGATAAAGAACGGCAGAAACTTGTAGATTCTCAAGAAAAAAAATACACCTTAAAAGATATCGAAAGTATAGCACGAAAACATAAAGTTCGGTTATCACCGGCAGAAGTTCCAATGAAATTTGGTCATGAATGGACAATAAAAACAGATAAGGGTGTTTCACTTATTTACGATGAACGGAGAAATGATACTTTAGTTACGGGATGGAGAATAGATAAAAAGAAATTACGAGAATATAAAGATAAGTATGAACCAGAAGATACACGGATACAAGATGTGGTGGCCGGAATTGGTAGGGGCCGTTTGAGTTTACGTGGATTTGAATCAGCATTTGAAGTAATTGGTGAACAATTGCTGATGACAGAAGAAGGCGAAGGAGGAATTCCTGCAAATGCTACAGGTCCTGCAGTAGTAGGAACAGGTGATGATCCTACAGTTTGGAAAAAGAAAAAAAGAA
>Ga0315334_10003338_pt1 | contig 10111 bp, 9 predicted proteins | sample M150034915metaG_FD_205555 | JGI IMG/M metagenome (GOLD analysis project Ga0315334, IMG submission 205555) | Ammonia-oxidizing marine archaeal communities from Monterey Bay, California, United States - M1 500m 34915 | ecosystem: Environmental > Aquatic > Marine > Intertidal zone | place: USA... | reverse complement strand
GGATGCGAATGACCTAAAGAATTAACGGCAACTCCTCCGCTAAAATCTAAAAACCTGCTTCCGTTCTCATCCCAAAGGAAAACCCCTTCTCCTCTTTGTGGAAAAATATTAAACCTCCCATACGTAGGTGCAACATATTGACTATAAAGATCAACTGTTGATTTCTGTTCTTCTTGACTCATGGAACTATCTCTGTACCGACTCCTGTATTTGTAAAGATCTCCAACAATAATGAATGGGGTATTCTACCATCTATTAAATGAACTTTTCCCACTCCTGAACTTATAGCATCAACCGCAGAACGTAATTTGGGAAGCATTCCCCCGCTAATTACTCCTTCATCTGCAAGAGGCTCTACCTCTGAGCAACAAATGGAATGAATTAAACTTCCATCATCATCTGGATCTCTCATGACTCCCAAAACATCACTAATATATACAAGCTTAGCTACATGCATGGCTCCAGCTAAAGCACTAGCAGCAAGATCCGCATTCGTGTTCAGAGTGTGCCCGGATGAGGATTCTTTTGATAAAGGTGAAACCACAGGGATAGTCTCTTTGATAATTAATTCTTGTAACCCCTCTACACTGCAGTCTTTAACGCTACCCACAAAACCGAGGTCCACTTCCTCGCCATTCTCATTAATTCCTAACATCCTGTCAGATGAAAAAACTTTGGTCCCCGAAATGCCGGCAGCTTTACCACCGTGTGATTTCACTAATCTCACGAGATTAGAGTTCACTTTTGTTCCAAGGATATCCTCAACAATCTGTATCGAATTTTGATCTGTAAACCTTTGCCCCGAAATAAATTTAGACTCAATCCCTGCACTTTCCATTGCTTCAGAAATTGCCTTACCTCCTCCATGAACAATGATTGGATTAATGCCCACAGCTTCGAGCAAAACCACATCTCTTAGTAAGGCGTCAAGTAAATCAGGGTTCTCCATTGCAGATCCACCCAATTTAATCAGGAAGCACTTTCCCCTGAACCCCTGGATATAAGGCAATGCCTCGATAAGCGTTGCAGCTTTATCAATATGCTCCCTTAATGATTCTGAATGATCGGACATCTTATGCTCTAAAAAAGAAAATCCCACGCCACCCTTAGGCGCAGGAACCTATACAGTCTACTATAGTAACGGGCAGAATCAACGCCCCTGAATCTTTAGAGCATATTCAAGCCTATTATATGCAACATATTCTTCTGACAAATCAGAGGTAAATACCCTGTGATATCCTTTTCCGATATTAAGATCAATACGTAATGTGAATTCTTTTTTTGCTACTTGAGCCTTTAATTTGCCTATTGGAGTCGGAGCCACTATTCCATTAACTGCTGCTGCCAATGGACCAAAATAAATATCCACCTTATTTTCATCTACTCTCGCCCCAGAATATCCCACAGCATCAATGACTCTTCCCCAGTTCGGGTCTGATCCATTCCATGAGCACTTTACTAGAGAAGATTTAGCAACAGCTCGCGCTACTTTTTTAGCATCCAAGTCTGAAGAAGCGCCTTCAACCTCTATCCTTATGAATTTACTTGCTCCTTCTCCATCACGCACGAGTTGTTTTGAAAGGTCTAACATTACATTCTTAAGAGCCTCACTAAAATGCTTTAAGTCTTTGGATCCTTTCCTAGGACGACGATTTTTAGCAGTTCCATTGGCTAGAACAAGTACGGTGTCATTGGTACTCATATCACCATCAATACTGATGCAATTAAATGTTTCATTGACTACTCGCTTAGTCGTTTCACGCAGATCAACTTCTGATATCGCAGCGTCAGTCACAAAAAAAGCAAGCATAGTCGCCATGTTAGGCGCTATCATTCCAGAACCCTTAGCTGTGCCAGTAATGGTAATTTCTTTACCACCAATTAAAGTCTTAACAGCACATACTTTATTTACTTTATCACTGGTCATTATAGATCTAGAAAAATCCCCCCATCCGGAGATCCTTAATTTTTCTACAATCTTAGGAGTAGCTGCCTGCACTTTTGCTACAGGCAACGCATACCCAATAATTCCAGTTGAACAAACAAATACCTGACGAGGTTCTAATCCAAGTGAAGATGCTGCGAATTGAGCCATTAATTTAGCATCATTTAATCCTTGTCTGCCATTACATGCATTTGCATTGCCGCTATTTACAATTACGGCCCGAATGTCACCACAGCTCAAATGACGCTTTGATAACCTAACTGGCGCGGCCTTGATACGATTCGTTGTGAAGGTCGCAGCCGAAACCGCTGGAAAATCAGAAATGACTATGCCGAGGTCCTTGGCACCACTATCCTTAATACCGCTGGATATACCGGCAGCTCGAAAACCAATGGGTAGCTTTGCCGCACGTAGTTTTGTTATTCTTTCTGCCATAATTGAATTTCGTTAATCAAATTCAACTTATTGCTATCAAACAAGCCCCGTGGCCTGATCAATACCACACATTAAGTTAAAGCTTTGTATTGCCTGGCCTGATGCCCCTTTAATTAGATTATCCTCGACACTCATAAAAACAAAACGATCACTGCGTTGGTCATATGACCAACTAATATCTATAAAGTTTGTATGAATAACATTTTTTGTATCAGGAGGAGTGTCTTCACCCAAAAGCCTTACAAAAGGCGCCGCCGAATATGTATTCTCCAGAGCCTCTTTGACCTCTTCATTACGAGCACCATTCTTGGAAGAAGCATAAATAATTGAACATATCCCAGTCGTTACAGGAACAAGGACAGGAGTAAATGATATGGTTACATTATTATCAGCAGCAATCGACAGTTCCTGTTCTATTTCACTTAAATGGCGATGCTTGGGGACTGAATAAGCGCGAATACTTTCATTGCACTCAGCAAAGAGCAACGCAGTATCAGCTTTCTTACCTGCTCCGCTAGTTCCACTCATACTGACAACTTGTATGGAGGAATCATCAATAAGATCTTCCTTAAGAATTGGAATTAAAGGTAATATGATACTCGTTGGATAACAGCCAGGCGAAGCCACTAACTTTGATTCCGCAATTTCTTTAGGCCTAATTTCGGGTAATCCATAAACAGCATTTGGAAGTCGGTCAGGATCCGGGTGCGCTTCACCATAAAAGTCTGCATAAATCTCAGGATCTGAGATCCGAAAATCCGCGCTTAAATCTATCACCTTTAATCCTGAATCAACCAAGGGGCCCGCATATTCAGCTGCAACACCATGAGGGAGAGCTAAAAAAATCACTTCAGCTCCACTCCCAATGATGAGATCAATTGTAGGATCTATAAATTCGAGTGCATCGGCTCGCTCCACAGCTCTGAACCTAGGGAAAACTTCTGAAAGCTTACGCCCAGACTCAGCGCGCGAAGTTACACAAACCAGCTCCGCTAATTCATGGCTCAACAAAATACGGATCAATTCGGCACCAGAATATCCACTAGCACCTACTACGGCCACCTTCGTTGAATCTACATTAGACATTCCTTTAATCCTCGCTTTCAGCCTCAATCAACGCAACTCACTTTTCACATGCTCTTAATACCTTCCTTTATTGGTTTTCTCTTGCTTAGATCAGACATGTGGTCAAATGTCAGCCGAGAAACCTTAAAAAAGGCAGTAATCCCTAATTAGGATAATCTCGGGCCATGGCGCAGTTTGGTAGCGCGCTTCACTGGGGGTGAAGAGGTCGTGGGTTCAAATCCCGCTGGCCCGACCATTCACACAATAAATTCTATCAATCAGCAGCAAAAAAACTCATCTCATGGCATGAGGTCCGGACGATTCTCTAATGTCCTTTCAAGAGCAATCTTGCGCTTCCATTCTTTGATCTTTTCATGGTGACCGGAAAGAAGAACCTCAGGAACTTTCATTCCTTCAAAATCTGCCGGCCTCGTATAGCAGGGCGCCTCAAGAATCCCTTCCTCAACTGAAAAGGATTCCTCTATCGGTGAACGATCATCACCAAGGACCCCAGGAATTAAGCGTACAACGGAATCAATGAAAACAGCAGCGGCAAGAGCTCCATTTGTTAGAACATAATCACCAATAGATATCTCCTGATCCACTAATCCTTGAACTACACGATGATCAATTCCCTCATAATGGCCACAAAGAATAATCAGATGCTTAGATGATACTGAAAATTTACGAGCCATTTCCTGATCGAACTGGCTGCCCTGAGGCGTCATGAGAACGACACTAGTTTCTTCTTTACGAAGATCTCTGACAGCAGCAAAGAAAGGTTCCGGTTTCATTACCATTCCTGGCCCACCCCCATATGGCTCATCATCAACTTTACGGTATTTATCTGTAGTCCAATCCCTAAGGTCGTGTATTCGAATCCCAACAGTTCCTTCGTCAGAAGCACGGCCAAGAATACTCTCAGAAAGAGGGGCACGTACTACCTCAGGAAAAATTGTCAAAACATCAATGTCAAGGCGTTCACTCATTGCTATTTTTTAATCGATAAAATATCTAATCCTCTTTAGGCGTCTGCCCCCTCAACTTAGCTTCGATGAATTCATCAATGCCTCCATCCATCACATCATTCACATTACTGGTTTCATAACCTGTACGGTGATCCTTAACCATCTGATAAGGCTGAAAAACATAGGAACGAATCTGGCTTCCCCAAGCAATTTCCCCCTTCTCTCCATACTGACGCTCCATTTCCGCTTTCTTCTTGTCCTCCTCAAGCTGAAACAGCTTGGCACGTAACAATTGCAAAGCAACTGCACGATTCTTATGCTGACTGCGCTCAGCGCTACAACGAATTAAGATACCGGATGGATGATGCTTTAGAATAACCGCCGTCTCAACTTTATTAACATTCTGCCCTCCCTTACCTCCACTACGGGTAGTGGTAATCTCATATTCCTTTTCATCGATTTCTATATCCTCGTCATCTTCAATCTCTGGAACCACATCAACACTGGCAAACGAAGTGTGCCGTCTTGACTGCGAATCAAAAGGAGAAATACGAACTAGTCGATGAACTCCGCGTTCTGCCTGCAAGTAACCATAAGCGTGCATACCACACACTCTGAGAGTCACTGAACGAATACCCGCCTCATCATGTTCCTGGCATTCAACTATTTCAACTTTAAAGCCTCTCCTCTCTGCCCATCTTTGATATTGCCGCAACAACATCTCCGCCCAGTCACAAGCCTCGGTCCCGCCAGTACCTGCATGAATCGTGAGAAAAGAATTTTCTTTGTCATGCTTACCTGACAACAAAAGTTCCATTTCCAGAGTACTTAACTGTGCAGAAAGTTCATCAATTTCCTTTTTCACTTCAAGTGCTGCCTCTGAATCCCCCTCCTCTGCTGCGAATGCCACAAGATCATCAATATCAGAGACCCTGTTAGTCAGATCCTCAAAAAGTGTAATCTTTTTTGCCGCAGTAGCATGCTCACCTGAAATTTTTGCAGCACGGTCATTGTCATCCCAAAATCCCGTAGCAGACATCATTTCTTCGAGTTCTGACTGCTTTGATTGAAGCGTTTCCAAGTCAAAGATACCTCCTAAGCTCACCAATACGCGATTTCAAAGAATCTGTATCGAAAGCCCGGAGGTCAATGGAAATTTCGCTCATAAAGCCTTACATTACCGCTCGATAACAAACACGCAACCTAGATGAATAAGTGCCAGGGAACCATTATCCGCCGCATTCCTTTAACGGAAACAAGCATGATCGTAACATGGTGCACCATCGAACATGGAATATTAAAAACTGTGGCCAAGGGAGCACGCAGACCCAAGAGTCCCTTCTTTGGAAAGATAGACCTTTTCTTTGAAGCAGAGTTTGAAATAGCCAGAAGTAAAAAGTCAGACCTTCATGCACTTCGCGACATTTCTATTATCAATACACGTGCCAAGATCCGGAAAAGTTATCAAAAGACACTTGCCGCTAGTTATTTCGTAGAACTAATAACTAAAGTTTCTGAGCCGGAAGCGCCTATCCAGTCCATTTACAAACTCCTTGTGCGAGCTCTAAATTTTTTAGATAAATCCAACCCAACCCAAAAGGCCATTCTTCACTTTGAAAAAGAAATAACTTCTGAACTAGGCATTTTAGATCCCGACAAATCTCCGTTAAAAACTTTATCAGAAACGTACAATTTACCTAGAATTCGTCCTGATCTAATTGAATTTATCAATAAACAAAATAAAGAGAGTGACAGTTAAAATAATATGTAACTTCATAGATATTTTATACGTCTAAAATACACATACTAGGAATACTTTAACATATGTAGAAAAAGTGGTTTATTATAATGCCACGAGCTTAAATCCATGAGTGAGAAAAACAAAACTACGGTTCTAAAAGTCCTCATTGAACGTGTCCACTCTCTTAAAAATGGAAGCAAATTAAATGAAGCTATCAGAACAGCACAGACCGCAGTCGATACTGCTCGAAGGCTAATTCAGATAAATCCAGATCAAACATTAAATCTCATTACTTCCTTGGAATTGTTCGGAGACTTACTCAGGGAATCAGAAAATTACGCTGAAGCTGAATCAATCTACCTCGAAGCTCTTGAACAGACAAAATCAGTAAACTCAGACAATGAACAATTAGCCAGAATCAAGAGTAGTCTGGCCTCCGTCTATGATTTCAATCAGTGTCCGGAACTGGCTATAGCTCTATATCAAGAGGCGATTGAACTATTTACAGCACTCGTTCCTCCTTCAGAACTAGATGTTGCCAATCTTCGCAACAATCTAGGCATGCTCTATAAAGAAAATGAAAACTTTGATAGCGCAGAAGATAATTACATGAAATCTCTAGAAATATTTGAGCGTATCCTTGGCCAAAATAATGATGAGTCAGCGGTCGTATACAACAATCTCGGTACATTATATTACAGTTCAGGTTACTTCGCTCAGGCTCGCGAAATGCATGAGCAGGCCTTGGAAATTCGTGAAAATTGCACTCATGTGAACCCCACTGACCTTGGTCAATCTTATGCAAATCTTGCCACAACTTTGCATCAGCTAGGAAATAATGACGATGCATTACAACGTTACAAAAAAGCTGTCAACATCCTCGGAAACAGTCTTTCAAATGATCGTGAAACTTTTGCTATCGCCTGCTCCAACTACGCATTACTGATGCGCAATCTTGGCAAAAAACGCAAAGCAACATCAATTGAAAAACGTGCTCAAAAACTACTAAGGAAGCAACCCTGAAAATGATCAGAGAGCTCCCTAAAATAAGTTCTCTAATAATTCATTCCAGGAATTTCTTTCTGTAGCAGGATCAAAATTAAAAGCTTGATTCATACAGCTTTTTTTAAGTCCATCAAGAAAACCGTCCTCCATCTCTGCACGCTGAAAGAGCATAGCAAGAGAAGAGGCATCTCCTACCGGAAAAAGGCCTTCATAATCATCTCCAAGTACTCCGGTAACCCCATCCACACACGTCGAAATGACCGGAACATTATTTACTATAGCCTCTCCAACAACCCTCCCAGCGCCCTCGTGCTTAGAAGTAATAGTCAACAAATTACAAGAGCGGATTAGTTCTCTTGCTTCTATAGAATCCAAACCGCCTAGCCAACGGTAACGTTCATTTTTAATGCTCTCATTCCTTGCAACTTCATCAAGACCTGGATCCAAGACAAATCCAGCATGAAGGATCCTTAACTCAGATTCTTGCGGCATCTTCCTTGCTGCCTCGGCCGCCAAAAAAGGATCCTTGACTTGGCGCAAGTTAGAAACCAAGGCAACATCAAAACCTTTACGAACTAATTTTTCACCTGAGACAGGTTCATCCTTTACGACACTCTGAATGATAACATGGACCTTTTCCTTCATGTCACCAGGAACCTGTTTAATACCCTTATTCTGCAAGACAATTATCGAATCCGCCAATTGCATTGAAAGGATGGAATCTTCAGAAGGTTCAGGATAAATATCAGTACCAGAAAGAATCACAATAATTCTGGAATCAGGATATGCTCCAGCAAACTGTACAATGTCTCTATTTTTCTTTTCTGCGTTAATTGCAATAAGTAATTCTGCTCTCTGACCCTCAAATTTTTCGCTTAGGGTCACGTTATGCCCCAAAAGAGTCAGGATGTCTTTGTACTGGCGAGCTGAACAAAAGTTTCCAGTCACAGCGTTTTTCTTTTCTGGGTAAACAATTAATACATTCATGATTGATCACAGATAATTTGCAGAACGCCGCTCAGGTGTATCTTTATACATTACCCACAACAGACCCAACCTCAATTTTATAGATAAGATGCAAATTCCGGAAGGCGAATTCGAAGGATACATATTTGATCATGATGGCACTTTATCATTATCGATGCACGTCCACTTCGACGGCTGGATTAATGCATTTAAGAAAAATGGTGGTGATTTTGAATTTACTCGTCAAATCGCTCAATCCTATGCAGGGATCGGCATGCATGATACGGTCAGAATATTGAATGAACGCTTTGACTGTAATATGAATCCTGGGCAGGTAGTATCAGATCAAGAGTCTTACTTCTTTGCCAATCTAGATAAAGTGTTGCCCTATGAACCAGTCGTTAATTTCGCACGTCAATGTTACGGCAAAGGAACGCCAATATCAGTCGCATCTGGAGGCATACGTAAAACTGTAATAAAAACAATGGAAGCTATTGGAATCGCTGAAATTTTTGAAGTTATCATCACTCAGGACGATGTGAAAAACAGCAAACCGGCACCGGACTTATTTCTTTTAGCTGCGGAAAAAATGAATGTACGCCCTCATAAGTGTCTCGTCTTTGAGGACAGTTTACTTGGTATCGAGGCTGCCAAAAACGCCGGAATGAAATCGTTATTAGTGACTCCTGAAGATCCTCAATAACTAACTTATAATTTCTTTAACTACCCTCGCTTCTTCTACACCAGTTAATCGCTGGTCAAGCCCCTGGTAGCGGAAAGTTAGCTTTTCGTGATCTATCCCAAGTCGATCCAAGATTGTAGCATTAAGATCCCTAATATGAACTGGATCCTTAACTATGTTGTAGCAATGATCATCAGTTTGACCATACTCAAAGCCCTGCTTGATGCCAGCTCCTGCCATCCAAGTAGTAAAACAACGGCCATGATGATCCCGGCCGTGGTTGTCCTTAGTTAATTTACCCTGAGAATAAATGGTACGTCCAAATTCACCTCCACATACCACCAACGTATCATCAAACATTCCACGTTCCTTGAGATCCTTAACAAGACCAGCACAGGGCTGGTCTATGTCCTCGCATTGCTGACGCAATTTTGAAGGGAGACTACCATGCTGGTCCCAACCGCGATGAAAGAGCTGTAAAAAACGCACCCCCTTTTCAGCCATTCGACGAGCCAACAAACAATTCCTGGCAAAGCTCCCCGGCTTTTCCACATTAGGTCCATAAAGATCCTTAACATGCTTAGGCTCTTTTGATATGTCCATAAGATCAGGTACTTCTGCCTGCATACGAAAAGCCATTTCATACTGAGCAATTCTTGCCTGAGTCTCCGGATCATTAAACTTCTTATGAGTTTCAGAATTTAACTCCTGCAATCCAGTCAACATCTCACGGCGCATTTCACGATCAATTCCAGGTGGGTTATTCAAGTAAAGTACAGGCTCACCAGAAGATCGAAGCTTTACCCCTTGATGCTTTGACGGGAGAAACCCGCTTCCCCAGAGACGATCATATAAAGCCTGGAGTTGACCCCTGCCCCGGGAAATCATCACAACGTAAGAAGGCATATTCTCATTTTCACTGCCTAATCCATAACTTAACCATGCCCCCATACTTGGTTTGCCAGGTGCTTGGACTCCCGTATTAATAAATGTAATTGCTGGGTCATGATTAATAGCTTCGGTGTTAATCGACTTAATAATGGTAATATCATCAACAATACCCGCAGTATGAGGAAGAAGGTCCTTATTGACCCATGTTCCATGCTTTCCGAACCTTTCAAACTCAAACATAGGAGCAACGCAAGGGAAGGACTTTTGACCACTTGTCATACCCGTAATCCGCTGACCCTTACGTACGGAATCTGGTAATTCTTTACCATGAATCTCACGAAGAGCCGGCTTATAATCAAACGTATCAATGTGAGAGGGTCCACCAGGAAAGAAAAGGTATATGGCTCTTTTCG
>Ga0315334_10003337_pt1 | contig 10113 bp, 10 predicted proteins | sample M150034915metaG_FD_205555 | JGI IMG/M metagenome (GOLD analysis project Ga0315334, IMG submission 205555) | Ammonia-oxidizing marine archaeal communities from Monterey Bay, California, United States - M1 500m 34915 | ecosystem: Environmental > Aquatic > Marine > Intertidal zone | place: USA... | reverse complement strand
TCGCGCTTTCCAGACGGGCCATGAGCCTCTTGCGATAATCGCGTACGCCTTCGGTTATCGGGCTGCGACGCAGCCTCGCGACCTCACGGACGCTGTAGGGTTGCCACTCCTCATCCGTTTGCGGCGTCGTAAATTCTTCCATCATCCAGTTGGCCATCTGGGTGAGTTCCTCATCCGACAATTTCGACCGCGACATGCCGGGAACCTGGATGAGAAATGCCCGTCCTTCCGGGAGCCGCTGAAACTTCTCGAGCGCTTCAAGCGGGGGAATATCGCGGGCGGCGTTGCCTTCCCCATTGGGATGGTGACACCCTTGGCAATTCATCTGCCAGTTGAAGTGGTTGCGTCCAGCTTGCGCACCGTGAGCTTGCAGCGATGCAACCACCTGGCCTGAATCGGTCGTCTTGGCCGCTGACTGCACCTGTTGCGCGGACGGCACCCCATCGTTTTCGCACCCACAGAGCAGACTGGCTGCCACACCGAGAAGCAACCAAGGAGAGACGGCAAGTCGGCGGTTGGCTCTCACTTCGCCGCCCCTACATGTCCTCAGCCGACAGGCCGACGATGATGGCGGTTGAGCAATTGTAGGCTTCCGTGGTCGCACCAAGACACCAGTTGATGTCGTTGTTCGCCTGCGGACGCGTCATCGGCTTGTCGTCTTCATTGCGGTTGCACAGGCAGCGCCCGCAAGATGTGACTCCGCAGCAGTCGTTATAGCTGATGACGTAGTGCCGCCCGTCCGCCGGGTTCTTGCAGGTTCCGACCCACGTGATCGGAGACATCTCGGTGCCAGGAGGACAGGATGAGGTGGTGCCGCCGCAGCAGGCGCACAGGAAACCGTCGATCCCGCAATAACGCCAATAGTCGCAGGTCGTCGGATCGCCGGGATCATTGATCTTGCCGGTTTTTTGCGGCTGCACTCCGCCGGTCCCGCCACCACCGGTCGCAGCGCGGGCAATCGGAAGCAGCGGGATCGTTGCCGCCCCCACAAGTCCGCCGCCCAGGATGGCGAAAATGCCCCGCCGCGATGTGCGCTTCGCGATACCCCGTCCGCGCGCCTCGATCCATTTGTCCAGCCGCGAGCTCATGCGCGCTTCTCCTCGGTCATATATTGCTGGAGCGAGATCACCCCGCGATCACGTGCTTCAAACAGGCTCTCAAGGTGTTCGCGATTGTTGACGAGACCGAAGGCCTCGACCTTGCCAGAAGCATCGAGCAGCACTGCGTAGGGGAGCTTCGAGATGCCGAGCTCCATGCCGAGCCGGTCGGAAAGGACGTAAGCGAAGCGTCCAAGGCCCTCTGCCTTGATGAAGTCGTTATGCGCGCCCAGATCCTCGCCTGCGCTCGCCAGGATGAACTCGGTCGAAACGCTTTCGTTGGCGGCGAGCGACCGGAATGCTGGCAGGATTGATTTGCACACCGGGCAATCGGGCGCTGCGAAGAACAACAGCTGCGATTTGCCGGCCGTGCGGCCCGAACCGATGGCAATTTGCCCACCGGTAAGCGAGGGCTCGGTGCGCCCTGGGAGTTCGAGCCCTTTGGCCAGCACCTTGCTTGTCGCAAGCGCACCTGCAGGAGCGATGCGTTCGTATAGAACGCCTATCTGACGCAGTAGCAGCAGGTTGAGGCCTGCAAGCAGGACGACAACGACCCACAGTGCAACCTGAGATACGATCAAAGCAGTGGTCATCATGTCAGGACGCTCCCTTGAGCGCACGGATCTGCCTGGCATTTGCCAGCGCGATCCGCGCCGAATGAAGAATGATGATGAGAGCGCCGCCCGCAAGTGCGCCCGAAACGTGGTCAATCCATACGGTCGCGCGCGCCTGCGGAATTGCGGCGACCCCGGCGATCGCGATCAGGACAGCGTTGCGAACCACGAGAGGCCAGCCAAGCGCGTCTTCTTCGGCGCCGAAATGACACCCGCAATCCACTCCGGAGCGACCGCGCAGGATCGCCAGGGCCATTGCGAAGGCATAGATCCCGAAAATGCACGCAGCGGCAAGCGCTCCTGCCGACGAGAATCCAGGCACGACCAAAAGGATGGCTGCGGCGAGCTCAGCCACGATCAGCAATGTTGCGATGACCGGAGCCGCCTTGTGCCGGATGCTGTGGGGCAAGAGGTCATAACCTTGCACCGCAACCTCGAATTCGCGCGGGCGCAGCAGCTTGTCGCGTGCCGCCAAGGCGAGTAGTCCGGCGAGGAACCAAGCAAGCGGGATTGAGAGGGCGGGATCGATCATCATTTCCCACCTTCGAAGGCATGCAGCACCATCGGCATGGCGGCCACGAAACCGCCGATTGTGCGCACCTTGGCATCATTCGAAAGATCGTAGACATCGAGCGCCATGGACGCGTTGGTCGCCATCATGACGGGCTTGGCCGAATGCGACACTTCGATCGAAATGCTTTCTTCGGCGAGTTCGATCTTGCGCAGGATCTCCCGCTGCTGAGGGTCGAGCACCCAGACCTCGCTGCCGCCATATTTGTGATCGCCGGGCTTGGCGTTGGGGCGCATCAGGACATAGACGCGCCCTTGATTGTCGCCCGTGATCACTTGCCAACCCGATGGCTTGCGATCGCTACCCTCGGCAAAATGCCAGATGTCGAGTGGTTCCGGCGCACCATCGCTCAACCGCACGCCTTGCAGATAGCCTTCGAAGGTCGGGAAATAGACCGTATCGCCCACGCGCGTGGACTTCATAAAAAGCGGGTTATCATCGATGTTGTTAAAGGGCGCGCTTTCGGCGCGGCTCTGCACCTGACCGTCGTCGCCCAGCTTGAAGGAGGCCATGGTGCCGTCGCCGCACATCGCGGCAAAGCCCTGCTGCCCTGCGGGGTAGGCGAGGATGCAGCCGGACGTGTCGATTTCATTGACGATCTTGCGCGCATCAAGATCGATCACAACCATCCCGGTCGCCGGCGTGAAGGTGTAGACCAGCAGAAACTTGCCGTTTCGGGTCAGTTGCAGCGCCGCCTTCTGCGTCACATTCATCGCCCGGCCCTTGTTCGGCAGAACAATCTCGGTGACCGGCTTGAGGGTGTCGCGATCGTAAATCGTCACGACATCGGTGCGCGTTCCGCGCGTGCCGCGCGAATAGTATGTTTCCGCGACATAGAGCTCGTCGCGATCGGGGCCCTGAACAAAAGATGCAAACTGCGCCGCATCGATGGCGCCGCGATAGTCCAAGGCTCCGCCACCGGCATCGATCACCATGACCTTGCCAAGTGCGAGCGTGTTGAAGTTGGCATCATGCGCGAAGAACCAGTCGTCTTCGTACTTCCCCTCGAGCGATTCGACCGCGCCGATGCCCTCGAACGCAAGCGGGTCCATGTCGGCTGCAACAAGCGCAGCTTCTTCACCCGCTTGGTCAGGCGCTTTCTCGCAGCCAGCCAGCAGACCCAAACTTGCTGCTGCTCCGAGAGCGAATCGCAGGTTCATAATCACCTCCCCCTTAGGACGTTCGACCTAATTAGGTACCTCGTCCTATTTTGTAAAGGGGGCTTGTTGGTTCCTCTGCCGTACCCGGGTGTCACGCATGGCTGTGGGGCACGAAATCCGAGCTATCCCAAGGTGATGAGTGTCGACCTGCTCCAGCTGCAGGTGCCCCTGCTGGAGGTTTCGAAGTGGTGCCACGGCGGGGAACAGGCCTTGTTGGCAATTTCAAGGTAGAGCGGATGAGCGCGGGGTCTTGGTCCTCCAGTGGCATCGCCAACGGAATCGATCCCGCCCGACCAGCCACTTTCGCGCAACGATCCTTCAGGTACTGGGTTCGCGCGCACTCTCGATCGTTTGCTTGAAACAGTCAGCAAGCCGATTGCTGCTCGCGACGTAATCGCCGCCGAGATCGAAGTCGTCCCGCCGAACGGCCAGCGAGAGTTGTCTCCTTGCCGGAAAATCTGCCAACCTCACACCGACGACGCCGTCGCGTAACAATGAAGCAGGCCCAAGGGTGATGCCGAGACCGGCGGCCACCAGCGCGATGGCACGATCATCGTTCAGTGACTTGAAGGAAAACCTTGGGCGGATCCCGCGCAAGGTGAAGTGATCACTGGTATCGCTCAGCACTTCGCAGGACCTGCGCGCAATCATGACCTCGTTGCCAAGTTCGCCCGCATCGATTTCTCTCCTGCCTGCCAGCAAATGGTCTGCAGGCAGGATCATCAGATAGCGGTCTTCGAACAGGTCGATGAAATGCAGACTGTCCGGTTCACTCAATTTCCGGACGACTATGGCGGCATCGATCTGTCCCTTCATCAATTCCTTCCGCAGGCGATCGCCGTTGCGTTCGATGACGGTCAACGGCTGCGATCCCCAATTGCGGCATGCGGCCGCCAGAAGCGCCGTGGGAAATGACGGGATCGTTCCGACTATGTAAGGGCGGTGAGGGGGCGTGCTTTGCGATGTCTCTCGCTCGGCGCGCAAGAATTCTTGCGTAATCCTACGCGCGACGGGAAGCAGGCGGTTACCCGCGGAAGTCAGCCTGACGTAAGGACGTTGCCGATCGAACAGGGTGGCTCCCAGGTCGCTCTCGAGTTCGCGTATCGCGCTCGACAGGCTCGGTTGCGTGACTCCGATGGATTCCGCCGCACGCGTGAATGTGCCGCAATCCACTACCGCCAGGAATTGCCGCAACTGCTGTCTCGTGATCATAGGTTCAATCTATACCAATCAATTTGGAAATCAATTTGCTGAATGGATTGGTGGGATTACCCTGGTTCGAAATGGAGATTCCCGCACAATGAGAGCCACACCCGATTTCGATTTCCAGCTTGGCGAGAGCGCGGAGATGATCCGCGAGAGCGTGGGCCGTTTCGCCGATGAACAGATCGCCCCGCTGGCCGAGAAGATCGACCGCGAGGACTGGTTTCCGCGGGAGGAACTCTGGCGCCAGATGGGCGAGCTGGGCCTGCACGGCATCACCGTCGACGAGGCTGATGGCGGTCTGGGCCTCGGCTATCTCGAGCATGTGATCGCGGTGGAGGAGGTCAGCCGCGCCAGCGCCTCGCTCGGTCTCAGCTATGGCGCGCACTCCAACCTCTGCATCAACCAGATCCGCCGCTGGGGCAATGACGAGCAGAAGGCGAAATATCTGCCCGGCCTGGTCAGCGGCGACCATGTCGGCAGCCTAGCCATGTCCGAAGCCTCCGCCGGATCGGACGTTGTCTCGATGAAGCTGAAAGCCGAAGCCGCCACGCGAGACGGGGTCGACGGCTTCGTGCTGAACGGCACCAAGTTCTGGATCACCAACGCGCCCTATGCCGACACGCTGGTGGTCTATGCCAAGACCGACGGCAGCGCCGGTTCGCGCGGCATCACCGCCTTCCTGATCGAGAAGGGCGATGCCGGTTTTTCGATCGGCCAGAAGATCGAGAAGGTCGGCATGCGTGGCTCGCCCACCGCGGAGCTGGTGTTCGACGACTGTTTCGTGCCCGAGACCCGCGTGATGGGGCCGCTGAACGGCGGCGTCGGCGTGCTGATGAGCGGATTGGATTACGAACGCGTCGTGCTCGCCGGTCTGCAGCTCGGCATCATGCAGGCCTGCCTCGATACGGTCATCCCCTATCTTCGCGAACGGCAGCAGTTCGGCAAGCCGATCGGCAGCTTCCAGCTGATGCAGGCCAAGGTGGCGGACATGTATGTCGCGCTGCAATCTGCGCGCGCCTACACCTATGCCGTGGCCAAGGCCTGCGATGCGGGCAACACCACGCGCTTCGACGCGGCGGGCGCGATCCTGCTGGCAAGCGAGAACGCCTTCCGCGTGGCCGCCGAGAGCATCCAGGCCCTGGGCGGCGCGGGCTACACGCTCGACTGGCCGGTGGAGCGCTACATGCGCGATGCCAAGCTGCTCGATATCGGCGCCGGTACGAACGAGATCCGCCGCATGCTGATCGGGCGCGAGCTGATCGGGGCGGTAGGGTGAAGGAAGCGTAGAATGACCAACAAACTCTACTCCGATGCGGCGGCCGCGCTCGAAGGGGTGCTGCACGACGATATGCTGATTGCCAGTGGCGGCTTCGGCCTTTGCGGCATCCCCGAGCGACTGCTGGGCGCGATCCGCGACAGCGGGGTAAAGAACCTGACCTTCGCCAGCAACAATGCCGGGATCGACAACGAAGGCATCGGCATGCTGCTGCGCAGCCGCCAGGTAAAGAAGATGATCTCCTCCTATGTCGGCGAGAACAAGGAATTCGAGCGCCAGTTTCTTTCCGGCGAGCTGGAGGTGGAATTCTGCCCGCAGGGCACGCTGGCCGAACGCATGCGTGCCGGCGGGGCGGGCATTCCCGGCTTCTACACCAAGACCGGCGTCGGCACGCAGGTGGCCGAGGGCAAGGATCACAAGGACTTCGCCAATCGCGACGGGGTGATGGAAACCTTCATCCTCGAACACGGCATCTTCGCCGACCTCGCGATCGTGAAGGCGTGGAAGGCCGACGAGACGGGCAATCTCGTGTTCCGCAAGACCGCGCGCAATTTCAACCTGCCCGCCGCGACCTGCGGCAGGGTCTGCGTGGTCGAGGTGGAAGAGATCGTGCCTACCGGCAGCCTCGATCCCGACAGCATCCATCTGCCGGGGGTCTACGTCCAGCGCATGATCGTGGGCAGTCCCTACGACAAGAAGATCGAATTCGTGACGACCCGCGAAAGGGAGAGCACATGATGGCGGCTGCAAACCAGGGCTGGGATCGCAACCAGATGGCCGCGCGCGCGGCACAGGAGCTGGAAGACGGCTTTTACGTCAATCTCGGCATCGGGATCCCGACGCTGGTCGCGAACCACATCCCCGACGGCATGCATGTCACGCTGCAGAGCGAGAACGGGATGCTCGGCATCGGGCCTTTCCCTTATTTGGACGAGGTCGATGCAGACCTGATCAATGCGGGCAAGCAGACCATCAGCGAGCTGCCGCACAGCGCCTATTTCGACAGTGCGGCAAGCTTTGCGATGATCCGCGGCGGACATATCGATCTGACCGTGCTCGGCGCGATGGAAGTCGCGCAGAACGGCGACATCGCCAACTGGATGATCCCCGGCAAGATGATCAAGGGGATGGGCGGGGCGATGGACCTGGTTGCCGGGGTGAAGAGGATCATCGTGGTGATGGAGCATACCGCCAAGGACGGCAGCCCCAAGTTCATTCCCGAATGCTGCCTGCCGCTGACGGGGCAGAAGGTGGTCGACATGATCGTCACGGATCTCGCCGTTTTCCAGCGGCCCGACCAGGACAGCGCCTTCCGCCTGATTGAACTCGCCCCGGGGGTGACCGCCGAGGAAGTCGCCGCCAAGACCACGGCCGCCTACGAGGTCGCTCTCTAATGGCCGGTCGCTATTTCGATGAGTGGTCGATCGGTGACCGGATCGTGCACGATATTCGTCGCACAGTGACGGAGACCGACAACCTCCTGTTCACGGCCATGACGCATAATCCACAACCGCTACATCTTGACGCGGAGTTTGCGGCTGCAAGCGAATTTGGCCAGATCCTGGTGAATGGGACTTTCACTTTCGCCCTCATGGTAGGACTGAGCGTCGGCGAATCTACACTGGGCACTCTCGTTGCCAATCTCGGCTACGACAAGCTAGCGATGCCAAATCCGGTTTTCCTTGGCGATACGCTGCGAGCCGAAAGCGAAGTCATCGAACTTCGCCCAAGCAAATCGCGACCGCATGCCGGGATCGTCACTTTCTTCCATCTCATGCGAAACCAGCGAGATGAAATCGTCTGCCAGTGCGAAAGAACGGCCTTGCTGCACAGGACACCCCCATCATGACCGCACCCACCCTGACCACCAAGCTCGACCGCGAGGCACCCGATGCCAAGGCGCGGTTCGATCACAACCATGCGCTGGCCCACGACCTGCGCGAGAAGGTCGCCGAAGCGGCTCTTGGCGGGTCCGAGCGGCATCGCGAGCGGCATGTGTCGCGCGGCAAGCTGCTTCCGCGCGAGCGTGTCGAGCGGCTGCTAGATCCCGGCTCGCCCTTCCTCGAAATCGGGCAATTGGCCGCGAACGGGATGTATGAGGGCGATGTGTCCGGCGCCTCGATGATCTGCGGGATCGGGCGCGTTTCGGGGCGGCAGGTGATGATCGTCTGCAACGATCCGACCGTGAAAGGCGGCAGCTATTACCCGATGACGGTCAAGAAGCATCTCCGTGCCCAGGAGATCGCCGAACAGAACCGCCTGCCCTGCATCTATCTGGTCGATAGCGGCGGCGCGAACCTGCCCTATCAGGCCGAGGTCTTCCCCGACCGCGACCATTTCGGGCGCATCTTTTTCAATCAGGCCAATATGTCCGCGCTCGGCATTCCGCAGATCGCCTGCGTGATGGGCAGCTGCACCGCGGGCGGGGCCTATGTGCCCGCCATGAGCGACGAGACGGTCATCGTGCGCGAACAGGGCACGATCTTCCTGGCCGGGCCGCCGCTGGTGAAAGCTGCAACGGGCGAAGAGATCAGCGCCGAGGATCTGGGCGGCGGGGACCTTCACGCAAAGAAATCGGGCGTGGTGGATCACCTCGCAGAGAACGACGAACACGCGCTCACCATCGTACGCGATATCGTGTCGCATCTCGGCGCCAATACCGGCGCGGCCACGGATATCGCGATAAAGGAACCGCGCGCGCCCAAATTCGACGCGGAAGATCTCTATGCCCTGATCCCCGATGACGTGCGCGCACCCTACGACGTGCACGAGGTGATCGCGCGGATCGTGGACGGCAGCGAATTCCACGAGTTCAAGGCGCAATACGGAAGCACGCTGGTCTGCGGTTTCGCGCATATCTGGGGTATGCCGGTTGCAATCCTGGCCAATAATGGCGTGCTGTTTTCCGAGAGCGCGCAGAAGGGCGCGCATTTCATCGAACTGGCCTGCCAGCGACGCATCCCGCTGCTGTTCCTCCAGAACATATCCGGCTTCATGGTCGGCGGGAAATACGAGGCGGAAGGCATCGCCAAGCACGGCGCCAAGCTGGTGACCGCGGTCGCCACCGCGACCGTGCCCAAGCTGACCGTCGTGATCGGCGGATCGTTCGGCGCGGGCAATTACGGCATGTGCGGCCGTGCCTACAGTCCGCGTTTCCTCTTCACCTGGCCCAATGCACGCATTTCGGTGATGGGCGGCGAACAGGCCGCAAGCGTTCTCGCCACCGTCCATCGCGACGCCGACAGCTGGAGCGAGGAAGAGGCCGAAGCCTTCAAGGCCCCGATCCGTCAGAAATACGAGGACGAGGGCAATCCCTATTACGCAACCGCCCGCCTGTGGGACGACGGCGTGATCGACCCCGCCCAGACCCGCGACGTGCTGGCGCTTGCCCTGTCCGCCAGCCTCGAAGCCCCGATCGCCGACCGCCCGGCCTTCGGCGTGTTCAGGATGTGATATGATGATCAGCAAACTCCTCATCGCCAATCGCGGCGAAATCGCCTGCCGTATCATTCGCACCGCGCGCGACATGGGTATCGCCACCGTTGCGGTCTATTCCGATGCCGATGCAAGGGCGTTGCATGTCCGTAGCGCGGACGAAGCCGTGCATATCGGCCCCTCCCCTGCGGCGGAAAGCTATCTCGTCGGCGAAAAGATCATCGCGGCGGCGAAGGATACCGGGGCGCAAGCGATCCATCCAGGTTACGGCTTCCTGAGCGAGAACGCCGGTTTCGCCCAGGCCGTGATCGATGCAGGGCTGATCTGGGTCGGCCCCAAGCCCTCAAGCATCGAGGCGATGGGCCTGAAGGATGCCGCCAAGAAGCTGATGCGCGAAGCGGGCGTGCCGGTGACGCCGGGTTACGAGGGCGAGGACCAGTCGGTCGAACGCCTCAAGTTAGAGGCCGACGCCATCGGCTATCCCGTCCTGATCAAGGCGGTCGCGGGCGGCGGGGGCAAGGGCATGCGCAAGGTCGATGCCGCGGCGGATTTCGAAGCCGCGCTCGACAGCTGCCGGCGCGAGGCCAAGGCCAGCTTCTCCAATGACGAGGTGCTGCTGGAGAAGTGGATCACCTCGCCCCGTCATATCGAGGTGCAGGTCTTCGGCGACAGCTGCGGTAACGTGGTCCACCTGTTCGAGCGCGACTGCTCGCTCCAGCGCCGCCACCAGAAGGTGATCGAGGAAGCGCCCGCC
>Ga0315334_10003336_pt1 | contig 10116 bp, 7 predicted proteins | sample M150034915metaG_FD_205555 | JGI IMG/M metagenome (GOLD analysis project Ga0315334, IMG submission 205555) | Ammonia-oxidizing marine archaeal communities from Monterey Bay, California, United States - M1 500m 34915 | ecosystem: Environmental > Aquatic > Marine > Intertidal zone | place: USA... | reverse complement strand
AATAGCACATAATTGTTGATCACCTCAAGGGCGTTCTTTGGAGCAAACAAAAATTTAACTCCTGAATGAAAAGACATAAGAGCCATTCCAAACTCTTCCTCCTGTGGAGAATCCCAGCGCACCTTCATCTTGTCCATTAGCCTTGTTTCGGGTAATACCTTCTTAAGAATGGGGACAAGCATAAACGCAAAATATTTGTTTAAAAAAGGAAACAAACAATCAACCATTCTGGGTGCAGCCAGATATTCCACCTCATTTAGTGACTCGTGAAAAAAGGTTGTTCCGCTTCTGGCGTGTCCAACGATGAAAATCGGTTGTTTGACCTCTTGCTTCTTTGTGAAAAAGTACAACACAGCTTCAATGATCCTAAATGGAGTAAGAAGCAACACGATCAAAAAAGATATAAGTAAACGGAAAATGGCTGCCCCTTTAATGCTGAAATTTAGCTGGAAAATCCATCGTAAGAAATTGATCAAATTGGACCCGATCAATATGTGAGGTGTAAAGAATCGTCCTTTTTCCATTATCCCAATAACGCTGTTTGTGCAGCCATTTTGCTTAATTGGTTCGCAATATCATAATATTTTATCAAATGCATGCTACTTGGTTTGTGTAGTAATTGCTATTTTTACTCTTTTTGTAAGCAAAAAATTTGATTTGTAGTTATGGGAGCATAATAACATTCAAATTGGAGAAGTTTTAATGTTTTTAACATTTGAATTTTTGACGCCTTTGTTCTCTTTTATTTTTTTGTAACCATGAAGAAAACACTTTTGACAGATATCCTTTCTGGATTAACAGTTAGCTTTGCGGCTCTTTCGCTTGGTGCTGCCTTTGGTGTAATGTCCGGAAGAGGTGCAATGTCCGGAATGATCGGTGCGGCAATTATCCCTATAGTTGCTTCGACATTTGGGGGCACAAGAATACAAGCATCCGGGCCGACAGCACCAATGACCGCAATAACGGCATTACTTGTAGCCTTTGCATACGATCGGTTTGCCGAAAGCACTGTTCATGCCGAACAATTGATCACACTGACCATTCTGTTGAGTTCGGTTTTAATAATAATATCGGGATTGCTCAACCTTGGACGTTTTATTCGGATCGTCCCACAGGTCGTTGTACTTGGCTTCATGAATGGAATTGCCGTACTTATTTGGGTAGATCAGCTCAAGAAATTGTTTGGAATTGGCGATTCTGTGCAAATTAGTGGAGACTTGACTGCAAACATACTCATTGCATTTTCATCACTGGCAATGATCTATCTTGTTCCATTTACAATTAAAAAGCTAAAGATATCCCATAGCTACAGTCGTTTTATGCCTCCGATCTTGATAACGATAGTCGCCTTTACATTGTTTACAAACTATAGTGGAATGTCTATAGAACGTGTTCAACTAGGAAGTGAAATTAGTTCATTGTCGGAGTTCGTAACACTTCTAACTTCATATTTTCCAACGGATAAAATCCTTTATTCTACCGAAACACTACTGATCATTTTGCCATTTGCCATTCAGCTATGCTTGCTCGCTTATCTCGACTCTTTACTGACTAGTCTTGTTGTGGATAAAATCACCAAGGAGAAAACTAACTTAAAAAAAGAGCTTATCGCACAAGGGTTAGCAAATGGGGTTTCGGGCTTATTGCAAGGGATCCCTGGTGCACAAGCTACGATTCGATCTGTATTATTGTTGAAAGAAGGTGCTCAAACAAGGCTGGCCGGTGTGTTTGTAGGAGTGTTCGCTCTTCTCGGGTTTCTGGTTTTTAATAATCTAATAACTCTTATTGCTTCGGCAGTATTCACCGGGGTACTGTTCAAGGCAGGATTAGATGTATTGGATTATGATTTTCCAACGCATTATATCAAAAGAAAATGGTATTTGAACAGAATGCGAAATTTTCAATTGCTATTCATATTATACACAACGATTGTAACCGTAATTATAGATCTGAATGTGGCTGTAATTTCAGGAACCATCCTTTACTATTTGGCCAAACACTTTCTGAAGTTCAAAGATGCAGAAAAGGATTTTTCTTTGCTCGAAGCTGACAACAATGCGGAATGATTCCAATTGCAATAGTTGTTCCATTTAAATACCTTTTATAGCTTTGCAAAAAAAATGAAGCGATGAGCGAGAAACGCACAGAACTTGAAAAGCTCGGTGAATTTGGTCTAATTGATCATCTGACAAAAGATTTCAAGAAAACCGTTCCCACAACTCAACTAGGTGTTGGTGACGATGCAGCAGTAATTTCAATTTCCAAAACAGAGGCAATACTGATCTCAACAGACATGCTTGTTGAAGGGGTACATTTCAATTTAATGTACATGCCACTAAAACATTTGGGGTATAAAGCCGTCGCTACAAATGTTTCCGATATTTGCGCCATGAACGGTGTTGCCGAGCAGATCACGGTATCCATAGCCGTATCCAACAGATTTCCAGTAGAGGCACTCGAAGAGCTGTACGAAGGAATTAAAAGCGCATGCCTCAATTACAATGTAGATATGGTTGGTGGAGATACTACTTCCTCATTATCGGGCTTAACAATAAGCATAAGCGTGGTCGGGCGCGCAACTAAAAAAAGCATTTCGTATCGTTCCGGAGCTAAAGAAAATGATCTTTTGGTAAGTACCGGTGATCTGGGAGCAGCTTACATGGGGCTGCAAGTTCTGGAAAGAGAAAAAGAAGTATACAATGCAAATCCCGAAATACAGCCGGACCTTGACGGTCATGATTACATTATTGAACGGCAGCTAAAACCGGAAGCCCGTGTTGATGTTATCAAATTTTTGAAAGAGCTGAATGTCACCCCCACCTCAATGATAGATATATCGGATGGTCTGGCATCTGAAATAATGCACTTATGTAAGGCAAGTAAGCTTGGGTGTCAGATATACGATGAGAAAATACCTATAGACGGAAAAACATCCATGACGGCAATTGATTTTAACCTTGACCCTGCAACTTGTGCACTGAACGGGGGAGAAGATTATGAACTACTATTCACTATTTCGCAAGGTGATTATGAAAAAATTAAGGGGAATCCTCATATGTCCGTTATAGGGCACATGACCGACACGAATAGTGGTATTTACCTGATAGATAAAAATGGTACAACTATAGAATTACAGGCACAGGGTTGGAATCACTTCAATGGTTAAGAAGCAATTCTCATTCTCTGATTAAACTTTTCGCGAACTACCTCGTGAAATGTTTTTCGTTTGAGCTTGGCTTCGGCCCAGGATTTAAAATCAAAATAATCCAATGCAACACTCTCGAAGGCATCATCAGTAGTTGCATTAAGCTTATACGATAATTCTTCCCAGAGCATTTCCGAATCGAAATAATCATCACTTTTTATAAGCTTGCCGATGAACTGAAGAAATACTTTCTCAAAGCTATACAATCGATTCCTTGTTTTAAAAAATCGTACTGTACTTTTTAGGGAATAGGGCAGCAATTTGACATTCTTCAATTCAATGTGTATCAACAAGTCGAGCAATTGTGTAAATCCTATAATATCTTCTGTCTTGTCAACCTCCGGGTCATTCAATATTCGATTTATCCATTTAAGTGCTGTATTGTATTCTCCAACCCCCATGTATACAACGGCCATTTTAAACTCTAAAAAGGCACGGCGGATAGGAACAATTTTGTCCCCATAATCTTCCAGTTGGACTTCAGCATTCACTGCAATTTTTCTAGCCGAGCTAAAATCCCCCCTTCTCAAGCACATACTAAATTCAATGCTCGTAATGCTCGAAAATAACTTTATCTCCAAGTCTTCATTTGCCTCAACTGTACTTGCTCTTTTCTTGAGCTCTTTTAGGTAAATTAAAGCCTTTTTGCGATAACCCATTTTATCCGAAACATAAATTGCATTCGTGAGAACAGAAACGTGTTTGTTGGGTTCAATTTTTTGAAAATGTGTTTGGTTATTTATAAGCACCAGGTTCTGTTCCAAAGATTCAAGTGAATTCTCTAAATTTCCAGTTGCAAAATAGTAGGCACTTAATGTATGGTGAAAAAGATATCTGGTTTCAACCGTGGCATTCTTAAGATCGTAAGCGTTTATGAGCGGTTCACATATCTTCTTGTAATACGCAGATTCGTCATTGCACCGAGCAACGCCCTTTTTGGATAACCTTGCGAACAATTTGCTCTTAATTGCCCAAATTTCATTGAATTTCTCAATAGAGAGTAACGACACCTTTTCTTGTGACCCTATTTTTTCAATGTCTTTTTCCGTTGCTGATAGATATCCACTTGTTTCCAGTAACCTTTTCTGCTTTTTTACTATAACCAGAATAATCTCATTTTCACCGTGTTTTAACGCGAGCTTTTCAGCACTTCGCAATATCCTTCGGCTTTGGTCGTAAAGGGACTTGTCGAAAAGAATGTCTGCAGAATGAAGCATCCTGAATAGCTGGGCCTCGATGGAGCCTGACACATGATAGGAGTCCAGAGCCGTTAAAATATGATCGTAGAGCCGTTTTTTGGTTATTGAAAAACGATTCAAAAATGCTTCTCCTTTAAAAAACTCATGAATATATTTCTCGCAGTAATTCTCTTGCTTGCTTATAAAATCGAAAAGACGTACATAGTTGTTCTCATTGCCAATAGTATGACGGGCAGAAAAAAGCTTAAAATATCTTTTCTCTGATTTTGACATGGAAACTATTAAGTCAAAAAGAGCTTCATTTATTTTGCCAGACATGTATAACGTTTGAGTTCGTATATGTATTGATTTACAATATAGTGAATGAACAAATACGTTTCTTTGCAAAAGTTTGAAGTGTATATTTTATTTATTATTCCGTAGAATAGCACAAAAAAAATCCTGCTAAGGCAGGATAGTTAATTTTCTTGGAACATAAATGTCTATGGTTTTTCGCCCTGATCTCCTCCTATAGGAGTATCCCCATCGGTATCTTCATTAGGATCTGTTATTCCCGTACCATCATCGGTTCCATCGTCAATTATGTCATCACCACTGTTCCCTGACTTCTCATTTGAAGAGTGTGAATCATCCTCAAAAGAATTCCATACAGGAGTGCTTCTAAAATCGTTGATCACAGGAGTTATCTCTTGTTTATTACAGGAAACTGCAACAAGGCCGAATAAAAACAATGTTATGTAAAATACTTTTTTCATTTCTTGAATTAATCAAATATATATGCTTTACCCTAAATATCCAAATGAGAAAGGGGTAGATTGATTAAAACCCTAGTTCCATTGATTGAACCGTCATTATTTAAGATTTGCATGGGGCCGACCAATGATATTTCACTTTCCGAATTATTTCGTATTAATTCTATTCGTTTCGAGGTTATTTCCATACCCTGAGATCGATGTTCTTGCCCAGAAGTTGTTTTGTTTGCAAGACTAAAGTCGACGCCTATTCCATTGTCCTGTATCGAAATACACAAGTTTTCTTTATCGAGAGATATATCAATTTTAATGTGCCCTTTTTTCTTTTCATTAGGAAGGATCCCGTGAATAATACTGTTCTCAACAAATGGCTGCATGATCATAGGAGGAATTAACACCTCGTCCGTTTCTATTCCGTTGGTGTTAATTTCAAAATCAAATCGATCTTTAAACCGCATTGATTCAAGGGATAAATACAATTTCAACCTGTCGAGCTCTTCCTCCAGAGTTATTGCATTTCCTTCTTTAGTTACTGAATCCAGATTTTTTCGAATCAGTTTGGCAAAATTGGTCAAATACTTGTTGGCTGATGCTTTATCCTGAGTATTTATAAAATACTGTATTGAATTGAGCGCATTAAATGTGAAATGCCTGTTCATACTCGCATTTAAAGATTGTTGCTCAAGAATTTGCAATTTGGCCAGGTAGCCAAGTTTTTCTTTTTTATTTAATTCGTCTATTCTTTTTAATCTAAAGCGAAAAATAAAAAGAGTAACACCTCCAATAATTAATGCACATAAGGACATGAACCACCATGTTTTATAGATCGCCTGATTGATCCTAAATGGAAGATGAGTTTCATCCGAAAACTGTCCGTCAATATCTACACATCTCACATGCAAGACATACGACCCTGCAGGTAGGCTAGTAAACGTAATTGTAGGGTTTTCCACCGGTGTGGACCAATTATCCCTAAGTCCTTCCAACCAAAATTGATACCGAAGCCCTTTATGATTGGTTAATGAGATACCGTCCAATTCAAAAATCAGATTGTTCTTGGAATACGGTAAAATCAATTCTTTTGGGAGTCCTTTTTCTGTTAATTCCTCAGAATACTCGTTGTAATCAAAGGTTTCGTAATTAAGAAGTATCGATGTTACGCTTACTTGGGGGTTCGTTTGATTCCTTAGCGATTTAATTTCGTGATAGCAGACCAGACCGGATGCCGTACCAAACCAAAAATCTTCATTCAAATCGAAGAATCCGGAATTGAGATTTGTTTCCAGGTCCACAATTCCATCGTCCATACCAAAACGTTCTATTTTCTGCTTAGCAGCATTCAAATCAGAAAGAATAAAAAGCCCGTTATTCGTTCCAACATATAATTTGCCTTTTCGGCAATTAAGAAAGCAAATATTATTAGAACCGGGGTTCTCGAGTAATTCCACACGTTTAATTTCGCCATTGAACATCCTATATAATCCTTCCTCAGTCCCATACCACAATGCACCATTTTCATCCACCTCTACATTAAAAATAATCTGATCGGCTCCTTCAACTACGGCAAATTCATCATTGTGGTACTTAAGCAAACCTAAATTGGATGCACAGTACAATGTGTTATTAAGCATTTCAATATCTCTGACCGTTCCCGTATTGTCCTTTTTCTTTGACCCTAATTTTGTAAATACACCATTTGCATACAGGGATACCCCTCTACTTCCTCCAACGTACATGCTATTGTTAGAGATTTTATAAAACGCCGTGATTTTTTTTCCCGGAACATTCTTGTTAATCTCCTGGTAATATGTTTTCGAATTCCCATTTTCATCGATTTCGACCAACCCGATCTGAGCGCCAAACCAATGCTTACCATCCACATTATTTATAGATGCCCAAATCATTTTACCGGTATTCTTAATTGCTTCGATATCCCCCCCTACAGACTTTTTTAGTACACCCTGGTCAAAAGTTCCATAATAATAATCTCCTTTCTTGTCTTGAAAACCTGTTATAAACAAATCCGTAGGAAACCCGGTACCCTGATCATAATACTTGAATGTTTCACCGGGAAATCGAAAAATTCCCTTGCCCTGTGAACCGAGCCATATATTTCCATCTTTATCGTCGTAAAAGCAGCTGATCCTATTCACCGGAAGTCCATTCGAATTGTTTAATAAAGATGTTTTTCCGTTTTGATCAATACGCACGACTCCCTCTCTTGTGTTTAGCCAAATCATAGATGACTGATCAATATAACAACCATCAATTTTGTGTTTTAACTGATCGCTTTCATAATGCACAGTTACACCTGATTTCATGTTCATCAAATAGACACCATCGTCGTATGAAGCAAAAACAATTTCGTCATTCCTACCATACATGTCAGAAAAACTTATATCCTCAGACCATTCCATGATACTAAAGTTCTTGGTATCGTTAGAAACTAAAATCCCTTTACGAGTTGCAAGGTAAATTTGGCCCCTGTAAACATATGCTGATCTAATTCTTTCATAGCCCAACTCTTTAAATGGTAGTTTTATCTTTACAAGCTTCAGGTCTTTTAATTCAAATAAACCACCACCATAAGCACAGACCAGTATTTTACCTTTAAATCGAAGAATCTTTGAAACTCTCTCCGATTGCGGCAATGCTACCCCTTCAAAAGCAACACACTTTAATTTGTTGTCTTTCATATAGGAAACACCCCCTTCCTGGCCAATCCACAGTGTGTTTTCAAAAAAATCAAGAGAGGTGATCCGGTTGTTCAATAGTCCTTCATTTGAAGAATAAGTTGTGAACTTATTCCCACCGAACTTTGCCAACCCTCCCAAGGTGCCAATCCATAAATAACCCTGCTCATCCTGAGTTATACCGGTAACTTGTGATTGGGGCAATCCTTGTTCGGTACTATAGGTAACAAAAGAATATTTTTGGCCTAGCGTACAAAAGGAAACCAGAACAGCAAAGCAGTAGATCAGAATTAAGCGCATTCTATGATTCTTTTAACATTTTGACAAACTCAGATACACGATTGCGCGCGACTGGGATTTTAATAGAGCCTTCAAGTATGGCAAAATGTCCGTCTTCATTTACGTAATCTTTCAACAGATCTAAATTAATAATGTGCGATTTATGCACCCGGCAAAATCGTTCCGGATTCAAGAGATTCTCATACGTTTTCATTGTTCTTGTATCTAAATAGCGAGTGCCATCTTTAAAATAAATCGTAGTACAATTACCACTCGCTTCTAAATGTGTTATAGAATCATCCTCGACAATTTTTAAGCCTCTTGTGTGGCTTATGGCAATCCGGGAGCTTTGTTTGCTACTGCGTAAATTAGTTGAAAGATCTTTAAGAGAATCAAAATAGGTCACATAATTTTCCGGCGCTGACTGATACGTCCTTTTTGTTTCCACCAGTTTTTCAGCGGCTATTTTAAGCTCATCGACATCGATTGGTTTTAAAATGTAATATATGGCACTTGCATTAAATGCACGTATCGCGTAGTCTTTAAATGCGGTAACAAAAACCACTAAAAAATCTTTGCGCTCAATTTCGTCTAATAGATCAAATCCTTCAGCACCGGAAGGCATTCGTATGTCTAAAAACACTACGTCGGGATGGGAAGACTCAATTATTGCCTTTGCCTGTTCTTTTCCTGAGGCCTGACCAATTACTTCAATTTCGGAGCAATGCTCCTCCAGCATCATCGTTAAATTCTTTCTCGCGTATTCTTCATCGTCTACTACTAACGCTCTTAATTTCATAGCCAAGGGGGTTTAGTTTCATTTATTCTATTCCAATATACGATTAATAACGTCCTTACTGCAGAGCATTCAACACGTTTAATACTATTAATAATCTAGATTAAATACCCTGCTTAACAGTTCAATACATGCAACGTACACTTCACATTTTTTATTCTGTTTTTACGTATAATCGGTTTACATTGATACAAATAACATACTTGAAAAATCTTTAATTACATGAAAACACAAATACTTTCTCCCATCCAGTTAATCTGGATCTTTAACGATAACGGAAACTAGTTTCCACTTTCGTATTATAGAAAATTCTCGAGTGACCTTACCGTTTCTTGAGGGCTTTCTATATGTGCCATGTGAGCGCATTTTTTTAGTTCAATGTAATTCAAATTCATTGTGTTTTTGCATTTCATTTTATCCCTTGGCACTATTGGGTCCTCATTTCCCTGAATAATTAAAATTTGTTCTTTTCGCTCCAAAATAAGATCCGTATTATCCTTTCGGGTGCTCATTGCAAGTGAAACACTGGCAATAACTTCTGATGAAATTTTTCTCGACTCATTAATGAGTTGTTTGACATCTGCATTAAATTTTTCCGGATGCGCAAATAAATTCGGAATCGACTCATAAAGAAACAAATCTTTGTTCTTGAAAACTATATCTGCAACCCTATTCCTTTCCTTTATTTTTTCTTCGGTGTCTTCCCAAAAACTTGAATTGAGCAGTACTAATTTAGTGCAATTCTGATCCATTTTCATGAGTTCCAAGGCAACATAGCCCCCCATAGAATGCCCAACCACATAATACGATTCCAAGCCCATTTCGTCCAGCTGAATTTTAACATCTTTGGCCATTGACCTTATCGATAATGGTTGCTCCATGTCCAATGGAGAATTTCCATGTCCCGGAAGGTCAAAGCAGATCTTTTTGAATTTGGTCTTAAAATTTAAATAATCCCACATTGTATTCGACTCAAGAAAACCATGGAGAAAAACAACAGGGTGACCGTTACCAGACACCCTGTAATTCAATTTATTATGCCCTTTTTTACCCATTCATTAAGGATTCTATTTCATCTGCTTCTAGTGGGATATCCGACATCAAATTAAGTGGTGCCCCATTATCCTGCACGACTAGATCATCCTCAAGACGGATCCCCAATTGTTCCTCGGGAATATAAATTCCAGGCTCA
>Ga0315334_10003333_pt1 | contig 10124 bp, 13 predicted proteins | sample M150034915metaG_FD_205555 | JGI IMG/M metagenome (GOLD analysis project Ga0315334, IMG submission 205555) | Ammonia-oxidizing marine archaeal communities from Monterey Bay, California, United States - M1 500m 34915 | ecosystem: Environmental > Aquatic > Marine > Intertidal zone | place: USA... | reverse complement strand
AGACCAGACATCAACAGGAGACAACAGATGGTTTAAGGTTAGGTAGTGGTGGTCATACACTATTATTAGAATTTGATAAGTTCAACGAACGGCATCTCGTCATGCCAAAAGTTGATGCTCGAACCAAAGCTGGTAAAGAACAGAAATTATTAGCTCAGGAACAAGCACATCTAGAGGAGAAGATTCTAATTAGTCAGGATGAATTTACCCAGATGGTTAATTGGCGGGACCACATACATGATAATGAAATCATTGGTGATTTATTCCTAAAAAATTTAGGTGCAAATGAAGTCAGTGGTTTTTTCGAACATCCTACCATTCCAGATATAAAAGGATGTTTCAGGGCAGATAAACTTCTTGAGGATCGAGAACTATGTGTTGATCTGAAGTTTATGTTATCTGCTAGTAAATTTGCTTTCATCAGTTCAGTTAAAAAATTCCGATATGATATTCAGGCAAGTTGGTACATTGATGGTCTAAAAGCCATTACTGGAAAGGATTTTGATTTCCTTTTTGTGGTTTGTGAGAAATCCAGACCATGTAATGTACAGACATATAGATTGGATGATGAATCTCTGGAGAGAGCTCGTGATGATACTCGGGAATATATTAATAGGTACAAGGAGTACATGGCAGCTTCACCTCAGGATAAAAAGCAATTAACCGGATACTATAATGGTATCCAAACCCTTAACATCAGATGGTATTAGGAGAAAATATGGAAGAGACACTGAATTTCCAAATAATTGGAACAGCCAAGGAACTATTTGAAGCTTGGTTTAATGTGAAGAGAAAGTTGGGATCCCATGTTGTTGCAGCAGGTAAAAATCCACATTTTGGTAATGATTATATAATGTTGGATTCTCTCATCAATAAAATTGATAAAGCTTGCAAGGAACAAGATCTTGGAATTATGCAATTTCCAACAGGAGAAGGACTCATAACGATACTGCTTCATAAAAAGTCTGGACATTTTATTCAAAGTTATTATAAATTGATACTTGATAAGCAAACCCCACAAGGTGTTGGGAGTGCTCTAACATATGCTAAACGGCAAATATTACAGGCAATGTTTGGTTTAAGTGCAGGGCCAGAGGAAGATGATGATGCAGAAGGTAGTACAAATAGAGTTGTTGAGGATGATGATTCAGAATATGAAGAAAAACCACCTCCAACTAAAACTGCATATCAGTTAGCCAAAATTGAAATTAAAAATATTAAATCAATTGAACAGTTAGCAGAGTGGTGGACAGGTCTCCCAGATGCACACAGAAATACTAAACAAATCCGAGACTTGAAAGATTCTCGTAAAGCAGAGCTGAACGTAAAGGGTTAGTTCTATATATATATAAACTATATATTATAAACTATACAATAACTATAAATATTTTAAATATAGGCGTCCCCATGAAAATACCAACAACAGATGAGGTTTTAGAGAAAGTAGAAATTCCTGATGAGTTGAAAGATCACACTGAATTTTTGGAAGTGTGGCCCATTTGGGTAGCATATAAGCAAGAGGAGGCAGAAAGCAATGGTCGGATGAAACCGTGGAATTCATTAAACGCTGTAAGCCGTATGCTTTCTGAAATAAGGAATAGATATATGGATGGCCGAGATATTTTTAATGTGATCAACCAGAGTATGCTTAATCAGTGGATTGGGATCAGATTCGATCTTATTCCTGACCGTAGCAAGGATAATATCCCAAAATTTACTAAATCCAAGGATCAACAGTCTGAACTTGATATTGCATTTTTTAACATGAATGATATGGATTTCATAAATTAATGGATAAAGAAGCATACAAGCAACTTCTTGTTAGTTTAAAGAAATGTGAGTTGAATTACCATGCTCATGTTCGTGAGTTTGGAAAGTTGGGAAAGCCTGAAATTAATTTCTGGGTAGAACAATTATTCGATTATAATGCTAAAAGTATCGAAAAAGCTTTTACTCGACATATTAATTCCTGTTCATTTTTTCCAACTGCTAAAGATATACGAGATGGTACAACTAATAATCCAAAGAGAAAAAGAGGTGATGATTGGGAACAGTTAGCTATGATAGAAGAACAACGTAGATTACTACCAGAACCTGAAAAAAAGAGAGTTGGTATGCCTGACAATATGAAGAATATCTTACATAAACTACAGAATGCTGTTAAGGAAAGACAATCGTTAGAGGAGTTCCGTGCTGAAATTAAAACTACCCTTTCCGATTAGTGCTAACAGGTACTGGCAGATAGTTGGGAAAAGATTAATAAAAACAAAACAAGCTAGGGCATTTATTTCTGATGTAGTTTTCTGTTGGTTAAATGAGAAAGCTAAAGGAGCTAAAGCTTTTAAAGAGGATGATTACTTAGCATTATCTGTTGCAGTATTTTATCCTGTTAGAAGAGGACCAGATGTTGATTTGGATAACCTTTGTAAGGTGCTTATTGATGCAATGGAAACTGCACAAATCTTTCCAAATGATAAACAATTCAGGCACATACAGTTAACCAAGGAATATAATTCTGGTAGAGAAGGGTTCGTACGTATTACAATAAAGAAATGTGATGATTATGCATCAGTTAATGATGACACTTTTATTGTAAAAAATATTCATAAAACTAACATTAGATGGGATAACACAATATGAAACAAAAATACTGTATAGCATGTGGTAATGAGTTAAGTGGTTATAAAAAGAAATTTTGTTCTGATACTTGTTATGAACAACATAAAAGGGACACTGCTAAAAGGAGATATGAAGCATGTAAAATAAAATATCCTGAAGTAAAATGTAGTGTCTGTAGGATAAAATTCTTTCCAATGAGATTAAATGTTACTGCATGCTCTCGAAGTTGTTCACGGATACAATGTGCTAGACGGCAGAAGGCTAAAAAGGTTAAAATGAGAAGATTCAAACCTGACAGCCCATTTAAAGTTAAACAATTAAATATAGTAAAGCAAGATCACTCTAAATTTGACCGAGTTAATACTGCACAATTTAATGAATCAGATATAACAAAGGATGCTGTATTAAAATACCTTGAAAAAGGTAATACTATCCTTAAGTTCCCTGATTCACCTCGTCCCAAAATACCTAGTGTAAATATTGTAAATGGTCATACAATAGAGGCTGTGATGGGATTTGGTCTTGAGTTTGAATATGATCCAAACTACTTTAATTATAATTTCACGGCTAAAGAGTTACGAGAGAATTGAAATGATAACAATATTCTTAATGACATATTTGTTTGGTGTTATTTGTGGTATTATATTCGTAATATTAACTGCAATGGGCTATTGTAAACTTGGTAATAAAATCATAATGGAATATCAAAATGGGATACAGGAGTGGAAAACCAAAACAGGTAGTAGAACAAGCCTCATTTGAAGACTATGCTAATCGTGTTCTAGGGGAAAACTCTGAAGGTTGGGAGACATCCTGGCAAGCAGAGTGGCAAGATATGCCTGAATATAAACAACAGGATCTTGCACCATACAGAATGGTATATATGTTTTTTAAGTGTGAAGAGGATGTTCGTGACTTTGAAAGGAAAATTGGTCAGAAAATACATCCCTTGAGGAAATCATATTGGCACCCGGAAGCAGAAGTACGACATGCATCCTATAAGCTCTGGGTTGATGAAGATGAGTTTGATAGAGAATATCCAGAGTTTGGTGAGGAAATGCAAAATACTGAGGAGTAATATTATCAACACTTGTTTAAAATATTGAGTTAATATTTATATGAATCCAAAATATCCAGTGTACATCATCAGTAAAGGTCGAGCTGAATCTAGGCTAACCAGCAAGGCTCTTGACAGGATGAGAGTTCCATATCACATTGTCATAGAACCACAGGAATATGATGATTATGCAAAACATATTGATGAGGATAAAATATATACATTACCATTTAGCAACCTTGGTGAAGGTAGTATCCCAGCAAGGAACTGGGTGTGGGAACATTCACTATCACTGGGAGCAGATAGACACTGGATCATGGATGATAACATACGGAACTTTTGTCGACGAAATAATAATTTGAAAGTTAATGTATCGTCTGGTACTATACTTAAAATAGCAGAAGATTTTACTGATCGTTATGAAAATGTGGCCCTTTCTGGACTACAATATCGCTTTTTCATACCAGATATATCGGTTAGACCAGCCTGTACTTTCAATACTCGGATCTATTCGTGTATTCTCATCAAGAATGATATTCCATATCGTTGGAGAGGTCGATATAACGAGGATACTGATTTATCTATCAGAGCATTGAAGGATGGATGGTGTACAATACTATTTTATGCTTTTCTTCAAGAGAAACAGGCTACAATGACAATGGGTGGTGGAAATACAGATGAACTTTATGTGGATGATGGTAGATTACAGATGGCTCAATCACTTCAACAACAACATCCAGACATCACAACAATAAAGGAAAGATGGGGGCGATGGCAACATGTTGTTAATTACAGAGGCTTCCGACAGAATAAATTAATTAAGAAACCTGGTCTGATCGTACCAAGAGGTACTAACAACTATGGTTTAAAACTCAAGACAATCAAATTAAATGGGCATCCCAATGAGGTAGACTCGGGCTATATGCAAAGACGTACTCCAGAAGACCTGGGATGTCCATTCGATAAGGAGGTAAATGGCAGGAACACCAATTAGACGAGCAAGGAGAGCCAGAGAATACAGAATGTTTGATGACGAGGAGTTCTGGGAAAAGATATTCGATGGTTATGCAGAGTTTGGATCATTACCTAAAATGGCAAGGGAACTTGAAATACCATATAAGCGACTCTATTACCAAATATCAAATAATCCTGACCTTAATTCAAGATACATGGAGGCTAAAAAGGCGTATGCTGAAATGACAGTGAGCCAAATACAAGATATTACTGATAAACTTGAAAAAGGACATATTGATCCTGCATCAGCCAAGACTATTATCAGTGCAAAACAATGGGTTGCAAGCAAATACAGTCCAATTCAATACGGTGAACGGCAGACAATTGATATGCAAATCAGTGATGCAACCCAACTTCACCTTGATGCACTTCGTAACCAAATGAAGACCATAAAGAACATAACACCAAAGAAGAAACAGATTAACAGTAAATGAGCAATGTTGAGACTCCATTTGACTCTGAATATGCTTGATTGTTTGGATGATATTCTGGATCTTATTCAGGATCTCCCACCTGCCAAATTGCGTGGCATTGACACAAAACATATTATAATGCTAATGGAGATAGTTCAAGACAAGAAAATGGATGTGGAAAGGGACCTCATTGCCAAACAGAAGCAATCTCAACGGGGGTTATAACTATATATATATACTATATACTAATCATCTATATACTAATCAAAACTATAAGGCACATCTATTATAGGGATGATTAGTATAGGGACCATAAGAGTCTATAGTATAATTAAGGGAGTAATATACTATATTTAAGTAATAACCAAGGCCAGAGGGTCCTTAGGAGGTAGTCCCATATGGGCATGGGACCTTGGAATCAGATAATTGTTGGGAAAAAGGTTAACAATATCAATATATAGGCATAAAGTGTTCAAATTAGTCATTACTGAACACTATCGGGGGGATATAAGGGAACCAGGGCTAGGCCTAATGCTACCCATATCTATGCTGTTTGCCCCCCTGCCCTGTTCCACCCGGGGGGTGCCATATGGCTATCGTAACCCACACCCAAGATATAATCTAAAAAAAAATTAACCCCCCTCAGGTTATTGATCTGAGGACAGTCATAGCAGAAAGAAAAAATAAATTGAGTAAGGATACAGGGACACCCCCTAGAATTGGTGATAAGGTTTATTTTGAGGTGAATGACGAGTTGCATGAGAATAAGGTAAGGATGGTACATGCAAAGGTTATTAGGCAATATCCAAAGAAAAGAGGAAATTGTTGTGAGTATTTAGCATTTGATTGTGTTGATTTGGATCATAAGGATATATATTATACAGTACCATATGACGAGGAGTTTATCAAAACCGATACTGGATGATCTTAAAAAGCAGATTAAGGAAACTGGTTCGGGGTTAGTTAAGTGTGACACCAAGGAGCATGCAGAGAAAATGTTTCATTGGTTGGAAACTAAGTTACCTAAAAATTATGGTGTTTGGATTATTGATGCACCAGGGAGGGAAAATGAGATTAACGTGTACAAAGTCCTCGATAGTGACTCTGACACCGGCCGAAATTTCGATTGGCTCAACAGCCGGCCTACAAAGACAACTAAAATGCCTGCAAAGTTCAAGAAGTGGAAAAAATCTAAAGGATTATAGGGATCATTGGGGTGATCCAGGTAAAAAGGGTTTGTGGGGTAATTCTATTGAAGGTGCACTTGGCGAGTTTGCCCTAGCTAAATATTTGGGTTTGTATCCATCTGGTATTGCAGGAAAGGATACAACTGATGTTGGTGAACATTATGAAGCTAGGACCAGACCACATCCACTTGATAATTTATTTTTGAAGAAAAAAGATAAACAAAATAAGTATTATGTTTTAGTTATTGGTTCATATGGTGTTTATGAAATTAAAGGGTGGATATCTGCCCCTGAAGTTTTTGTTCATGAAGAGTGGTACCACAATAATAATGGAACAACATCCATGAGTTACTGGGTACCAGATGAAGAACTAAATGATATTAACTCATTACCAGAGGATTTATGGCACATAAGGAAGTTTCAGTCAACGTATTCACAGAATTTATTACCAAGTACCGAAATGATCCAGTCCAGTTCGTTAGAGACATTTTAGAGGAAGAACCAGATCCATGGCAAATAAAAGTGATGAAACAATCACTGAAATCCAGGTTATTAGCAGTAAAGTCTGGACATGGTGTTGGAAAATCTACTTGTGCAGCCTGGTTAATGATGCACCACATGCTATGTTTCTATCCCCAAAAGACAGTTTGTACTGCTCCAACTGCTTCCCAACTATTTGATGCTCTGTTTGCTGAGTTAAAGTCCCAATTGATTCGATTACCTCCTGCCCTGAATAAGCTATTTGAAGTGTTTAGTGAACGTATCACATTAAAGTCAGATCCATCTGGGTCGTTTATATCGTGTAGAACTGCACGAAAAGAAACACCAGAGGCACTTCAAGGTATCCACTCTGAGAAAGTTTTACTGATAGTTGATGAGGCTAGTTCTGTTGATGATGCTATATTTTCGGCAGCAGGTGGGTCGCTATCTGGTAATGCAACACTGTTATTATTGGGAAATCCAACTCGACCAGAAGGTTATTTCCACGATGCTTTTACTAGATTAGTTGATAGATGGTGGACCCTCACTGTATCCTGTGAGACATCTAAACGAGTGAAAAAGGAATATATTGATGAGATGGCAGAACGCTATGGTGTTGATTCTAATACATATCGTATCAGAGTTCTTGGAGAGTTTGCGGAGTCTTCTGATGATACTATTATTTCAAATGAGTTGGTTGAAACTGCAGTTTCCAGGGATGTTGATCCAACAGAAGGTGGTATTTCTTGGGGCTTGGACGTTGCTAGGTATGGATCCGATAAATCGGCCCTATGTAAACGGAGAGGTAACACAGTAATGGAACCAATCAAGAGCTGGGCTAAACTTGATACTATGAAATTAATGGGAATTGTTAGTGCAGAATACAAGAAAGCACAGGATGAAGAAAAGGCTCCAGTTGAAATCTTGGTTGATGTAATTGGTATTGGAGCATCTATAGTTGATCGGGGTATGGAACTTGGATTACCAGTTGTTGGTATTAATACTGGTGAATCTGCTTCATTATCTGGACAATACAAAAACTTGAGAGCAGAATTGTGGCACAAAGCTAAAGAGTGGTTCGAACAACGACACTGTCGTATTCCTCGTGATGAACGCTTAATGTTTGAGCTATGTTCACCTAGATACTCGTTTGAGTCATCTGGTAAAATACGGATGGAAACCAAGGATGAAATGAAGAAACGTATAGGTCATCGTGGTTCTCCAGACTATGCTGATGCATTTGTACTGACATTTGCAGGTACAGCTGCAATCCACTCCGGGTTCGGAGCCTCCTGGCAAAAACCTCTTATGCGGAATATTCCTGGTATTGTATAAACAATAGCATTGAATTGCTAGTTGTATTGTGATACAATAGGGGAATATATGTTTTCAGAAAATCCTAAAAAGAAGATCTGTGAATACTGCAATAAAAAATATACTCCTGGCTATAATCAATACGAACGGCAAAAATACTGCTCACTGAAATGTAAGTGGAAGAAGCGAGTACGGAGAGAAAAAGAACTAGGAATTTTCAAAGGTGGATATAATCGGGAAACACATATCCGACTTTGGATGGATGCAAAATCAATAACAGATATTTCAGCTCCATGCCACTATTGTGGAATTGCCTTGTATCCAGAAAAATTTGTTATTGAACATAAGATTCCACGAATGAAATTAAAGACAAAAGCAAAAACACAAGACATTACTAATTTAGTAGTTAGCTGTCATGAATGTAATACTGAAAAAGCAACTACGGATTATCACGACTTCATAAAAAGGAAACATGGCAGAAATAAGTGATTATGGTGATTCTGGTGAATTACCAGGATTTTCAACTGATGATGAAGCCGGTTTCACGGAAGAGATGGATGAAGAAGAAATCAAGTCTTATGTTGGACATTTGCTTGATGATGCTATCTCTTATTCAGATGATGAACTTGGTCAAGATCGAATAACATCAGGGAAATACTATTCTGGACATATCCCTGAACAAGATGATGAAGGCAGATCTGGTGTTGTCTCTTATGATGTTCGGGATACTGTCAATTCAATACTTCCCTCCATGATGCGTATCTTCTTTGGTACGAAAAATATCCTCACATTTACTCCAAATGGCCCTGAAGATGTACAGATGGCCGAACAATGTTCTGATTATATTAACAACCTGTTGATGGAACAACAACCAGATTTCTTCAATACGATGATGTCTGTGTTTCAGGATGCTCTTATCCGTCGAACTGGTGTGATGAAATATTGGTGGGAAGAAGCTGAATCAGTAAAAAGTTCTAAATTCAGTGGTCTTGATGAACAACAAGCCCAGATGATTGCAGGTGAGGAAGATGTGGAATCAGTGGAAATGGAACAGACAGATCAAACTCCAGAAGGTATTCCACTTTTTAATGTTACTGTTAAACGAAGGATCAAGAAGGGTAAGATTAGAGTTGAAGCTTTACCACCAGAAGAATTTCTTATTGATCGCAGAGCAAAAAGTGTGATGGATGCAGATATAGTATCCCATCGATCCTATAAAACAATTTCTGAATTAACAAGTTTGGGTTATGATCCAGAAATGCTGGAGGAACATGCATCAGCAGATGCAGCATTTGGTAGTAATGAAGAATTTATTTCACGGCATTCCGATGCTCCAGACAGAGGTCGTTCACATATGGAGCCTGCACAGAGGAAAGTTCTTTATTGTGAATCATATATAAATCTGGATGTTGATCAAGATGGTATTTCAGAATTGAGACGGATATGTACGATTGGAAACACACATAATGTTGTTGATAACGGTCCTTGTGACTATATTCCATTTGTCTTGTTTTGTCCTGCACCTGAACCACATACTGCGATTGGTGCCTCAATTACCGATATAGTGGCTGATATACAGAGGATCAAGTCGGCAATACTGAGAAATGTAATGGATTCTCTGGTAATGGCAGTAAATCCACGGATGCTAGTACTGGAAAATGCTGTTAATTTAAAGGATGTTTTAAATACTGAGGTTGGTTCTGTTATTAGAGCTCGGGCCCCCGGGGCTGTTACCCAGTTGGATATGCCATTTGTTGGGTCTCAAGCCCTACCAATCCTTGGGATGCTAGATGAAATCAAGTCCACGAGGACTGGCATCACAAAAGCATCTCAGGGAATGGACTCCGAAAATTTACAATCTGCAACTAGGCTTGCTGTTGATTCAACTGTAAAAGCAGCACAAGCTCATATTGAACTGATTGCACGGATATTTGCTGAATCTGGATTAAAACCACTTTATAAAGGTATTCTCCAGTTGATACACAAGCACCAAGATAGAGAAATGATGACAAGATTGAGGAACCAGTGGATTCCAATAGA
>Ga0315334_10003331_pt1 | contig 10127 bp, 7 predicted proteins | sample M150034915metaG_FD_205555 | JGI IMG/M metagenome (GOLD analysis project Ga0315334, IMG submission 205555) | Ammonia-oxidizing marine archaeal communities from Monterey Bay, California, United States - M1 500m 34915 | ecosystem: Environmental > Aquatic > Marine > Intertidal zone | place: USA... | reverse complement strand
TTGTGCCCTTGCCGATTCTACTTTTAAGTTCAATAGTTCCCTTCATAGAATTAACGAGCTCTTTAACAATGCTAAGCCCCAATCCAGTTCCAACAGCATGCACTACGTTTTTGTCCTGAACAAAAGGTTCAAAGATCAAATCTAAATTTTCTTTTCTGATACCTACACCGGTATCCTTAAAAGTAAATTTAATCTGTTGCCTTTTTTGATCATTATTCTCAACACTTACGCTTAGAGTTACCCTTCCATTCTCAGTGAATTTTATCGAATTACTTAAAACATTAGACAAAATCTGACCCAAACGCATCTTGTCGGATAGTATAAAATTAGTTACATTTTCATCAACTGATAGAATTAATTCAGAATTCTGTTTGGCAGCCTTTTGTTTCAGTGAATTTATCTTATCGTGCAGAAGAGTGTGTAATTCTAAGGGGTTACTATTTAATGAAAACTGGTCGGACTTCACTTTGGATAAATCCAACACTTCGTTGATTAAATAGAGTAACTCAAGAGATTGATGATGTATGATATTGATCTGCTGGGATTGTTCTTCATCCAGTTTGGTTTCTTTTAAAAGTTCGGATAGTCCAATGATTGAGTTCATGGGTGTGCGCATTTCATGACTCATTTTTGCCAGAAACGTGTTTTTTATTTCATTAGCTGCTTCCAGGGTTTTCAAGGTCTTTTCGAGCTCCAGCTTATTTTTATTTAATTTATTTATGGTTCTTGTTTGGACAATTTTAGTTGATACAAATGAAGCAATGGTATTTAAGGTTTCAAGATCGGATTCTTTGAAATAGTTCTTTTCTTCGTGTTCGGAATCTATTACACCAATTAATGAATTCCTAAAATACAAGGGAACCGTTATTTCTGAGTAACGATATGCATCATCCAAAATGTATCGATCATCCTTGGATGTATCATTTACGATTTCTGAGGTACGATTTTTTGCTACATTCCCAACTATTCCTTCTCCCAATGGAATTGTAATGGGATTCGAGATGTCAAGATCAATTGGATTTTTAGGTCCATGGGCAGCTGCCTGATACAGTTGTTGCTTTTCCTCATCGAAGAGGTATACCACACAATCCGGGAAATTCAAAAGAGCAATGGCTTTTTTTGCTACCAGCCAAACGACTTCGTTTTCACTTGTTGCTGGAAACAGATCAACAGCAAAGCTATTAATTACCGTGAGTGCGTTTTCTTTTCGTGTCGCAATATCGAGCTCCTCATGCAGCCTTTTGTTTAGCTCCTCTAATTTAGTTTTATTAGTATTTATTTCTTCATAAATATCCCTCAACTCCTCACCGTGAATATTTATTGTGTGGGCTAAAGCGTCTAATTGGTCACTTCCATCTAATTTGTCTATCGATTTTGTGAAGTCTAATTGGGAATAGGCAAAAAGAACGTCTTGTATTTCTTCGAGAAACGAAGTTAACTTATTGTATTCTTTGTTATTATTTTTTAACTCTCCAATCCAATTTGTCAGATCCAGAAATTGTTCTCTATTCTTATTCGATATTGATTTACCAATATTCCTTGCGAGATCCTTATCGCCACTTTTTAAGTCGGATAAAAAGGAAATAATAATCTGAATTTCATTATCGTTTAACATGTTCGTAAATTAACTTTTACACCATTCATGGGCAAGTTTAACATCGGTGAACATTTTGACAGGTAGTGGCAATTTTCTTTTATTGATGAAATCTCTATATTTTACTAACGCCCCCATATTCACATACAAAAAAACCAATATTTTTCTAACAAAAGCACCCTAACTGTATAAAAATCAATTTGAAAATAGTTGTCACTATTGACATACTTATAATTGCCTTTTTAGAATTATTACAACAAACAAACATTACCGCAATTATGATTATCTTAAATGATTTCATGTTTGCCAACGTTCCGGCTAAAATGTCGTGCAGCGGCTGGGTTGGTTGGGCATGCATTTTAGATATTGTTGGCAATGGTTTTTAATTGTTCTAAAATTTTATCAAAGAATACATTTGATGAATTGTCTAAAATTACAATACAAGTTTTCTTTTCTGTATTTCGAATAATAATGGTTTTTGCCCCAAGCCAACGTCCGTTATGCCGCATTCCATTTTCAGTAATTATCCATCCAAACCCATAATTCGATGTGTCTCCATTATTGAGAATGGGTTTCTTAAATGCTTCTTTCAAGTTAGTTTGTTTAATAAGGGGGTTTTGATACCAAAAATCATTCCAAATCAACATGTCATTTGCCGAACTAAAAACTGCCCCGTCTCCGGCAACACCATCTAAAAATGTAGGTTCAACTGCAGATGGATATCCTTCAATATTCGAAAAATCATCTGCTTTGTTTTCAAATGTTTTCTCTTCTGATTTTAAGTTCCATACTCTTGTGTTTTTCATTCCCAACGGATCGAACAATTCTGTTTTCAAATATTCTTCAAAAGATAACTCCGTAATTACTTCAATTAATCTGCTTAATATGATGTAATTTGTATTTGAGTATTGAAACTTTTTATTAGGTTTTGTGTCAGTTTCTCTTTTCTCATCAATGAGTAGGTCTACGGCTATCTGGTTGGTTAAAATTGGTATATTTTCTTTGTTGGATTCTGCAAGCTCGATATAGATATCGGGCACTCCAGAAACATGATTAAGTAAGTTTCTAATGGTTACTGCTTTGTATGGGAAATCACTTATGTACTTTGATACTAAGTCATCATAATTAATTTCTCCTTTTTCCTTTAATAACATTATTCCAGCAGCTGTAAATTGTTTAGAAACCGAACCTAAACGAAGTGAAGAATTCTCTGTTAACTTAATATCTCGCTTGTGATTAGTGACCCCATATCCTTTTGCTAATAATGCTTTTCCATCTTTGGCAAATAAAACTGCCCCATTAAATTTATATTGTTCTTGCAAGGAAGTAAACCAATTATCGATAATCTCAATTTTTTTAACTTCAGATGTTTCTTGTGAGATCTTTAATTCAGGGACTTGTAAAAAGAAAATAAAGAAATAGCATATAAATCCAATAATAAGTGTTAGAACTCCTAAAATTATGTATAAAAAGATTTTCATTTTCTTCTAATTGTTGCCAACGACTATTCTATGTTTTCGTTTTAACAGTTGTTTAATAACTACTAAACTAATGAAATTTTGTAGAAATTTCAATTTACGATTAACAATCAAGTAGCCACATAGTTCGCTGTCTGAAGCAAGGATGCAACTTGCAAAACTCTTAGATAACCACCTACAAAATGAATGGCACTAACTCAAAAAAATGTCAAAAAGTTAAAACTGATCGCAACCAAAATGCAATATGACAGCTTGTTATGAGCTGTATATTACATTTAAGTTGTACAACAGATATTTTATCCCAAATTCTTTTTAAAAGCGTTCATTATTTTGTCATTCGGTGATGAAAATAAAGCAAAAATATTGTCCGAATTCGCAGTTGATTTTACGTTAATATTCGTTTTGTCATTTTGTTCAACTAACACAATTTGTATTTTGCCAACTACTGTTGCTTTTTTATAATTCGCTGAAATTTCGTTGAGCAAATCATTTGACGATACTTGGCTAAATCCGCCATTGCTGAGAGCGTTCAAACACTTTTCCTTTATTTCAGAAATGTTTCCGTTAACTTGGTAATTTTGTTCTTTACTTTTTCTTATTGCCATTTTATTAAATTTTAATTAGTGCTCTATTTATCCAATAAATTAATATAAAGTATATTTAAAGTAGAAATAATTTGATTAATTACGATCCTATGTTTTTTGTATACTTATTGATTTATCACAACTCATTACAATTAGACTTGTTTGCTAATTAGCTAAGATAACAAGATTTGCAATAACTCTATTTTTTTAATTAAAACCATCCTTCTATTAGACTGGCCATCGAACCAAGGCAAGCACCACCAAGAGCACCAGCTAAAGTACCCACGCCAGGTACAATTGAACCACCAAGTCCACCTACAATTCCACCAGCAACATCAGCTCCAATAGCATCTCTTACACTTTTTAACGCTATAACATCCAGTTCTACACCAAGTAAAACGCCCCATTTCAACATATTAGATTCTGTACTCCAATAATGAAAAGAATTATCACCAACATTTGTAGCAATTAATAATATTTTATAGTCATTATTTGGCGTATTTAGACAGCTTATGCGCCATATTTCATCTAAATAATTAATATTCTTAGATGTATATTCTGTAGACTTATCACTTATAACACTGTTCATTAAATCTAAACTTTGTAACTCGAATTCAGTAAGTTGACTCTAATTGACCTATATCACTGATTAAAGCTTTTAATTCTTCAGAACCATCAAAAATAGTTTTGCTATCAATAAATTCCATAGTGTATTCAGTCATCAGTGGTAGTAAAACATCTAGATTTCTCAAGTCAATTCCGTTTGCTTTTTTAATCACCAACTTGTCATAAACATAATCTAATCCGATATTGTGTTGTTCCCCAATATATTTATAAATATCTCCGTTAAATGATTGAGTATTATTATTCTGAGGATCATGTTCTTTAAACGCCATAATATTAGCATTTAAATTAGGCTTCAGTATTTTAGCTTTTTCATTAGGTTCAATCTCCAACTCAATACTCTCTTCAATTATCAACAAGTCTCTGTTATAGATTGATGTCTTGTACATTTCTTGTGTTGTTTCATCAAGAATCATAGCAACATCCTTTTGTCCAATAGGAACAATACTCATTACTTTTGCGTTATGAATAGTTTGTGCCAAAGAAACATTAGTGATTAGCATAATTACCATTAAGGTAATTGTTGAATTAATTTTTCCCATCTTTTTATTTTTTAGATGATTACGTTTCTGATTTGTTAAGGAGAATCAAAAACTTGCAATATTGCCAACTTTCTCCCGTTACTTACAACCTTCTGTCAACTACTGTTAGGTTATTTTGTCTGTACTCCAAAAGATGGAGACCCTTTAACCTTTGTTTAGTTGTGTTCGATTGCTCATAATGGTCTAAATTATTTATACATACTTGTTTTTGTATCACCTCTAGGAGTGAAAATAGCAAGATTCACCCCTGAGGTGAATCTTTATACACTAATAAAATAGAGAATTATGTATTTAATTATAAAAATAGATTTACTTAATTATAGAAAGCTTGATTGCTTCAACAACTAACAATATTCGTTGATTTCTTAAGGATCGATTAATGTCAAAAAGGGTATATATTTTTTAATGGAAGATTGAACAACATGAACGCTAAGTGATGTTTTGGCGGTTGTATCTACATTGCTTATTTGAGGGTTATTGCATAAAGTATTTAAAATAGTCTAACTAGTATTGTTTAATTGAGCATTAATATTTGATTCTACACTCCTTTATTCAGCGTTTCTTTTTGAAGACTTCCATCTGAGACTTTTTTTCTAATTTGAAGTTAAGAAGGATCTTTTATGAAATTTAATTCTTGTAATAATTCTCTTTTTTTCCAATCTTCTGTCAACTACTGTTAGGTGATTTTTTCTGTATTCCAAAAGATGGATATTCTTTAACAGTTATTTTTATTGTGTTTAATTGCTCATAACGTTTAGTATATGGCAAGCAGGGGACAAGATACAGATAAACTTTCAAGTTTGCACTGAGCCAAAACGTTGTGTTTTTATCTTATTCATTTTAAAAGCCAAATCAACGATTTGGCGGTGTTTGTAAATAGCACGGAACTTTCGTAAATCACCAAATCCCCTATTTGCTATATACAGTGTTATATGTAATTATTAATTTTTCATACAATAGTTTTTAAGTGTGTTACGAGTGGTTGATTTATTCAATTTTGTTCAACAGAGTTATTTCCTATCGTTTTTTATCTTTCTATGATTTGTACACAAGTTTTACAGGTCATTTTATTGTCTTTGGAACTTACATCTGAAAATTCAAATAAGTTAAACCTATGTGTATTTACTGAAAAGAACTACAATAATATTTGAGTTCTAAAGCCCTGGTTCTCACAAAATCCATCCTTCGATAAGCATGTATCGTATAAAACATCGATCCTTTTCTGTTATACAACGTGCCAGATAGTTTAAATTCCTCATCTCTATATTTTAACCATTGCCGTTGAGCTGTTTTAAGTTTTATAAGACTAGTGGAATCAATTGCTAGACCATCTTTAGTAGGATCACCGATATTCATTTCTATTAATTTTATTAAATGAACATAAAGTCGATTCATTTCTTTATCCCATTTCTCTTCAAACTCCGAGTGGCAATTTCTTTCACCTAAGTTACCGAGATCTTCTTGTAGGCATTTTTGATATTCTTTATCTAAGTGGTGTTCAGTTTTATTGTTTTGAGAGAAAACAGAACTGAAAACTAATAATGCAGTTAGTAATACCGTTATTTTTTTTAAATAATTCATTTTAAATCTATGTCTAAGCGTTGCAAACAAAGCACCATATTTCTACCCTTATTGTGTCTGTGTCTTTACCTTTTACACTAAGACTACACTCCATCTGGAGATCATATCTAGCTCCATCATTTTCATATATCCAATCATTACAATAATTAGAGTCATCATAACACTTTTTAGGATTTAATATTTTCATAATTCTCATAACCTCTTCAAAGGTATAATTGACAAATAATATATTTTTTGAATCACTCTCACAATTGCTTTCTTCAAATATGATGTTTTTATTATATACACTTCTGAAAGCGCATTCTTCAGCTTGAGGGTTGTTATCATCAATATCAACAGTTATAACTTCACTAATACTGTCAACCCAAAAAGCTTTTTCATATGCTTTTGGAAGCTCTAAAACATAAAAATGTTGTTTCAAATATTGAATTATAGTGTACAGAGAACCATGAAGATTATAATTAACTGAAGAATCAGGATTAGGCAACTGATTCGGTTTGTTTGGCTTGTGATTCAATTCATTAACGTAGATATTAATAGCTAAAGGCGTAGGAACTAACATGATACTATCAACCCCTAGTTTTTTCTGCGTGTTTTCTGATACTTCCGACATTTTTTCCAAAGCAAATCCAGATATTTCAAACCCCTTTTGCTTCAAAAAGTCATTGATAGGTTGGTAAACATTATGCTTCAACATTATATACTCCGACCATTCATAGGCCTTGCTTAACATGAGTGTTTTCTTATTGTCAATATGATTATTTAACGAGTCATATCTCCATGTTTTATCAATATTAAAAGCATCTACTTGATTTTTTAAAATATCAGGGTAATGTTGTGGAGAAAGCACCCCAAGACTTTTAATATTAATTGAACCCAACTTTGCAACATAATTCCAGCACGTATCTAACTGGTTCATGTAAGAACTCAGATTAATTGTGTCCGTATTGTCAAACGCTTTATGAGGCCATCTGCTAAAAGAAATGGATGACCATGCGCTATCTTTATGTTCTCTATGGAAAGAAATGGACAAACTATCATGTTTTTGAAAGGTTAAAATATGGCTATTCGCATTAATTATATCATGGAATATAGCATTTTCTATTATTTCAACATCCTCTTCCGAAGGAGATACGGGTTGATTTTCTCTATCAGATTGACAGGAAATGAAAATAATTAATGAGAGTGAAAGCAAAAAGTATAAATATTTCATTCATCTAAAATTTTATTATTTAAATCCAATTATCGCGCCAAGTTAAATTAAAATACAAAAGTGTTTAATTTTAGTGAATCGATTTTAGAACGAGAGGAAGCACTGTTACATATAACGGTTTAGCTATGAGTAGTAGCAACCTACAGGGTGCTATTGCTTATAGGTATTGTTGGCAATAGTGTTTTTATTGCAAATATTCATTATTCCAATTAGTGACATCAATGGAATTAGCCATATTACTTTAGTGCCCAATCTGTCTATTGCATTTGCTAAAGTACCACAAGTCCATGAATTTATCATTATTCCAATGATAACAATCAAAATCACTGATAAAAGTTTCCTGTCCTGATTTCTAATTTGAATGATAACTAGCAATAGTACCACTATTGATATAATTACAGTGGAAAACAGAACCGTATTGTACCAGCCTAAAAAGTTAAGATTTTCATTGCTTTGAAGTGATGATTGGTATCGTAAACTCTCATGTTCAAAATGGGTGTTAATCCTTTTGTGAAGCAATGTTCCTTCAAGAAAAGAGCCATTTCCATCACCAATTTTAAATTTAGTCAATTGATCTGTTGTGGCTTTCAATGATTCTTTAATATGTAAAAGAATGTACTTTCTGCTTGTCAAAGTATTGAAGATGATTTCATTGAATTCTTTCTTCGTACCCTTCCATCCTCCCATTTTGTAAAAAGGGCTATCTTCTTCCCACAGAAATTTCCATCCCTTGTCAGGTAGTGAATCCTTATAAGCGCAAAATTTATAATTAGAATCTTCACAATTTTCATCTAAATATTTTTTTGCTATGCCGTGTTCCACAAGAGCTCCCATTAGAAATCCATGCTTTGATTTTGAAAGTGCTGAGCCCATGGTTGAAATACTTAAAAGCGTTAGGAAAAAACTTATAACAAGAGGGCGTAGCTTAATATATTCTTTAATCTTAAGGAATTTTAATTGTCTGACTATAAGAATCGTCAGTATCAACAAGAGATTGAAAGAGACATGGGAGATATGAGTTGCTGTGGCAAAGAAAAAAATAGCATAGACCAGAATCTGAACCCATTTTTTTGACTGACCAATTACCAAAATAATTAATGATAAAATCAGAATTGAAGTAAAAATATCGGCAAACAACTGACTACTAGTCCATGAAACACTTGTTAATAAAGAAATCAATGTGATGATTGAAATAAATGTTATGTTGATATTTTTTAAGTTAGGCACAAAAGTTCTTAATAGCTTAAAAACTAGAAATGAAACTATTAATCCTTGACAGAAGATTGTAGACCATAAAGAAATACCATTTAGGCTACTTAATCTTAAAAACAAGCCATACATAATAGGCCTGTCAAAGGGGGCTTTTAACTCAAACCCCGAAGCGAGATATGTGGAAGTATCCGAATATACAATCGGAAAACCATTGATGTATGCAGAAAACAATAGTAGTAAAGCTCCTGAAATTAATGTTAATGATATTTTGAGTTTAGAGTTCATTTATTGTTGCCAACGCTATTCTATGTTTTCGTTTTGTTGAAACCAAAGATAGAGTAATCAGCCAACATAATGAAATATAGAAATTGTTAGCAAATGTTTAATTATTTACAATTTAATTCTTTGTCATTTACTTTAGGATTCAACTCTTTACATATTAAATAATCTTCGCAAGCTTCTATTAATTTATTAGTTTTTTTATACAAGTTTTTTCTAAATAGATATGCATCATAATACTTATTAGATACTTCAATTGCTTTATTTATTGATGAAAGTGATGCTTCATAAATTTCAAGTTGATAATAACATTCTGCTTGATTTAAATACGCTAATCTGTAATCAGGTTTCAACTCTATTGCTTTGTTAAAATCAATAATTGCATCTTGATAGTTGTGCATTAATTTTTTAACATTACCACGGTTATTATAAACCATAGAAATTCTGGATGATTGCTCAATAGCTTTATCATAAAATTCTAATGATTTATTATATTCTTTCATTTCTTTATAAGTGTCGCCTAACTGAAAATAAGGAACAGCCCAGTGTGGTTTTAATTCTATTGCTTTATTAAAAGAAGCTATTGCCATATCATATTTTCCTAACTCCTTTAAGATTGTTCCTTTGTCACTATATGCCCATTCGAAATCGGGCTTTAATTTAATGACTTTGTTAAAATCGTCTAGGGCATCATTTAATTTATCAAGCCTATGATTTGTCGCACCTCTTTTATAGATAATGTTATACTCGTTGGGCAGTAGACTATCAGCTGTATTTAAGTCTAATAAAGCTTTTTTAAAATTGTTCATTTTTGAATAATCCTCGGCTCTAGTGAAATAGTTTTTAGGATTGTTTGGCATCAATTCTATTGTTTTTGTGTCAAACTCAATCATTTTTCGCAAATAAGCATAACTTGAAGTGTCCAAATCATAATTGTCTGACAAAGATTGAGCTAAGCCAATAACTGGTAAAATGAGTATTAAAACTGGTAAAAAAATCTTCATTGTCATATTTGCTAAC
>Ga0315334_10003330_pt1 | contig 10127 bp, 7 predicted proteins | sample M150034915metaG_FD_205555 | JGI IMG/M metagenome (GOLD analysis project Ga0315334, IMG submission 205555) | Ammonia-oxidizing marine archaeal communities from Monterey Bay, California, United States - M1 500m 34915 | ecosystem: Environmental > Aquatic > Marine > Intertidal zone | place: USA... | reverse complement strand
AATCTCCCGGGCGTAGGTGAAGGCATCGTCGCGAAAGGTTTCCTCAGGAAAGACCTGGTTAAAAAGGCCCAGCCTTTCACCCTCTTCAGCACTTACCCGCCTCGCTGTATAGAATAATTCCTTGGCTTTCGACAACCCAATCAGTCGTGGGAGGAACCAACTGGCCCCATAATCACCGGAAAGACCAACATTCCTAAACGCAGTAGTGATAAAGGCATTGCTCGAGGCGACCCTGAGGTCACAGGCCAGTGCAATCGATAATCCAGCACCCGCAGCTGCACCAGGCAACGCGGCAACAGTGACTTTGCTCAGCTCATGAATCCGCAGGGTTAACGTTTCCTGCTTTTGGAGCAATTCTGCGACACGTTCATCTCGGGGTTTGGGCGTTCCACCATCCCCCATGCCGCTGACATCACCACCTGAACAAAACGCGTCCCCGGCCCCGGTGATCATGACGCAACCTACACGTTCGTCATCCGCAAGGGCTAGCAATACAGACCGCAACGCAGGAGTCAGGACATCGCCAAGGGCATTCTTTTTGTGTGGTTTATTTAGCGTCACCACCGCGACCCTGTCCTCAATACGACAGAGAAGTTCCTCTGTGCCTGTATCAATATCAACCATTTTCATCTCACAGAACCTGCAAATCAACGCAAGGCGATTTCTTCACTCGCCACTTTCAGTTAGCATCACACACCGATTGCCGTCCCGCAAATCGTCCATTAAAGTCACCTCATCAAGAAAAGGCTCCCAGAACCACATGAAATACACCACCAAGCTGACCCCTTTAATCCTGCTGATATGTGCCTCATCACTTCACGCTGAAGAACCGAAAGAGCGCGATGAGATCGCGGAGAAATACAAATGGGATTTAACGGATATGTATGTTTCCACTGATAAGTGGGAAGCGGACATCCTAAAGTACAACGCCCTCTTACCAGAGATTGAATCCTACAGGGGACGCCTTGGCAGCGGTGGTAAAACACTACTTGCTGCGATCCATAAGATGGAAGAGATCGAGATGTTGATCTCGGATATTTTTGTGTACGCAGGACTCAAGTCTTATGAAGACATGCGGGTTGGCGAGAACAGCGCAAACTTTTCACGAGCCCGAACACTATCAACGAAATACAACGAAGCTACCTCATATATGAGGCCCGAACTTCTCGCGATTCCACCACGAAAGCTGGCAAAAATGATCAGCTCAACGAAGGGACTGGGCATCTACCGTCATTTCATTGACGAGCAACTTCGCATGCGGGATTACACGCTCAGCGAGACTGAAGAAAAAATCCTGGCCAGTGCAAGTGACGCTCTTGGAAAATTCAGCAGCGTCTACGGCGCTTTCAACAACGCCGACATCAAGTACGGCGAGATAGTCGATGCGGAAGGCAATACCGTAGAACTCACAAAAGCTCGTTACGCGGCCTTCATGAGTTCAACGGACCGGCGTGTCAGGGAAGATGCGTGGAAAGGAGTCTATGGGGAATATGAACGCCTGGGCAACACGCTGGCGGCGAACTACGAAGGTCACGTCAAGGCCCGGGTATTCCAGGCGAAAATTCGTGGTTTCGATTCAGCGCTGCAAGCAGCAACCTACGGCAACGCAATACCCACAGAGGTGTACACCAACCTGATCGAGGCAGCGAGGCAGGGCGCAGGCCCACTGCAGCGCTATATGGAAATTCGCCGCGCGGCGCTGGACGTAGAAACCCTGCAACCCTGGGATACCTCCGCGCCTATCGGTGAAGAAACCATCAAAGACGTTTCGTTTGAAGAAGCCAAACAAATCGTAGCCGATGCCCTGACGCCGCTAGGGGGCGAATATGTCACCACTTACTGGAAGGGATTTAGGGAAGGCTGGGTAGATGCCTACGAATCTCAGGGCAAACGTGGTGGCGCCTATTCCTGGGGCACTTACCGGTCCAAGCCTTACCTGTCAATGAACTACAACGGCACCTTTAGCAGTGTTTCAACACTGGCTCATGAATATGGACATTCGATCCATTCGAGCCTTGCAGCAGAAGCACAACCCTATACCTACGCAAACTATCGTACCTTCATCGCAGAAATTGCATCCATGACCAACGAGGCGATCCTGTTCCAAAAGATGTTAAGCGAAGCAGGCTCGAAGGAAGACAAGGTCTTCCTTCTGCAAACCTACCTGGACGAGTTCCGCGGCGGCTTTTATACCCAGGCATTGTTTGCCGATTACGAAATGCAGGCACATGCTGCAGTGGAATCCGGCAAAGCGCTAACCAAGGATTCGCTGAACAAGATCTATCACGACACTCACATTGCTTACTACGGTGATTCCGTGCAGATGGATCCACTGGTCGACAGCACCTGGAGTCGAATTCCGCACTTTTTAAGAAACGACAATTTTTATGTCTACCAGTACTCAACTTCATTTGTTGCAGCCACGGCTCTCGCGAAAATGATACTAATAGAAGGGGAACCCGCGAGGCTGCGCTTCCTGAATCTTCTGCGCTCAGGAAGCAACGACTACCCTATAGAATTGCTGAAGAAGGCGGGTATAGATATGACAACGGCCGCACCGGTCATCGCCACTATTGAAGTGTTCGACCGAATGGTGAGCGAACTGGAACAAACACTCAAAGAATAATCAGCAAAGCGCGGGATAAAACACCCAAAACCTGATTAGAAAGATGCTGAAAGAAAGGGGCCATCTACGCACATACGGCGACCATCCGGCGAGTGACAAGCTCCACAGATGCCGACCCCGCACTTCGTAAGGTAGTCAATTGCGCTGAATATCCGGTCATCGCCAACGTAACGGCGCTGAACCTCAATCGCAGCATGCACCATCGGCGCAGGGCCGCAATTGTAGAAAACAAGCTCTCGTAGTTCGTCTTCGGACTTAACCTTCAGCCAGTCATCCAGCAATACGGTAACAACACCGTTAAATCCTTCACTGCCGTCATCCGTCGCGATATGAGTGTTAGCAATAGCGGCACACTCATCTTTGAAGTACAGCCGGTCACTGGTTCGTGCACCGAGGAAAACTTCCGAGTTACCGAAATCCCGCGCTATCTGGTAGACCGCCGCCAGGCCTGTTCCACCCGCTACTGCGACAACTTTAGCGGCCTCCGGTGGCGCGACTTTGACACCATGTGGTCCGCGCACATAAACTTTTGTTCCCGGCTCACATTTCAGCAACTCACTGGTAAAGATTCCTACGTCGATCACTACCAGCGCAAAGGGGTCATCCGTTAACGCCGAAAAGGGTTTCTCTCCAAGGCCGGGTATCCATGCATAAACGAACTCTCCTGCCTGAACGCCAACCTTGCGATCAAATGTCAGGATTGAAATATCCTCGCAGACTTTCTCATTACTGACGAGGGTATAGGCCTCAAAGTCCATATCGACGGCGATCAACTCGCCGGCCGTTGACTCGTCTTTCTCCAGGCCTGACTGTATCTCACTGAAATACTCCGCGACTTCCGCCGAATTCATACCAGTCAATGCCGAGCCTATTCCGATGATGCTGGCACCTTCGTGCCGGATCGACTTAACATTATCCAGGGTCGCAACACCGCCACATCCGATAATGGGGACATCAACTGCCTCACGCATTTCCCTGATACACTTTAGGGTAATCGGTAACACGCCACGGCCAGACATTCCCCCCAGTTTATTCGTCAGGACAGGCTCACCGTAAGCTGTGTAATAAGCAGGCCCGGCCGTATTAATAGCACACAACGCATCCGCCCCGCCCTCTACCGCGGCTCGGGCGATTTCGCCGATATTTACCACATTGGGGGTCAGTTTCGGCACAACAGGGATGTCCACAACCGCTTTTACCGCCTGGGTGATTTCCTTCACCAGGCCGGCATCCTGGCCCATATCCATGCCATATCCTTTGGCGTGGGGACAGGACAGGTTCAGTTCCAGGCCATCTGAAACAGGCGCCAGCAGTTGGGCCACCGCGACTATCTCTTCCACGCTGCCGCCAAATATCGAGGTCAGCAGAAACCTGTCGTCCGGAACCCGCAAGGCTGCCAGCTGTTCCAAACCAGCTTCGGCACCAGGGTTTGTCAGCCCTACCGCATTCATAAAACAACCGGGCGCATATTGGGTCATGATAGGCTCCCTGTTACCCGAACGAGGCACTGGCCCGATGCTTTTAGTGGTCATGACACCTATTTCCGGCACCCGATCGAACAGGTACTGAATAATAGGCGCAGCTGTGGCAATAATGCCGGAGGGGATGGTGAAAGGTCCTGAAATGGATTTACCCAGAAATTCGTAACGCTGACTCAATTTTTACTCCGACTTTCAATCGGCGCCTATGTTAACAGCAACCTCCTGTACCCCCAACGAATCGAACCCGAGATCCAAGTAAATCTCCTAATTCACCTATAAGGACGGTGGTCCCACTTGATATAAACTATGGGTAAATGAAACTGATTGATTAATCCATGCCCGCAGCCACAATGTCCGCAGAAACTAGGCCCGCCCGCCTCGCGGTCGACATCGGCGGCACCTTTACAGACGTCGTATTGGAGCTACCAACAGGTGAACGTCTCACGACGAAACTGCTGACCACTTATGACCACCCAGGCAGGGCCGTGCTTGAAGGCATTACAACCGTCATGGACCGTGCAGGCGTTGCCCCTTCCGAAATTGGTCTGATTATTCACGGCACTACCCTGGCGACCAATGCCCTGATTGAACGTCGCGGCGCCAACACCGCACTGCTGACGACAGAAGGCCACAGGGACGCCCTTGAAATGGCCCACGAGGATCGGTTCGAACAATACGATATCAATATAGATCGTCCAATCCCTCTCGTACCAAGGCATCTCCGGCTTCCTGTCAGGGAACGCATGGATCGTGATGGCAATATTCTGGTTGAACTGGATGAATCAACCATTCGGCGTCACCTTTCGGTACTCGAGGATTACGAGATCCAGAGCGTCGCGATTGGTTACCTGCACGCCTTCGTCAATCCAATCCACGAGATCAGAACCCGGGAGATCCTGGCCAGGGCCAGACCCGACCTTTCCATTTCACTGGCTTGTGAAGTCGCGCCTGAAATTCGTGAATTTGAACGCCTTTCAACCGCTTGTGCGAACGCTTATGTCAGACCCCTGATGGCAAGTTACCTGGCACGCCTGGCTGGAGAGCTAAAAACCCGGGGATTCCTGTGCCCTTTCCTGCTAATGACTTCGGGAGGTGGACTGACGACTCTGGATACCGCGACAAAATTTCCTATTCGCCTGGTCGAGTCTGGTCCCGCAGGAGGCGCGATTCTTGCTCAGCGAATATCAGAACATCTGGGACTTGATAGAATGCTATCGTTCGATATGGGCGGAACTACCGCCAAGTTGTGCCTAATTGATGATGGTAAACCGCTCACTTCTCGAAGCTTCGAGGTTGATCGTGTTTATCGATTTAAAAAAGGCAGCGGCCTGCCTGTTAGGATCCCTGTTATCGAAATGGTTGAGATTGGTGCCGGTGGCGGCAGCATCGCTCGAATCGACAAACTGAATCGGATCCAGGTGGGACCCGAAAGTGCCGGCTCTGAACCAGGGCCGGCGGCTTACGATCGCGGTGGAAACAAGCCAACAGTCACTGATGCTGATATCGCTCTTGGCAGGGTTTACCCGGAGAAATTTGCCTTCCCCCTTAACCTGGCGCGTGCGAATCAATCCATTCAGGATAGTGTTGCACATCTTTTGGAGATTGATATCAACCTGGCGGCATTCAGTATCAGCGAAGTTGTCGACGGAAACATGGCCTCTGCAGCCCGAACTCATGCAGCAGAATTCGGTATGGATCTGGCGGAACGTGAAATTGTCGCTTTTGGGGGCGCGGCTCCCCTGCATGCCGCTCGACTGGGGCACAAACTCGGAGCGACACAGATCATCATTCCTCCCGATGCCGGGGTCGGTTCTGCCGTCGGCTTCCTGCTGGCACCAATTTCTTACGAAGTTGTCCGGAGCAGGCAACAGGTTGTAGCCAGCCTGGACCATCAGATTGTCAACGACCTTTATACCGAGATGCGATCTGAAGCCCTCGCTATCGTTCAGGAAGCGTCCACCAGTGAGAGCCCAATAGAAACCCGGCAGGCCTACATGCGATATGTTGGCCAGGGTCATGAACTTGCCATTGACCTGCCAGCAGGGCCCTACACCGACCTACACCGCGACATCTTTACGGAGGCGTTCGAACGAACCTACGCGAATTTGTACGGCCACCGGATTGATGGTGTTGATATCGAGATCCTTAGCTGGACCCTGACGGTGTCAGAACCCTCCACGCAGCGCCTCCGACAGCCAAAGCTGAAACCGGACGCGCCACCTGAACCCATTGGTAAATATTCTGTGTTTGATGCAGAAACAGCTACCCGGCTGGAGGTCCCTGTCTATCTGCGGGAGCAACTGGCTAGTAATGTAGCCATAAATGGCCCCGCCTTAGTCACCGAGGACCAGACGACGACGGTCATCTCCTCCAGTTACAATGCCAGCATTAATGACCTCGGCTGCATCGTGCTAACCAAGAAGCAAACACCAGGAGAAAATAGTGAATAGCTCCCTGGACAGACTGCGCCTGCAATTGCTCTGGGACCGACTACTGGCCATTGTCGAGGAGCAGGCCCAAACGTTAATCCGTACGGCATTTTCTACCACCGTGAGGGAGGCAGGCGATCTGTCAACCGGCGTCTTTGATACAGATGGCCAAATGTTGGCCCAGGCAATTACCGGTACCCCCGGCCACGTCAATGCGATGGCCGCAAGTGTCGGATTTTTTCTCAGCAAGCACCCCCTCGAGACACTTGAACCCGGTGATGTCCTGGTGACCAACGATCCCTGGCACGGGACAGGACACCTCAACGATTTTACGGTAGTCACCCCTGTCTTCCGGAAAGGTCGGGCCATAGCGCTGTTCGCCGCCACTTCCCACATTGCCGATGTGGGTGGCCTCGGGTTCGGCCCAGATGGCAGGCAGGTGTTCGAGGAAGGCATTAATCTACCTATTGGGTACCTGTTCCGCGCTGGCAAAATTAATGCCACGTTAATCGAGATTCTCAGGGCCAACGTTCGAGACCCGCGTGCCGCAGAAGGTGACCTGTATTCCCTGACCGCCTGCAACAAGGCTGGCAGCGAAAGCCTGCTCGCAGCCATGGATGAATTCAGTCTGGACGATCTCGAGGCAGTTGGCGAAATGATCATCGATAACTCCCGGTCCGCTATGCTTGAAGAAATACGCGAACTGCCCAAAGGGACCTGGCACAACACGATGCAGGTCGACGGTTATTCCGAACCCGTGGATCTTGTCTGCTGCGTTACCATTTCAGACGAGGGCATAACCGTTGACTGGCAGGGAACTTCAGGCACCAGCACTCGTGGCATTAATGTTCCGCTGACCTACGCCCAGGCTTATACGTCCTTTGGGGTCCGATGTGTGATCGGCAACGATATCCCGAACAATGCCGGTTCATTAGGCGTTGTCCGGGTCACCGCGCCTGCGGGCTGCATCCTGAATGCGCCAAGGCCATCTGCGGTCTCTGCAAGACATGCCATCGGGCAGATGCTCCCGGATGTAGTGCTGGGCTGCCTGGATGAACCCTTAGGCGGCCAGGTACCCACTGAGGGTGCGGCCTGCCTGTTTGGCCCGGTATTTCTCGGGGGCGAAGGGATGATTGCCGGTAGTCGCTCTGAGCCATTCGTCATGAACGCTTTTTACACAGGCGGCACTGGCGCTCGGCCCGAGAAAGATGGGTTGAGCTGCACGGCTTTCCCCTCTGGTGTTCGGAGCACGCCCGTTGAGATCACCGAGAATTCTGCACCGCTGGTCATCTGGCGAAAAGAGTACCTGCCTGATTCTGCCGGTAACGGACAGTTCAGGGGCGGGTTCGGACAAATCATGGAATTCGGCCATTCGAATGACGAGGCGTTCGCCGTGTCAAAAATGTTTGATCGAATCGATCACCCGCCAAGGGGAAAACATGGGGGCGGCGATGGTGCGCCAGCAAGTGTCTACATCAAGGACGGTCCAACCCTGAAGGGCATGGGCCGTGAGTTAATACCCGCGGGTTCAAGGATGGTCCTGGAAACTGCCGGTGGCAGCGGGCGGGGACACCCTGAAGACCGGGACCGCGATTCTATTTCCAGCGATCAACTCAGCGGGCTGATATCAAAGGACTAGTGGCTGTTTATTATAGCCCCGCTCAGGGCTGTTTATTTTAAACCCCGCTCAGGGCTGTTTATAACCCCGCTCAGGGCTGTTTATAACCCCGCTCAGGGCTGTTTATAACCCCGCTCAGGGCTGTTTATAACCCCGATTACCATGGCTTTTCGAGGGTAAATAATCGACAGAAACATAAGCACGCTGGTGCCGATATTCCGGACCCACATGCAGGAACAGCTTTGTCACGTAATGTGAGTCCTTGAAGTGCCTGGTGAAGGATTCGCCACGATGCAGAGAGCCTTCAAGACTACGCAGTGGAATTCGCCTGCCATTACCCAACTCTGCATAGACATCATAAATCGCCGCATGCCGCTTAATACCCCTAAGGCTGATCGCTGAGACTTCGGCATTAATATAAATTACCGGTTCACTCTTGTTGCTTCGCCTCGTTCGGAACTGTTCTGCGCTTCGCCAGTTTCTCCGTTGCTTGTCGTGGCCCCTGTTGCCCAAATCATGACTAAGGGAACGGTTGTTTCCGGTGTATCTCTTGTGCCGGTAGTGGGGGCTCTTATTTGAGTAAAACAGACTCCAGGAGGGTCGCTGCCAATCCCACTCAGCGCGATTATCATGTCCATCGTGTCGATGCTCGTGGGAGTTCTTTTTAGCCTTCACCTTTACTTTCAAGGCATCAGCCCAGGCTGAGCTCGAAACCACCAAAAACACCAGCATCATCAAAAATTTCATCACTAACTCCGGGCCTCACCGAGGCATCAAATGTGAAGTTAATGATGTGCTTACATAACTGAATCAGAAGTTAACCAGCTGAATACAGTATGAACCTATGACTACTTGTAGCGGCGTTCATCCAGGTATTCCCTGACCTCCGCCAGTTGCCTGGTTTGGCGTCTAAGCTTCTCGGCAGGAAAGTGCTCCGCGAACTCCCTAAGCAGTGGGGCAACCGCTTTAATCGCTTTATCACGAACCTGGTTTCCCTTGCGCGTCATGGTCACCCGCTTTCGCCTGCCGCTATTCTTATCCGGTTCCACCTTAACCAGCCCCTTGGATTCAAGTTTCTTCAAAGTGTTGGTCATCGCGCCACCGGTCACCTGGAAGGCTCGAGCCAGTCGACCAGGTGTCGCTTCCACATCAACCCGGACAAACCAGTTCAGCACACTGAACTGGGAGAGCGTCAGCCCTTCCGGCAGGCCTTGCTCAAAGAGCCCTGCAGACAGTTGGGAGATAATTCCTATCTCGTTGAAATAGGTAAAAACCGCTTGGTCATTTGATAGGTTCGCCATCAGTCCTGCTCGCTCGAACATATTGTTTAATGTTAAACTATTTAATGTTAAAGTCTATCTATAATTGCAAATGCCGCACTAAACGAGCAATAAGGAACACACAATGAAATACCTATTATGGCTAGTTGGAATAGTACTGGGGATCGCGCTCATCATTGGCGGCTTACAGGTTGTCGCATCCGAGCGAGTTGAAGTTGTTCAGCTACACACTATTAATGAGGCTGGTGAAGAAGTCGTGACACGGCTTTGGGTCGTCGACTACGACGGACACGCTTACCTGCGGGGCGACACTGATTCCGATTGGTTTAAACGACTCCAGTCATCCGGCAGGTTCACTTTAATTAGAGGTGAACAGGCTGGTGATTTCACTCATACAGTGAAGAACGAGAACATCGCCACAATTAATGAACTGATGCGGGGAAAATACACCTGGGGAGACCGGGTTATCGAAATGGCAATAGGGAGTCGCGCAGAGTCCAACGCCATCGAACTAACTCCAGAAAAAAACTGAGCGTTTAAAGGGGGCGGAGGGAATTACCAACGACTTATTCCCTACGTCCCCTCTATATTTTCCTAGCGGATGATGACGGGCAGTTTAGAGTAGCCTTTTACGAAGTTTGAATTGACCATCTCGATCTTACCGACCACTTCAATGTTATCGAAACGGGTCAT
>Ga0315334_10003325_pt1 | contig 10131 bp, 9 predicted proteins | sample M150034915metaG_FD_205555 | JGI IMG/M metagenome (GOLD analysis project Ga0315334, IMG submission 205555) | Ammonia-oxidizing marine archaeal communities from Monterey Bay, California, United States - M1 500m 34915 | ecosystem: Environmental > Aquatic > Marine > Intertidal zone | place: USA... | reverse complement strand
AAATGATCTTACTTTTGAACAAATAGATTTATACCAATCTATAAATATACTCACATCATGACCTGGGTAAGATAATGATTTTCGTAACTTCATGCTCGCAAAAATACTTCTAGGATCTCTTGTAATTAGAATAATTTTTTTATTTGAATAAAAAATTGTTGACAATTCTGGTTTCCAAAAGTTTGCCCCCTGGTCAATCACAATGTGTTTTTTTTTATTCTTAACTAATGAATATAAAATTTTATCAATAAGTTTTTTTGATTCTTTTATAAATACCTTTTCATCCACAGGTAAAACCATTTTTAAAAATTTTGATTCTTGTGCGCTTTTAAATCGATTAGAAATTTTCCATACAAACTTATCTTTTTTACTTAAACCTAATCTATAGAATTGAGGTAACCCATAATAGCTTAATTTAATTATTTTTTTTTTAAATTTTTTAATCTCACTAAAAAAAAATTCATTATAAAGTTTTTTTCTTTTATCATTTTCTACTATAGTAAGTTGGCTTATTTTTTCTAAATATTTATTAAACTCATTATAAACATATGCAGAATTGTTAATGCTAAAATTATTATAAAAGCCTTCATAAAGACTATTAAGTCCTCCAGGATCTGTTATAAATCTAAATTCTGATTGCTGATCTTTGTCTGGATACTCTTTAAAAGGACTAATAAAATCATCTCTATCTAACAAGTAATCAAAAATTAATCCCGCTCCACTAAGTCCAGGACTCGCTGTAATAACTTTCAAATATTTCATTTATTAACTAAATAGTCTTAAAATTTTTCTAATTATATTTTTAAATGTCAGGTTTCTGTTTATAATTTTCTTTCTTTTAATTAAATTTTCATCAGAAACTTTTTCTATTTTGCATAAACCTGAAGAAGTAAAATCAAAATTTACTAACAGTTTACTCATATTTGTATTTAAAATATTTAAAATTTCTAAAAATGTTTCATAATTATTAATTTCAGAATTAAAGTTGTCTCTATCGTTATTTTTGCTATAAAGTATCCAGCTAATATCATCTACAAAGATGTGTCCATTTTTTTTTAAGTCCATGAAGTATAAATATATTATCTTACATACATGATTGGCATTGTGAAAACTGTCAATATAAATTAAGTCAAAATTTGAACCAGTTTCCTTTATAATTTTTTCATAATTGTCGTCGCTACTATGAATAAATTTCCATTTTTCTGATTTGGAGACGCTAGAACAATCGTCAATATCAACAGAATATAGTTTTCCATCATTTTTTTCACAATATTCAAGAAAGAAATTTGTTGAAATTCCATGTCTAACTCCAAGTTCTAAAATTTTTGGTTTTTTAATATTTTCCAATATAGGAGAAATATTTTTCTCTAATTTAAAGAGATATTTTGATGTTTTTTTCATAATCACTTTATCTCGTAACACTAATAATTTCTAGATTTATAAAAATTAAGAACTTTTTTATTATAATCCCCAATCGGTGAGTCTTTCAATTCGAAAATATGCTGATCTAGATATTTAACATAGCGATAACTCCAATTTCTATACAATTTTTTTCTAAAATAATGAGCATTATTAGTTCGACCATCAATTAAAATAATTGTACCTGGTATTAAAAATGCCTCCATTTTTAAAATATCATTTTGTATAGGCGTAAAAGATTTGTCTGCAAAATTTATATTATTAGATTTTCCTTTTATTAGTTTTTGATCAGGTCCATCTAATAATATTAAATCAGGATTAATATTTGGTAAAATACTACATGATGATGATATAATGCCGTTATAAATTTCCATTTTAAGATTTACAAATAATAATTTGCATATTTTGTTTAGCTTTAAAATATTAATATTTTTTTTTGAAATATTTAAAAATTTTTTATTATTATCGATCGAACATGATATATAATTTTCTTCTCTAAAATATTTTGTTTTATTAATAAATTTCAATTTATTTATTGATAAAGATTTTGCAATTACAAGTGTTGAAATACCAGTCCCAAATTCTAAAACTCTTAGTCTTTTTTTTTCTAAAATTAATTTTTTAAGAAAATTTAATCTATCAATTCTTAAAAATTTTTTATCAATATTTAAATTTTTTTTTGATAAAAAATTCTTTAAATCGAAGTTGAATTTTTTTTTATTATTGATCATCGAGTTTTAAATATAAACTATATTCATTTTTTGATTTTTAAAAAAAAGCTAATCTCTTTATAAATTTGTGTTGGGCCATTTGTTAAAAAGTTTATTTTTTTCAGATTAGATTTTATCTTATCATAATCTTTTGAATAAAAAATTTTTATCTTTTTTTCAAAATTTTTTCCCCAATCATTAATATTCATTAACGATGCATAATTACTCTTTTTTATATTGGTTATATTTTCATAAATCTCTGGATTATTTTTTTCATTAAATAATATTGAAGGTTTTTTCAATGATAAGCATTCAGATATAGTATTAAAGCCTCCTCTAGCAATAATAATATCCGCTTCTAAAATTTTCGAGTGTGTATTTTTTAATCCTGATACTGGAATTAAATTATTGGAGTTCAAGATTATTTTTTTTGTTTTTTTCGTTAAATTATCGGTTCTAATAATAAATTCAAATTCTTTAATTTTACCTAGATATGGTATTGTCTTTATTATTAAGTTTCTAAGATTTTGTGCACCATTATCCATAATTAAGCATTTATTTTTATTAACATATAATTTTGAAGGTTTAAAATCTGAAAGAATAAAATTTATTTTTTTTATTTTTTTTTTATATTTTTTTATTATAGAGATTGGAGTGAAAGGAGGAAAATATAATTTACTTGCACTAGAAATTAATTCAGTCAAATATTTATATGTTTTATCTTTTTTAGAATATATTTTTCCATAAAACCAATCCCATGTAAAATGTGCTACTCCGATGCAGGGTTTATTTAATAATTTTCCCAACTTAAATGCATCAGGTACAAAATCTGAAACAAATAAATCAATATCAGAATATTTATTTTTATTTCTTTTTATCCAAATATCAGATTTTTTTCTCCAATTGTTAAACATATGCTTTGTTTTTTTAATATTTAAAGACGAATCTTTGTTTTTTATGGTTGATATATTATTGTGGTAATCATCAAATAAAATTTGATTTTCAAATTTCTCCTTTAATAGACTAATTTTTGAATTAGTTACTACAGTAATTTGTAAATTTTTTATTTTTTTAAGTAAAATAGAAATTATAGCACTTTGTCTAATAACATGTCCAAAACCATCATCAGAAATAAAAATGCAAACTTTTTTCATAATCTATTAAATTTAGAGTTAAATTTTGTATGCTATTTCATCTGATTTATTCCATCTTAAAATTTTGTAATTATTATTTTTTAAGAAATTATGGAGTTTAGCAAGCTTAAAGTCGGGTAAATTCTTAAATTCATAATTTATATATTTAAAATTTAGTTTTTCTATTCCTGAATTATAAATTATTTCATCATCGTAACCCTCTGCATCAATTTGCAAAAAGTCAACTTCAAGAAAAATTTTTTCATGTATGGGATCTTTTTTTAATATGTCCTCTAAAAGGTAAGTTTGTACCATTTCTGAATCAATAAAATCATCTATATTTTTCAGACCATCTTTTTTTAGTCTGTTTGCTAAATTTGATTTTTCTAAAGTACTAACACCATCTAGTTTTTGATTTTGATTTTCTTTAATTTTTTTAAAATTATTGTTAAGAGAATAAAATAATTTTTTTTCACCATCTCCAATATAATTCATAGAAAAATACACATTAGCAACATTTTCATAGTTTTTTTTTAAATCATTAAAAGCAATTAACTGAGGCTCTATACACAATAGATCGATTCTATCACTAAATTTTGTAACATACTCATAGAGTGGATCTCCATGAAATCCATCATTGGCTCCAACCTGAACTATTTTAACTTTTTTTTTATTTTCCATTGAAATTGAAAGCAAAATTCCATGAATAAAATTGTTATAATCTTTTTTTGGAAATTGATTTTTATGAAAAAAATTAAACTTATTAATAAATTTTATTATTTTTTTTTTCATTATAATTTTTTATTTTAATAAGTTTGAGTGTTTTTTATATATAAAAAATTGTTTTATCAAATTTCTAAGCCCATAAGGTTTAGCTATTTTTTTGGAAAACCAATTATCAATATCTGAGTATATATTTTTGTGCTCTTTTTCTAATGAAAATAAATCCTTTTCCTGATTAACATCATAAGGCAGTGCTATAAATTCTAGAGAAATTAAATCTCTATGATGATTTTCATTTGGGATACTGGCACGATGAATTACATTAGTTGTATCTGCGATGAGAATATCTCCTATATCTCCTAAATTTTCATAGATCATTTCTTTAGGAATTTCTCTCTCTTTTTGAGAGTGAATTCTTCTTGATTTGTAAAGTTTGTATGATCCATCAAATATAGATTTGAACAACCACACTAAACTATTAGTTTTACCTTGTTTATTGCTCATTTTAAAATTTTTTATAAAATTTTTTGAATGATTTTTTTTTATAATTTGTAATGCACCATGATTTTTATTTACATTTTGTAAATTAATAAACATCTTGAATAAACTTAAGTTGTACCCATCTGTATGAAAAAAATTACTATATTGTTCCTTTTTTGATGAATGTTGATAATTTCTAACTATGCCAACCCAGGATAGTTTAATATTTGATTTATAACATTTTTCGATTTCGTTAATATAATCAGAACAGTTTTCTAAAATAATTTTTTTTATAATTTCAATTATTTTTTTGTTAACTTTAAATCGAAATGTTGAGCTTTCACTTTTTTTTGGTTTTTGTTTTTCACATTCAAGTTTAATTTCATTTATATAATTAACATTTGCTTTACCAATTTTTTGATATCCATTTTCAATAAAATTTGAGATTAAATTAAAATTTTTTTTACTAAAAATAATTTTTTTATAAAAGAAATTATAAAGATTTGTTGAAAAAGAATTTAAATTATTAAAAAAAAATATACCCAAAGAATTATCTAAATTTAGGTATGTTGGCACAATTATTTTTGACTTTATAAAATTAAGCATTATTTATAAATAAATTATCAAATTTTGTACATCAAGTAACAATTATTGCAAAATTTAATTATTTTAATTTTTTTATCAAAGTTATTCATAGCTTTGAAGAAATTTTTTATTTCATTTTTTTTAATACCACCAGAAATTTTCTCTGCGGGACTTCTTAAAGTTTTTAATTTAATTTGCTTTATTTTAATAAATCTACTTATTACTGAAAAAAATAAATCTTTTAACATATAAAGTGCCGAGATAAAGAAAAAATTTATCAAGTTAATTTTTGAGTATATTTTATGAGTTCTATTGATATCATCTATTAATTTTTTAGAAGTTAAATTATCTTCGCTTATATTAGAAAATCTATTTTTAAGTTTTTTAATATCTGAATATTTTTTATTACTAAAGTTTATATTGGAATTAATTATTTTACTTATTTTTTTTTTATCATCAGTGATAATGCCAAATTTATTAGGAAAATTTCTATCATAAATAAACCCTTTTGGCCTATATGTTATTAAATTTTTTTTCATACCAGCAGTCTGCATTCCTACTGCAGAAGAATTATGAATGACATACCTGGAAGAAAAAATCCATGGTGTAACATCATATTCATTAGATATATAAACATTTTTATTCATATTTTTTGTAAATTTTTTCCAATCATTAATATTTTCAGCTGGGTGAGGCCTAATCACAAAATTAAAATTAGGATTATTCTTTGATATAAAATTTATCATATTTAAATATTTTTTGAATAAGGCTAGATCAGATTTTTTTTGATTTATTTGTATTTGTCTTTCTTTTTTATTTCTAAATTTAAACCAGTGATCAAATATTTTGTAATATTTTTTTAATTCATTTTTAGATGACATAAATGAACTTACGACTAGAATATAATTATCTTTAAACTTTTTGTTAATTTCACTTAGTTCATTTTTATAAACTTTTTTAATAATTTTATCTTTCCATAAATCTATTCGTGGAGATCCCAGTAATTTAAATTTTTTTGAATATTTAAAATATCTTTTTTTCCATTCATCATGATCAAATTTTCCCCATGTAAAGAACCTATCTATTAATTTTGCATTTTCTTGGCTACTACGTACTGTTATAAATTTATTAAGTTCTTTAGCTGAAGAATATTGAAATCCTCCCTCTTCATCTAAGACAATATAATTATTCATTAAATTCTTAATTTTTTTTATATGATCGATGTCCTTATAATTCATTGATTTATAAAAATATGATCCAGGGCTAAAATGTTTTGTTGCCCTAAAAATTCCATGTTTATCTCCAATAAAACAGTAAAAATTTTTTTTTAATGCAAATAATGACATCAGCAATCTTATTTTTAATTCTCTAGACTTTATTTCTATGGGAAAAAAAATTAATCTTTTCATAATTTATATTTTTTTTGTAACTTTTCCTTTTTTCAACTCAAAAGTATAATCACAGATATTCAGTAAATCTTGATTATGGGACGAAATAATAAGAGTTTTTTTATCTTTTAATTTCAATAATAGTTTAAAAATATTTTTTTCATTTTTTTTATCTAATCCATTAGTCACTTCATCAAAAAAAATAATATCTGGATCTTTATACAATGCTCTAGCAAAAACTATTCTCTGAACTTGTCCGCCAGAGAAAAAAGTACCTCTTTCTCCCAAACTCCTATTAAAACCTTTTAATTTTATATCTTTAAAAATATTTAATTTTTTAAGCAAAGTGATTACTTTTGATTTTTTTATTTCTGAAATTTTTTTCCCAAATCCAACATTTTTAAATATATTTGAATCTGTAATAAAAACATTTTGGGGAACATAACTTAGAAGTTTAAGCCAATTATTATTAAAACTTGTTAAATTTTTACCATTAACTAATATTTTTCCATTTGTTGGGTCAAGGAGTCCCAGCATAAGATTAATCAAAGTACTTTTGCCAGATCCACTTTCACCTTTCAGCCCTATAATTTGACCCTTTTTAATCTTTAACGAAGTATTTTTGAGTATATATTTTTTTGTATTAAAATATTTAAAACTCACATTTTTAAATTCAAAGTATTTAAAATTATTAATAATATTTGATTTCTCTATTTTATTATTAATCTTTTTTGCATTTTTTAATTCTTGATGAATATGTTCAATAGACGCCCCAAGAAATTTAAGTGTATTAATTGAATTTAAGATTTTTACTATACTAGGCAATATTTTATAGGCAGCTGCTAAATACACTCCTACTGTAGGAATTATATCCAGTAAATTTTTATCATTTAATGCATAATAAGCAATATAAGATCCTAACAATAAGAATGTAATTACTTCAAATAAGTTTCTTGGTATTGCATTTAGTACCACTAAGTGTCTAATTAAATCATTTACTTTTTTTTTACTATTATAATGTTCAGATCTTGCTTCATTTTCTGATTGATAAACTCTTATTTCTTTTACAGAAGCAAGACCTTGAATCAAAAATTTTGTATACTTGTTTGAAAAAAATAACCTTTCTTTACTAGATTTTTTTAAAAATTCGTTTATTGGACCAATAAAATAAAAAGAACAAGCTAAAAGTAGAACACAAAAAATTACAAAGGAAACTATAGGATTAACATAAATTAAGGCAACGCCAATAAACAATAGTATGATTCCCTCAGAAATTAGTGTCATTAATTGTTGTAAAGCACCTTTAAAGTTTGAAATTTCTACAGTTAAATTTCTTACATAAGTAGATGAATTATTTTTTATATATTTTTCATAAGGTTGGTTAATATAATAAGCAAACAATTTATCTGAAATGTAGACATCAAAAAGATTTAAAAAATTTTGTTGCCATTTAATAAATAGGACACTTAAAGTATTTTTTATTATAAAAATAAATAATATAATGACTAAAATAACTATAATTAATTGATTATTATTAATATTAAAATTTTCTTTTATTAAAGTTAAATATAAATTATTTTCAATAAATCCTGCGTCAGTAATTATTCTTAAAACTTGATAAATAACTCCTATACCAAGAGTTTCAAAAAATGCTGTAATAAGTAATATGAAAGCAAATAGAATAGTTTTCTTTTTAAAATTCTCTAGGCCCTCCCAGACTTTTTTTAATTTATCCATTTTTTAATTAATACTATTTTTTATTTATATTTATACTTTGATTTATATTTATATGCTTGACTGTTCAATTGATGAACGTTAAATATGTTCAAAAAATGAACACAGAAAACAAAAAAAACACTAAAAACCAGGAAAAATTGAATATTTTAAGAAAAGTTTTCAAAAATCCAGAGATTACTCAAAGAATTATGGCAAAAGAATTGGGTTTAAGTTTGGGTAAATTAAATTATTGTTTAGTTAAGCTAAAGGAAAAAGGAATTATTAAAATTAATAATTTTGCAAAAAACCCAAAGAAATATTCATACATTTATATCTTAACACCTAAAGGAATTTCATTAAAAACAAAATTAACAATTAATTTTATGAAAAAACAAATGAAAGAGTACGATGAGCTTAAAAAAGAATTGTAAAGTAATTGAAAAATAAAGTTATATAAGTCATATGCTTTTTAAAAAATATAATAAATGTATATACTGTAAATCAAAAAATTTAATAAAAGAAAAAAATCAATATTTAAAAGAAAATTTTTATCTGAAAGCAATTAAATCTGATTTAAAAATTTCTAAAAAAAAATTTAATCAAATTAAAGTATTTAGATGTCAGAAATGTAAAATTATTCAAAATAATCCCTGGTTTACTGAATCGATTTGTAGAAAAATATATTCAAATATCTATGGCCAACATAATAGAAGTTGGTCAAATTTAATAAACTTCCTAAACAAAGGAATTGTTCCAAATCATGGTGCACTTTACGAAATTTTAAATAAAAAAATTAAAATTAAAAATTATGCAGAATTTAATAGTCCTTTTATGGGGCTAATGCTTAATTTATTTAAAGCAGAATATAAAAAAAATAATTTTTTTTACAAAAATATTTTCTTAAATACTCTAAATTATCTATCATCAAGACAAGTTGCTGGAAAAAATAAAAATTATCAAGAATCAAGCTCAAATAAAGCAAAAAAATATCTAAAACAATGTAAAAATTTGAAAAGAAAAAATCTAATAAAAAAAAATAATAACAAATATCTTTTTATTGATAATTCTAGTCTATGCTGGGGTCAAAATGATAATTATAAATCAGTAAATAGTAAATCATTTGCTTCAGAATTATTAGATTTAGAAATTTTAGATTTAAATAAAAATAATGAAAATATTAAATTTGATCTATTTGGAATTTTCCATACTTTAGATCATACATTTGAACCGAGTAAAATTTTAAATTTTGCTTTAAATAAAAGTAAATATGTAATTGTATATTGTCATATTGATAAAAAAATAGAAAAACAGCATTTATTTTCTCTAAATAAAGATTTTTTAAATTTCTTAAATAAAAAAAAAATATATACACTCGATTTAACAAATAAAATTAACAAAAAGTTTACAACACCAGAGCTATATTTCTTATGTTCAAAAAAAAAAGCATTAATCAATAAAATTTAATGGCAGAAAAAATTTTACCAAGAATTTACTTTCTAATTGAAGGAAAAAAGAGAGAATTTGATTCTAGAATATATTTTGCAACTAAAGCAGCTTCACTAGGTTTTTCAGTAGTTGTAGCAAAAAAAAGCACAATTTATGATAATCGAAAATACCTTCAGAAAGGTTTAATAATCTTTAAGAGTATAGGCCCAAATACCGTTAAACAAATTAATGAGTATAAAAAATTAGGCTATATGATTGGCGCAATAGATGAAGAAGGTATGAATTTTTTTTCTGACAAACATTATTGTGAAGCTCGTTATATACAAAATTTAAATTTAGTAGATATTTTTTTTTGTTGGGGGCATAAAGAATTCAATGCAATTATTAACTACTATCCTGAATATAAAGAAAGAGTTTTTATTACTGGCAATCAAAGAATTGATGTCTTAAAAAATAATCTAAAAACAAAATACACTAATAGATCTAGGATAATTAAAAAAAAATATGGAAATTTTATTCTTTTCACAACAA
>Ga0315334_10003324_pt1 | contig 10131 bp, 15 predicted proteins | sample M150034915metaG_FD_205555 | JGI IMG/M metagenome (GOLD analysis project Ga0315334, IMG submission 205555) | Ammonia-oxidizing marine archaeal communities from Monterey Bay, California, United States - M1 500m 34915 | ecosystem: Environmental > Aquatic > Marine > Intertidal zone | place: USA... | reverse complement strand
GCGCCTTGAGGAGCCTGTCCCGCATTTGCATATACTGTTCCATCGGCATGTTGCGGATGTCCTCCGCTGACAATGTCTGCTGCTCCGTCTGAGTTTCCATTGGCCCAACTGGGGGAGCCGTTACCGGCGACCCCCGCAAACCACTCGGTTGAGTGGACTGCTGGATTGATTCCAGTATAGCACTACTGCGATCTTTAAGTATCGCAATAGAGTTGTCAATCTCATCCTCAGTAGTACCTGAGGCGAGATCACGTAGTTCAGGAATGATGTACTCCTCCTCTTCCACCATGCGGCGTCCAAGGTAGGTCTCCAGTTCGCGGTACCGTCGTTCCTTCTCCAACATCGCTTCTTGAGAAGCACGCTCCTCTTCGATCTTGGCGAGACGGCCTTCCCATTCCGTTTCTACTACCTTAAGTTTCTCATCGAACTCGGTCTCACGCTTGGTGATGAGTTCCTTAGCGCTCAGTTCTTCGTCCTCGCGCCTCCTGAGGGCATCAGATTCAGCCTTGGCTAGCCTTGCTGCCTCGGCCTTGGTCTCTTCACTCTCATTAGACAGCGTGGACAGTTGGTCCTCAAGGGTCTTGACTCGTCCATCGGAGTCCTCCAGCCTCTTGTACAACTTGTCCTTTTCCTGCTGTCTAATCTTTTCCACGTCGTCCTCTGTGAACGTGCGTGATGCGGCGGCTTCTTCAGTGCCGACGGCAAACGCTGTGTCCACAACTTCAGACGTGTCAACAGCCTCCTGAGCAGGAGGCACTACTACTGTTTCGGTATTCTCTGCCATAACTATTCCTTCTGTGGTTTGGCTAATACTATCTTGGATAGTTGAACTTATTTCTCGTCACCTGCGGGAACACGACGCTGGGCGAACCTAGCCCCGTATGCCCTATGTATCAGTTTATCTAACAACATGGGATCAGCACCATCAACCATCGTGCCCGGTAGTACCGGCTCACCTGATTCAGGGTCGGTGCCACCACCACCGGGAGGCTCCGCGCCTTCTGCGGGAAGCATTCCAGTGGCAGCAAAGATGGCCTGCTGGATCTGGGCGTTGAACATCTCCAACGTACCCGCATCCAGAGCATCATCCATCTGTTCCTCAAAGACCTCACCCATCTTCTCGTTCGGGAACTCTTCCCCGAGAATCTTAAGAGCCCCGCGCTTAGACTCCAGCCCAAGTGCGAGTTTAGCCTGAATCTCATTGAGAGAAATCAGTACGTCCACTGGGAGTGGTTCAGGCCAGTGGCATGTGGTCAAGTAGGTTAGAGGGTCATGCGGGTCCAGTTCAATAGCATTGTCCTTCTCCGGTGCTTCAGAGACGGAAGCGTCATACACCAGCATGTGGGGCTCAAACACGGCTGCTGTACGAATAACGATCTCGTTTACTCTCTCCAAGCCCTTGGTGAAGTGCGCCTTCTTCATCTTGTAGCGGTTCATCATTGGCTGGTACTGAATAGCCAGTGCAACACCGCTCGTGTTAGAAATGGGCTGGGTCTGCCCAAGCGCTGTTTCAGGCACACCAGTAATCTCGTGCATGGTGCGCTTAATGTGTTGGATGTACTCCAGCGCTCCCGCCATCTCCCCGCGTGATTCAAGGTTGAAGACGTTACTATCCTTCGGCAGCCCAGCCCAAACCTTCTTAGGACCACGCTCCAACTGACTGGCCTTGGCCCCAGTGATGATAGTCACCGGAGCAGCGTGGTAGTTAATGATGTCTGATACTTCAGCCATCTTCTCATTCAGTTCTCTGTTCAGAGGAATGATGTCCCAAATGTCGCTCTGGCCCCACGGTGACGACGAGATAGTCGTGTTGGGGATGTGAACGATTGGGATATGGCCGATGGCGTTGGGGTAGGTGTCCACCAACTCATCGTTGATGTACTGCTCTACTGTGTCATCAGTGATGATTTCAGTGAAGGTGTACACCTGACGAGTGCCCTCTGAGGCTGTGCCCCAGAACCGGTACTTCAACTTAAACCGAAGAAGCCTAGTCCTGTCATGGGGGTGATACTCAGGGAAACAGTGTGCCGGGTTGAGTGGCAGAATGCGAATCTTACCGGGGATGGGGATGCCAATGGGGTCCACATATGGTTCCTCATAGGCAACCTTGACGAAGCAATCTCCTGTGACACCGGCCAACTGGCCCATCTCCCACAGGACATGCTCCTTGTTGTTGTGCTGCTCCCACACCTTGTTTAGTAGGTGCGGTATGATAGCGTTGTTCTGTTCTGGGGCACGGAACTGGATACTTTTGCCAAAGCAGAAGTTCGTAATGTAGTCCGACATTGTGCGGACGTAGTTCAGGTAGAACTGGGACTCACCGAACTCTCTACGGTATGCCCAATGGTGTCCGAGGTACCACGCCCACGCCGCCGAATACCGGTTCAGACGTGGGCCGTGGACCTCAAACTCCTCATCGGCTAGTTCAACTAGCCCAAGTGGAGAGATAGCGACAGTGAGATCGCTGGCCGACGCACGATAAGATGGTGACCAGAAATCAACAGCCATGTATCACACCCGAGGATCGACTACGTGTTATCAGTATACACGATAACCATAGCCGGTACACTGATAGTAACTAGTCAACTAACGAAGCGGTGCCCTTGGTGCCAACCTTGGCAGCAAACGCACCCTTCAAAACTGACAGCGCTGCGGCGACGCCAGCACTCAGAACCATTTTCCAGTTGTCGACGCCTAGGTCGAGGACGCTGTTAGTGCCAATGGCACCAACGGCAGCCTGCCCAAAGGTGGCGGCGACTCGCTCAAGCAAGTCCTTATTGAACATGAAAGACATTCCTTTGTAGGGAATAGGGAACCACACCACATTAGGTGCTTGGGCCCATTATAGCCCACGATCCCGTTACAGATTTGTATACTCTCGTCCTCTATACATTGCCCATCCATCCCGTATGGTCACCATCTCTAGGTTGAACTTGCCGTCGCCCTCCTCGTACTGCACCACCGACAGCCCCTGCTGCCAGTTCTCATGGCGCTTCAATGGCCTACCGTCGAGGTCAGTGCCCCCTTTTGTGGAGGGAACAGCCCCGTCAATGCGGGCCAAGCAGCCGGGGGACGCTGCGATGACAGTCCTAGGGCCATCATAATCTTCCCTAGTCATCTCAGCCCATTCACGCCTATGTATATGTCCGTATAAAACAGATACCTTCTCACGATTCAGGTAGGCATGAGCAGTACTACCACCAGACCGAACCAGATCACCGTGGATCACCTTGATGTGCTCGTTAATCCAGACGCAGGAGGCGGGGTAACCAGCAAGATATTCGATGTCAAAGTCGTCCAAGCGACACAGGCTGGGAATACTCAACACCGGCCAACTGTCGGGACGGGAGCCAACACGGATGCCAAAGGCTGCGGCAGCGTTGTCCAACATGAAGTTGGTCAGCCTCTCCTCGTGGTTGCCCGCCAGCCATTTGATCTCTGCCCCGGGGGCAGCAGCACGTAGGGCTGCACAGATTTCTGTCGCCCGGTCCACCGACGCTTGGGTGGTCTGCTGAAACGCTGGAGTCAGACGGTACTTACCCAACTCTGGGAGATCCAGATTGTCTCCAACCAGTACCAGCAGTTCAGGCTTGATGTCGGAAACGATCTCCACAGCCAAGGCTATGGCACCCTCATCGTGGGTGGGTTCTAGCGAGCCGTCTTTGCCCTTGAAGTACCCAATCTGCATATCGGGAAGGACGACACAGTTCTTTAGCGATGCCTTCGATTTGGTGGCAGAACTCTTGGGAAGTTTGACCGCTGGGCCGGGTTGGATGACCGGCCACTCCGGGCCCGTTTCCCACGCTGGAGAAATCTGAATACCAACCAAGTCGTGAATCTGCGCTTCGCCATCTGAGTCCTTCGTTAAAGACTGATAAAGGGACACCTTTTTGATGTCCCCAATGTCTTCCAAGTCTATGTCATGGCGCTCCAATAAAGCAGCCAGTTTCCCAATGGCGTGCTTGGGAGGACCCTTGTCCAGTTTGCTGGACAGTTCGCTCACGTTACTCATTCGTAGTCTCCTCAGATCGACAACTACATACGTCTCGGATGTGTCGTTGGATTGTCGCAGAAGAAATATGATGACCCTGACTGGTCAAGACATTCGCCAGCCACGCTGACGAGTAGACCTTACGTTGGCCGTTGTTGTCGTCTCCACGTACACGGTCCAAGGCCCGGTCCAAGGCGCTCTGCTCTTCCTCTGCCAGCCCGGAACGCACACGGGAGTACAGGCACTTACGAGGGGTTGGATCTCGTAATGGGGTCTCTAGCGCTTCGACTAGAGTTACTGGAGGTAAATCGTTCGGCACGGCATCTACTCCTTCTGCTACCACTCATAGTACACGACATGACTGCCTCAGGTGGGCACGTCACTTCTTTGCTGCTGGTTTCCTCCGTGGAGGCTTCTTGTCCTTCACATGCCAGTCTAGGTGATCGGTGAGCCGTTCACCATTATTGTCCACAGACACCTTAACATCTGCGATGGACTTCACGAGACCTTTCAACCTGTTAGCCACGTCAGCATGGTCCCTCTGGTTCTCATCCCGAAAGCGTCGTAAGAACAAGCCTAGCACCCCGAAGGAGCCAGTGACCAACGCCGCCACGACAATGCCCCACGCCTCAGTCATGGTAGAGTACCTCCATGGACATCACGATGACCGAAGAAGAGTTCCTAGACATCTACGCCACCTTCCGAGTTCATTACGAGGAGGGCCTCAGTGTTGACACCGACGATGGTGAGACCATACGGAACCTGATGATACTTGAGAATCGGGCATGGGATACGGTAGCGGCGGTTCACAAACGGCATTATAGCGACTCCCACTGATCTAACTGTTGAGTCTCCGCTAGGTGCTCGTGGAAAGTCTTTCCCATGTTTCTGTCACCCTTCAACCGCTTGTACGTGCCCCATACCTGCGCCTGAGCAACACTGGGGAGCACACCTTTCGCCGCTCCTATGTCTCTGTACATCCGCTGTAGGTTAGTGTACCTACGGTTGCGTGTGTCAATACCACGCTCTTCGCCAGAGATACTCCACCCGGTGGTGGCGTCGTGGGCGTGGCGATCTATGGTAACTACGTGGGGATCATCCGGTACTGAAATGTTAGCGTGAAAGTCCCTTGTCTTGGGACCTCCCTTGGAGACAGGTTGGCTAGGATCATCCAACCAATCTCGTGTCCTCTTCAATCTGACACCACTGCCTACACGGGGAGTTAGGTTCTCCCCTGTAGTGGCTATGTGATGAGCCTCTACTAGGTTCTCATCCCAGCCAGTCATAGGGCTTTGGATGGATATGATCCCAGCGCCTATGTGGACAGCCTCGTTCCGATTGGCTCCGGCTAACAGACCGATACGCCGAGCAGCCTCATGCGCCTTTGGGTACCATTCCTCCCCAGCACGTACCTCAGCGGGGGTGGACACGTCCATAATGTTAGAGAGGTTGCGCTCCATAACATTGAACTGCATCGTCTGAAGACGACGTTCTTGGGGCGTTCTCGCTGCTGATCCACCGGGGATTAGCCCGCCCTTCCAAGCAGGAAGTTTCTCTAGACCCTCAATACGACGGACGGGTCTAAGCGGGCCAGCCATCTCAGAATGAGTGGGGGGTCTTAGTCGTGAACGCGAGTGGCGTTGGGCCGGTTCATGTGAGCGCCAGAGTTGAAGGAACGCTCAAACTTGGGCATTCCGTCACCAGCCACTACACCCTGAACGAACTCTCCAAGCACAGACGGGGCCTCGATCCATGAAGCAGAGCCGACGTGGGCACGCTCCTGCATCGTGACTTCGGCTGGCTTGTAGAACATAGCCGGGTTGTTGTGGGTCGGGCGACCCGGGACCGATGAGGTGTCGACGTACGAGCCGATAGCGAAGTCGTTAGGGACATCGGTATCAGTCGCAACACCTTCCTCAAACCGGAGAGAGCCACGCTGGCCGGGGATGTCCGGGCCAAGGGTGCGCTCAAAGACGTTGCCCGCAACCTCAGGAAAGAGGGGTGCTGGTGCAACTGTTGGGTTCATTACGTTCGCCATGGAATCCTCCGAGGATTACGGGTAGGTACCTGTCCTCTATGATACCACTAAACAAAGAACGGATTCTCCGCTACCGAGACTGTGGGCATAACATCGTGAACCGTCATGGCGCAGGCCAAGGCCAGACTGTCAGGATAATCATCGAAAGCACCACGTTCGTCAGGTGCTTCAGCCAACAAATATGGCCCTCGGTTGATTCGTTCTAGGTCCAACATCTGTTGATTAAACTTCTTCCAGCGCTTAGTTCTCCTAGCCTTGGAGTGCCCCGGGATAATCAACTGGTTTCTCTGGATCAACTCCGTGAGGTGGACCCAACGCTCATTCTGTGCTTTGGCATCAGACGACATAGACAGAACTTCAATGTCTGGTAGCAATAGTTCCAAGCGCTCTGCTACAGCCCCGCCCACACCCTGTGCGTCGATCCCCACTCGCATTACTTCGTAGTTCCTTACGAAATCAACGATCTTAAAGTACTGAGACTCCCAGTCAGTGTCATGTAGTTCTAACCAGTTCAAGACACGGTGCTCAAAGAACCCCAGTCCATCGGGGTGATCCCAGTCCACCCACACCGCAGTCGCAACGGTAGAGTCATTAGTCCTAGCCACATCTATGCCCATGACAATGGATGTTCTCCACCACTCTGGCACCATTGGCATGGACGGATCGTACAGCCTGCTCAAGCGATCCTCAGTGACGAACATACCCTTCTCAAGCATCCAGTGGTTGAGATAGGACATCCGAAACTCATCAGAGTCCTCCCCGATACGCACCTTCTCCTTGCTGATGAAGCGTCCATAGTTCTCGTTGTACTTAGCAGCAGTACGCCAGTCGTACTCAAAGTGAGACTGCCTTTGCCCTCGTTTCTTGTTAATGTCACGACGTTTATTAAACTGAATCATCTTATAGAAGTACGACTTGTTACGAGTAGCCGTACCAGTTAGAGCAATAGTGCCGTTGTTGAACGCCAACATGGGCTTAATGGACTTGGTAACTACAAACTCGTCAGCCTCCTGAGCCTCATCCACAATGGCGAAGTGGTAGGTCTTGGACTCAATCTTGGCCTTGGGGTTACACGTCTGCATACGACAAAGCGATCCAGAGTTCTTAAGGGATACGATCTTGCCCTTACCTCGGGCCCCCCCGGACGCAGCCCTGTCGTCTATCTCAGGGTCCAGTAGAAACTCTAGGGCGTGGTCACTGGTCAACCTAGTAACTATTCTACTAAACACTGTGTCAGCCTGATCCTCGGTGGGGGCGAACACACCACACCACAAGCCCTTCACGAACTTACTAAGCCAGAGGGGGTACACCACTGCTAACTTGGGGAGAATCACCATCATAGAAGCAATGACGTTTGACAGTACCTCTGATTTACCACTCTGTCGGGTAGCGATTACTGTAAGTTCTTCGCCATCACCAATGACAATAGACTCAATCATACGATACGCAATAGGCACCTGATACGGAAAGAACTCAACATCGCAGAACTCCTCCGTAAAGATCACCAACTTCTTACATAGTTCGTCTACAAACTCAGCAGATGCCTCGTCCAGTTCAATCTCCAGATCAGCGATAGACTCAACATCCTCGTCTACCTCTGATTCTAGAAGGTCAGTGTTCACTCTTCCCTCTCCGACAACTCATCCCACATTGCGGCAAGCATGTCCAATCTGGTTGATACTTCGTCTGCCCCACGGGCGTGATGACGCCACTGATCGTATGCCTGACCCAAGTTCATAATCTCTATGTCCAACCAGTCCTTCAGTTCAGAGGTAGTCAACTTGGTGATCCGAGACGGTCGTTCCAAGGTGCGGACTGCGTGTTCCTGCTCTCCTTGCCAGAACTTCAGTGCCATGTGCCTATCTCCTCTGGTTTCCCCGGAAGTCGTCGGCCAACCAATGAATGTAGTAGACCTTCTTCCACCGTGTAGTGTTCCGATGGTTTACAAATACCTATTTGGACTGTTCGGTACGGGACCACAACCTGCATCCCACGCCCGGTCCTCCACGGGTAGTCTGTTTCCCTCATAAAAGACATCTGTAGACCGATCTTCTTGACGGTCGTCTGGCGTGTCAGCCAGTACACAGGTCCAACTCCCTGCACCAGATCCAGCGTATCCCGTAAAACTAGCCACCAACTAATAGTAGCACCCACCAGCCCTACCAATAACCACCACCCATGTAAGAATGGCAGTACAGGAAGTAGAAGCAGGCCGATAACTAGGGGGCTATACCCCAATACTTTACTTGTAATAGTCATACCAAGTGAAGATAATAATAATGGCGAGTAGGGACATGCACCCTAAAGAACCCCAGTACAGCATTTAGAAGTCCGTGAAGTATTGCATGTCTTTGTCCTTGGCCTCGTGGTAGCCGATACCGTTCAAGGTGGAGTTGATGAACTTGCCCTTTGACGTGCCGGGGGAATGGAAGTTCAAGTACGTGTGGTACGGCACATTTGGATACACGTACTCTCTCCTACGATTACCCTGCTTTATAAACCTAACGCACAGGTTGCCTACACCACTGTCGAACTCGTCCTCATTGTCAGGGACATACTTGTAGGCAGCAACACGAGTGCTGGCTGGGTACTCGACCTCAAACCGGGAGCCCTCCTTGCGCTCTGCGTCCAGAGATGTAGTGCTTCCCAGCGTGCCTGACTGGCCCGAACTCTGGTTGTCTGCCAGATCGTCAAGGGACTCTCTGGACCTATCCGGCTGCGGCCTCGGCATCGTCTGTGGGCTCCTCGTCCTGTGTCCCAGCCAGAGCGGTACGAAGTTCCGTCACCATCGCTGCCAGCACGACGTTCTCGCCCTGCAAAGCATTCAGACGGCTCTGAAGTTCGTTGATTACGGTCTGGGGGTTGAGTTGAATGTTGTCTGCGTCCACTGGTGCTCCTTGACCTGTACGGATTGATACCTCTCTAGTGTATCACCGAGAATGATACACTATTCATATGTACAATGATGCCCATACCTGTCCTCGGTGCTTAGGGGACATTCCCAGAATGGGGCATCGAGGTGCATACCCCGGGGCCCTATCCAGAACGGACAACGTAACCGAAATCTGCTCCAACTGTGGAACCATGGAGGCCATCTCACAGATGGGTGCAGTGATGCAGTCACAACACGAATGGCCGCTAGAGGGCGGGCCTACCCGAGACCTGCAAGACATACTTAATGACCCTGAGAACTTGGGATACGCCGACCCCGATGGGATGGATCTCCCCCCGTTTGAGCCCGGTGTGGATGACCTTGGAGATGGAAGGTTCCTGATTAGACGGGGTTATGAGGACCCTGATGCTGGACCTAGGATAAGCCGAGGTGGGGACCGTATCGCTGACGCCATCCGGCGGGGCTATTATGGGGACGACACCCACAGTGGTCTGGCCGGGGACGAGTGGACAGGCGATGATATGAACCCCGTTGGACCTGACTACTCACAGCCTGACCCCTTTGACACCTCAGACCCCGAACAGGCTGCCCAAGCCGAGAACATTGAAGAGGCGGAACAGTTGTTCTCCCGGTGGGATGAAGAGCGAGACCGCAATCGCAGAGGGCTCGATGGTAGGAGCAGAGAGAGTTAGACTAGATGCTAGAAGATTATGAACCCTGTAAAGACATGGGTAAAGACTGGTATGAACAACGAATCATGTATCTGATAGATCGGCTGAATGACCTCACTCAATCTACCTCGATGAAAATGCACTCACCGGGACATTCGTCAGCCGATTCAATAGTGGCCTCTAAGTGTACCTCAGGGACTACCGCAAGACCCTCTGCCATCTTGTAGGCAGGCTCCCCCTTGGGGGAACCATCGGGTCCGTACATCGTCGGCCAGTGGACTTCCTTGACGTAGGCCAACCCGTCGTCGTGCATCTGGAAGATGTCAGGTGCGATTTCGGCGCACAGGCCGTCGCCCGTGCAGAGGTCTTGGTCGATCCAGACCTTTATCATTCGTCTTCTTCAATCGTCAGTCGATACCAACCGTCGTGGCTGCTGTTGTAGACGGATGCCCGCACCACATAATCGCCTTCCTCTAGGTTGATGCGGACAATCTCGCTGTCCCAAACGTCACTCACATTGTCGATGACTGCGGGGAGA
>Ga0315334_10003322_pt1 | contig 10133 bp, 9 predicted proteins | sample M150034915metaG_FD_205555 | JGI IMG/M metagenome (GOLD analysis project Ga0315334, IMG submission 205555) | Ammonia-oxidizing marine archaeal communities from Monterey Bay, California, United States - M1 500m 34915 | ecosystem: Environmental > Aquatic > Marine > Intertidal zone | place: USA... | reverse complement strand
TTCCACATGTCTACGGATCATACGGGAATCCCGAACACCAACGGCGGTGTATGCCTCAGTGCCCGGGATCTCGCGCGTTTTGGTCTTGTCTTTACCCGGCAGTGTCGAGGCATTAACGGCGAACGCGTCGGAAGCGACTCTTTCATGAATACAGCAAGAAGCTGCACGGGTCCGGTTTATCCATCCCCAGACAACGACATACATTATGGAAACCAACTCATGACCAATGGCCGTTGGATAGGCCACGGTGGCTGGGGTGGGCAGCTATTGATAGTTGACCCCGAAACTGCAACAGTCGTAGTCTTCTTCAGTGTGCTAGAAAATCAAAGCGCCTCCGATGACAATCACAAACGTGCTATCGTTCAGATGGCTGAGGAAGTGATCGGATATTGAATACTATTGACAATAAATGGGTAACGCTTAATGAGCGATAAAAAACCACTGGGCATACCGATAGTCTGCAAGGGACTGTGGAAAGTCTTCGGACCCAACCCAAAAAAGATCCTGCAGGAGGTCGATCCTACGTGGTCACGAACCGATGTACAGGAAAAGACCGGACACGTTATCGCTGTCAAAGATGTCTCATTCCAAGTCGAACGCGGTGAGACCTTCGTGGTAATGGGGCTCTCTGGCAGTGGTAAATCAACTCTGGTTCGCTGCATCTCTCGTTTGATCGAACCCACACAAGGTCAAGTGCTGGTTGATGGGGTCGACACCGTAACCATGCCGGAAAAACAGTTAATTGAACTGCGCCGACACAAACTGAGCATGGTGTTCCAACACTTCGGCCTGCTCCCTCATCGTCGTGTCATCGAAAATATTGCCTACGGCCTTGAGGTACGAGGCATGCCTCGGGATGAACGACTCAAGAAAGCCGGGGAAGTGCTGGAATCTGTTGGCCTGAGCGGCTGGGGTGATAATTACCCCCGTGAGCTGTCGGGCGGCATGCAGCAGCGGGTCGGTCTTGCGCGGGCGCTGGCAGTCGATCCGGAAATCATGTTGTTTGACGAACCCTTCAGTGCACTTGACCCTCTGATTCGCCGTGAAATGCAGGATGAACTACTTCGACTTCAGTCCGTCGTCCGCAAAACCATGGTGTTCATTACGCACGATTTTCTGGAAGCCATCAAAATGGGGGACCACATCGCGATCATGAAGGATGGTGAGTTCGTCCAGATCGGCACCCCTGAAGAGATCGTCGCTAATCCTGTAGACGACTACGTACGGGATTTCTCTGAAGATGTGCCCCGACATAAGGTTCTGACCGTCAACTCCATCATGAATACCGACTATTGTCGTTGCGGTGAACACGAAACCGTGGCCAGTGCGCTGGCAATAATGGACGGACGGCAGACTCAAGCGGCTTATGTCGTCGGCCCGGATAATAGCTATCAAGGCACCTTAACCCGCGAGCAAGCTATGGCTGCCTCGAATTCAGGGGCTTCAATGACCCAGCTTGCCCAGAAAGACACCGCCGCATCGCCGGATGCACTGATCGAAACATTGATCGCCAATGCAACCCGACTCAACCACCCGATACCTGTTGTCGACGCCGACAACAGATTGCTGGGTACGGTTGATCATCGCGCGATATTGCTGGCAATCGAAGGTAGTTAAGCCATAGTGAATTGAACGAATGATTCAAGCTGTTTACATCACCAACAAATAATGAAGCTCTCCGACCAACAGCGGGGGCTGATCAAGCCGATCGGTATAAGTGCAGCTGTGATTGCTGTTTCGATCTTAATTGCGCAACTCACACCGGACGACCAAAAGTTTCCACAGCAAATTATAGATTCCTTCCCGTTTGCTGACTGGATCAATAATGGACAAGCCTGGCTAAAGGAAAACTACCAGTGGGCGACTCGGGCATTTGCGGCTGTCATTCGCGATTCAATTGACGCGGTCGAGACGTTTTTGGTGTTGACAACCTGGCCTGTGACTGTGCTCGGTATCGGTTTAATCGCTTTACGATTCGGCGGCTTGCGCCTTGCCTTGGTCTGCTCTCTATCGACTATGGCCTGGGCCAGTCTGGATCTGTGGGATGCTGCGATGTCAACGCTCAGTGTGATGTTCGTATCTGTACTGCTTGCGTCCATGCTCGGAATCGTACTCGGTGTTTTTGCCTCGCAGAACGATCGGTTTGAAGCTGGAATCCGACCCGTACTGGACACCATGCAGACACTGCCGGGCTTTGTCTATTTGCTACCTGCAATATTCTTTTTTGGGATTGGTTCCCCGCCCTCTGTCATTGCAATCGTAGTCTACGCGCTACCCCCCGTCGCACGGTTAACCAACTTGGGGATTCGCCAGGTGCCCCACGAAACGATCGAGGCAGCACGCTCTTTTGGTTCTACGCACAGGCAACTGCTGTTCAAGGTAAAACTTCCTCTGGCACTGCCGTCGATCACAATGGGTATCAACCAGACGATCATGATGGGGCTAGCCCTGGTAGTTCTCGCCGCCTATATTGGCGCAGGCGGACTGGGCTACGAAGTTTATGCCGGCCTCCGGCGACTTAGATTCGGTCAGGCTTTAGAAGGGGGTATCGCGATCCTCCTAATGGCGATCATGTTCGACCGGATCACTACCGCTGCAAGCCTACGCCAACAGGGCAATGATCCAAACAAGGGGTTCAAGCTGCTCCCGCATCGACTTCAGGGACAACTCTGGGCTGAAACCTTTGAACAATGCCTCACACTCGTCTACGGAGTATGCAGCGCGATTAGCGCTCTGTATTCGAAAGTTCTGGCGGGTCTTGCTCAAACCATTACACGCCCGTTAGGTACCGGATTCAGCAGTGGACTCCATCGACTGGTCATCGCCAATGGTTATGTTCTGACCTCAGTGACGCTGCTTACTCTGGTCTACCTCTTCGATGCCCATGTGGCCGGACTTGGCAGCTATCCCTCTAGTTTTGAATTTTCAATCCGGAAACCAGCCGATGCAGGGTTGGATGCGCTCACGACGAGTACCGTGTTTATTGGAATTACCACCTGGATCCGCGGTTTTGTTTTCAGCTGGATGTTGGATCCGCTTGCAGATTTTCTGGTCGGCCTGCCCTGGTGGTATGTGATTGGTTTGATCAGCGTCAGTGTCTGGCTAGCGTGCAATCGGGCTACCGCGATCGTGTGTGTGGTTGGCTTACTGTTTATCGGGGCCACGGGTTTATGGTCGATAGGGATGTTCTCGATGGCACAGATACTAGTAGCTGTTGTTCTGTGTATGGTAATCGGGATACCGCTGGGCATACTTGCCGCTGTAAACAATACTTTCGAGGCCATCATCCGACCGATATTGGATGCCATGCAGACACTACCCGCGTTTGTCTATCTCATACCAGTGCTGATGTTCTTTGGAGGTAACGTGGTCTCGGCAGTGATCGCCATCATGATTTACGCGCTACCCCCGGTCATACGACTGACCAATCTTGGTATCCGCGAGGTATCGACTGAGGCTATAGAGGCAGCAACGTCGTTTGGGTCGACATTCTCTCAAACGCTATTGAAAGTGAAAATTCCACTGGCTTTACCTTCGATCATGATGGGCGTTAATCAATCCGTGATGATGGCGCTCGCCATGCTGATAATAACCCCGCTAATTGGCGGTGGTGGCATTGGACGGGAAGTCTTTGTAGGGCTCTCCCAGGCCGACACGGGCCAGAGTCTGCAAGCCGGCCTGGGTATCGTGTTCTTTGCGGTCGTCCTTGATCGACTGACACAGGCCCTGAGCGTGCGCCAACAAAAAGCATTGGGACTCAATATCGGTACGCACTAGTTGAATAGGCTCAAACGTGCCTATAGCCCGAAGCGCTAATTGATATATCTCTTTTAACAACAATTGGCTGTAGGTATTCAATTCACTCTGGCATATCGCCCCAAAGAGGCGCCCATTTAACATATAATTTCTAACACAGGTCGATTTATCAGCTACTAACTCAACCTGAATAACCACTAACGGAGGCGATCAATGAACGCTTGTACGCTATTACGAAAATTCACAGTAGCCCTTGTAGTTGCTCTGGGAATGGCATTTATCCCGGCCACATCCTATGCGGCAAAGGGTGTTGTTAAGATCTGGGAAGGGGACTGGACCGGCAATCTTGTTTTCGGACAGCTCGCGCAGATCATTCTAGAAGAAGAAATGGACTACAAGGTCAAGCAAATCTTCATGGCCGGCACGGCAGGCTGGGAAGCGATGGCCGCCGGCGACCTGGACATTGCCTTGGAAACTTGGCCGAGCTACAACGCGGATGCCAAGGCTAAGTATTTTGCTGAATACGGTGGCGACGGCTCTGTCGTTTACGTCACTGAATCGGGTGTGGTTGGTGCCAGTGATTACTATGTTCCTCGTTACGTATGTGACGGTGATAGCTCGCGCGGCATTAAAGCCACAGCACCAGATCTTTGCATGCATGCCAAAGGACAATGTACTAACTGTGGACTGGAAAAACTCAACCAGTACGCCGACGTCTTTGCGTCGCCTGAAACCGCTCCCAAAGGACGTCTGGTCGGTTGTCCGGTCGCCGGTTGGGGCTGTGATGACCAGAAGCGACTCGACCTCAACGGCGTTAATTTTGAGGCTGTAGAACTCGGAACAGACACTGCGCAATGGGCCGAACTTACCGCTGCGTTTAAGCGCGGTGATCCGATACTGGTGTACGCCTGGGAACCATTGTGGATTTTCGCAGCTTATGATCTGGTCGGCATTGGCATACCCAAGAATGGAGACGGCAGCTGTTGGCCGGCATGCGGTTGGCCCGAGGACGTAACCTTCCAGTCTGCAAACCCGGACTTCGCCAACGAACACCCTGACGTGATTCAGATGCTTAAGAACATGAAACTTTCCAACGCTCAGCAGGCGCCAATGATCTTTGATGTGGACGTTGAAAAAATGACAGTTGAAGACGCGGTTCGAAAGTGGATGGCATCGAATGAAGACACCTGGAGACCCTGGGTTCCGAAGTAAAGAAAACGATTAGGATTTTCGATAATCTGAAACCCCCGGCCTTTCCCCGGGGGTTTCTTTATTCGGACACCTTTACCACAGTCTACCGTGCTAACCTGCCTCGCTCTGGTAATAGCATGATCTGTCCCGTTTGAATTTCAGCCCCCAACTAGGAATACGGGCGGACCAGGATCTACAAACAACCGATACTTTCGGACTCGAACCTATAATTGCCTGCCTTGCACGAGTGTCTTACAAGAAGTTTTTACACCAGATACTGCCTCAAAAGAGCGACTATTAATGTCTTTACCTCACACCCATACGCTTGTGGATGCTTCTACCAAACAGGAATAAGATAGCGAGATGAAACGACTGTTTGCCATTGTTCTATCTCTTTTGATGTTGGCGAGATATTCTGCCGATGCTGTTGCTGTGAATAAAGATGATCTAGATAAACTTCGGAAAACTAATGAATGTTCGAAATGCGATCTCACTGAGGCAGACTTACGTGGAGCAAACCTTTCTGAGGCAAATCTGAAGTGGGCAAAAATGACTGGTGCAAATCTAGCTGATTCAAATCTGAGTGGGGTGAATATGTATGGGGCACATGCCGGTCACGTAATTCTGACTGATGCGAATCTCGCTGGAGCAGATCTGCGTGGGGTAAATCTGAAATGGGCAAAAATGACTGCGGCAAATCTGACCAATGCCGATCTGAGCGAAGCAGATCTGCTTCTGACAGATCTAACTGATGCGAATCTGGCCGGAACTATTCTGACCAGGGCAAATCTGATGCGGACAAATCTGAAGCGAGCAAATCTGACGGCAGCAATTCTGATTCGGTCTAATCTGATAGGGGCAAAAATGGTTGGGGCAAAAATGACGGAGACAAATCTGACCAAAGCAAATTTGAGCGAAGCTGATCTGACGCTGGCAGATCTAACGAGGGCAAATCTAACTGACGCAAGTCTTTGGGGTGCAAAACTAACTGAGGCAAATCTTTCTGAAGCAAATCTCACTAGGGCAAATCTAAAAGGTGCAGACCTAATTGCGGTAAATCTGGAGGGGGCGAACCTAAAGGAGACTAATTTTTGTAGATCGACAATGCCCGACGGAACAAAAAACAACTCAGGGTGCTAGTTTCTGCTGTCGGGATTCTAAAAACTTGAAACGCTTACTCTAACTCAGTCGTGCCGAAAAACAGGACAAGCCTAACTTCTTTTCACCACAGTTTTGATTCCTGGGCGACGTGGAGAATTTATGAGAGCAATCACCACAATGTGCATAGGAACGATGCTTAAGAGCGGTAACGGAATCGTTTCAGCAGTAATTTGCATGATGTTCCTGTTGGTTTGGTCAGCACTAGCTGTTTCTGAGGGACAGCGGAAGTCGTTGGGTTGCTCAACAGGCGATTCAGGCGCTGCGCCCCCTTTCCCTTTCGATGTAGGCGATGGCAACGATTATGGTCAGCGCAAGCTCGAACTCACTGTGCCTTCCAAGTGTCAATGTGATGGCGACAATTGCACACCGTGCGCAATTGTTGTGGGGTACCACGGATATAGTGAAACTGGCACCAGCAACCACAGCTGGAAGAGCCGATTAGAACCCAAAGGCGAAGCAGTCGGTTTTATCAGTTTGTATCCAACCGGGGACTTGACCGAGACCAACTATTTCAACTGGGGTGCATTGAAAAAACGCCGCAGCAGACTGCGCCAAAACTGGGCAGTTCCCTCATGCCAAGATCCTGAAGATGGATGCTTGTTGATGGATGGTATTCCGTGTGATTGGTGTGGCTCCAATGTTGAAGACGATGCAATCTCAACCCAGAGGGAAATAGACTTCACCCGTGCAATTATAAAATGGACGATGGAAAACCATTGTGTGGATCCGGAACAGACTTTCGGTACTGGATTCTCAAACGGCGGATTATTAGCTCATCTTTTGGCACGGCATCCGGACACATCTGGACTGTTCAAAGCTTTATTGCCGGTCAGTGGTGTGGATCAAGCGGGTAGAAAAGACCATTTGAAGTGGATCGATACACCACAGGACGGGGATTCGCCGTGGATTCTGCATGCCAATGAAATATTCGACCGTTTTGAGCCTTATGATGGTCGAGCCTATACCGAATTCGCCGGTAATGCAGGGGGCGGTTGGAACTCGGTGTGGCTTTACCCACCGGTGCTGCAGATTTTTGCCAAATATGCAGCAGAGAACGACGGTTATTCAGACTGTGGTTTTGGTCCAACGGATGTCGGTGATCGATTTGGTATCCTAGATGTTGGTGGTGTGGTTCCCGAAGGTTATCGCCGACTCTTTGACCTCGAGGGCGCGGGCCAGGAGATGTTTCACTGTTTTACTAAAGATACCGAGGATAAGCCTTGTCGGAAACTCGCAATTTGTCTATGGGATGGCGGTGAACGCGGCGATGATTGGGTTATCACAGGAGTAGGTGCCACTCACGAACGTTCTGGACGAGAATGGATTGGAGGTGCAGACCCGGGAACGGATGGCACTGGTCCGATGGACATTATGTGGCGCTTTTTTCAGTGGTCAGTTGGTAATGAGTAATCGCTTATTTCATTGGATGTCAGGGGGAGTCCTGGCAGGGGTCAGTGTGCTTGAATCAACGGATTCAGGTTACTCTAGTTCAAGACAATCCCGATCTTTCGACTAACGAGGAACGCATCCGGACTCATGTCCTGTTTCTCAGGGAGAACGGGATCAACCGAGAGAACGGGTATTGCTCGCTGGAGGCGCGGTGGGCGACTTTTCCACTATGAGTTTTAATGAGCGGATGCGGATGACCTGGACTGTGATCGAGGAAGCCGGGGATATTCCTGCCGCGGTTGGAGCACAAACCACCAGCGTTCTCGAATTACAACAGCTATCCAGGCAGTTGCTCTGAGCGCTTCCTTTATCTAAGTGTCCTGCCCGTTTGAATTTTAGCCCCCGACTGGGAATACGGGTGGACCAGAATCTACAAACAACCGATACGTTTGGACTCGAACCTATAAATGCCTGCGCTACCTGACAACCGCACTGAAAACATCGCGAAGATCGCCTGTACCGCGGCAGGTGCGATATGGGGACTATATTGGATTCCCGTACGGGCCCTACACGAAGCTGGAATTCAAGGGCTCTGGGCAACTGCAGTATTTTATTTAGTACCCTTTGTACTGATGCTGCCAATCGGATTGATGCGCTGGCGGCAGATAATCTCTGCAGGTTGGATGATGCAAGGGATCGCTATCATTGGTGGCCTTTGCTTGGTTTTGTATTCGACCGCATTTCTCTATACGGATGTTATCCATGCAACCCTACTGTATTACCTGACTCCTATTTGGAGCGCCCTACTTGCACGGGCGTGGTTAAAGGAAACCATGACCAGGGACCGCACACTGGGCATTATTCTTGGGACAGCGGGACTCCTAGTAATCCTAAACCTAGATCAAGGTCTTCCAATACCCAGGAATCCAGGTGACTGGATGGCGCTCATATCAGGGCTAATTTGGGCCCTATTTGCCAACGTAATGCGTCGTAGTCAGTCCAGCTACAACACAGTGGATGTGCTGTTTTCTTGGTTCTTCTGGGCCACCATAATAGCGGTAGCACTTTGGTTACTACCAATTCTCGACAGACCGGATCCCCCCACTACCGATCAGATAGTCACAGTGCTCCCGTGGTTAATCCCAGTAGTTCTCTTCGTGATTATCCCTGGGTTTTACGCTATTACCTGGGGCGTTCCTTTATTGAACCCAGGAACCGTAGGGGTTCTGTTTATGACGGAGATTAGCGTAGGTGCAATCAGTGCAGCATTACTAACGGATGAGCCCTTTGGAGTTCGGGAAATCCTCGGTGTGATACTGATTACCGTGGCAGGCCTTACAGAAGTTGTCGTGCCAATCCTCGGTACACTATTTCCTAGCCGTCGCGCACGAGGCGATCGGGATCGTTAACTGCTGCTCAATACCCACGCTGCTTTTCAGCGCCAGCATATAAAATCTCCGACAAACGCGCGTTGACTCCATCTCTAAACTCGACATTTGCAAGGTCTACTTCGGCCTTAGGCCTCGGTCCCTTGGTAAAATTACCGTAGTCATCACTTCCTCGGACCAGCAGTGCATAGTCCTCACCGTGCACTTGGCGGGTACTAGGATGAGCAAAGGACTGAAGTGCAATCCCTATTCTCCGATTAGCTGATTTGTTAGGCCGCGATCCATGAATCGTTCGGGCATGGTGCAGGGACATCTGCCCGGGTTCGAGCTCAATGTCCAACGCATGTTCTTCATCGATGTTCTCTATTTGCTGACCTCTTGTCAGGATGTTGTCCTCACCAAATGTGTCCGTGTGCTGTTGTATATCCAACAAATGGCTACCCCGAATCATCCGTACACAACCATTTTCGCGAGTGCTCTCGGTCAGCGCAATCCAGGCTGTGAGGCTATCCTGTGGATCAAGGCCCATATAGGTCGCGTCCTGGTGATAAGTCACATGATGAAGACTGTTGGGTTCTTTAATAAACAAAACTGTATTCGTCAAAATAATGTCAGGACCGACTAGACACTCAACGGCATCAAGAATCTCATCGTGGTGCACTATTTCATCAAGACAGCGAAGTACGTAGTGGGCATTGTTACGTTTTTCTGGGCCGATTTGATGTGGAAACAATTTTTCTGCAGATTCCAGACGAAATCGTAGTTCATTTGCAACAGCCGGCGACATCACGCTGACCGGAGCAACCACGCCGTCTTTTTGATAACGTGAGACCTCGTCAGCGGAAAGTTTGGTAGCCATCTAGCCTCTCTCTACCGATCGATGCAAGCGGTCAAGTGTTTGCCAAAGCGAGAATCAATAACAAAAATAGTCTATTCGACACGATTGGAGAGCTCAATCAGGTTGCCATCGGGGTCCCGAACATAGATTGAACGAAGGGGTCCGGTTGCGCCCGTCCGCACCACTGGGCCTTCAATAATCTCGACGCCCAAATGTACAAGCTTTGTGTGTAGCGATTCCACACGCTCCGAGACTATAAAGCAAAGGTCCGCAGAACCTGCGATCGATACCCTGGCCTTGGGTTCGTAATCCCAGCCGGCGGGATGCAGATTGATCTTTTGATCGCCAAAATGAAGCGCTACTCGACCGTCACCGAAGAGTCGCTTTTCCATGCCAAGGTAGGTTGTGTA
>Ga0315334_10003320_pt1 | contig 10136 bp, 7 predicted proteins | sample M150034915metaG_FD_205555 | JGI IMG/M metagenome (GOLD analysis project Ga0315334, IMG submission 205555) | Ammonia-oxidizing marine archaeal communities from Monterey Bay, California, United States - M1 500m 34915 | ecosystem: Environmental > Aquatic > Marine > Intertidal zone | place: USA... | reverse complement strand
ATTCCATCAAGTTACCTAGTTGAAGATTTTCGACATGATAAGCGCAGTACCAACAATCGTGATCACACGGATTCATTGGTTTTATTCGAACGTGTACTGGTGGAGCAATCTGCCCATTCTCCAGAGCATCTAATTGTTCTCGAAATCTTAAAAACTTTAGTTTTGTATAGACATCTTTCATAGGAATAATTTGTTATCAGGTTTCATATAATCTGGCGACCTCGTTTACCACCTTCCTTGCGTCGACCAACTCTTACTTTACGCCATTCAAGAACATTTTCGGCTGTCTCACTTTCATATCCTAAAAACTTCGCGAGAAACGGATCATCAACATACCTCCCCTCAAGAGCTTTAGGCAAACTAATCTGCTGTTTGATCATTGGCGTAGTGTATATCTGACTTATGGCACGACGCGTCTTGCCAGAAGTATTTTCACCAGCACGGTGATACACCATTGAATCTAGTATAATAATGGAACCTGCTTTAGCCACGATCTGTTTTTCATACGTTTTAGCAAATTCTGATGATGGAAAAGCATCAAACTTATGCGATCCAGGCAACACGAAGGTTGCACCTGTTTCAGGTGTAAAATCATCAACGCACACCAGAGCACTTATAGCCAATGGGCGAGAAGAGGAATAGTGCTGGAAAAACAGGTCTCGATGAAAATCACGTGCAGAGTGATAAACCTGAGACTTATTTATCACCCCGTTCTGAAGGTTCAAGATAAAATATTTCCCAAGAAGTTGTTCTACTAGATCAAGAACCTCTTTATGAACAGCCAAGCTTAAAAAAATCTCATCATAAACAATAAGGTGTTTAACGCTAAGCTCGTCCCCTATCTTAACCAGTGTTTCTTCGTCACCAATTTCTCTAATCTGCAACTGATAAAGGGCATCAATTTGCTCGCTTATAAACTTGAGTCGATCTAAACTCACACAGTCTTCAAGTACTGTATATCCGTTTCTTGAGACCTCTTCTATCTTATATTGAAGCTTGGTCTTAGGCTTCTCTAGCTCTAAAACACCTGGGCCCACCCTAACTTTATTTTTATCAGTAGGATCAGCTTCCCATAAAACTTTATTACCTTTTTTACCCTTGTTCATGAGATCTCTCCTAAATTAGATAACATTAAGCTGTTATCGTTTTAGATCCCCTTTCACCAATAATTATTCTATAAAAACCCTACGCAGTAACCCAAGACGTCTTAATATAATCGATTTTTTCACGGTCGTATTGATCGTAAAAATCAATATCTCTTCCCTTATTCTCCTGACACATAGAGCGATAATAATCGATCCCAATTTTTATATCTTCAGACAACACCTCAGCATCACATTCACGTAATAGTTGGTGAGTAGCTTTATAAGCTAGAAGAATATTCTCCGGCTTAGAAATAACATTCATCACGTGCCTTCTGGAATCATTATTATTATCTATGGTAAAGATACATTTGCACTCGGAAACTGGATCAACTGTTTCTCGAAGAATCTCTATATAACGATCAACAAGCTCAATTGATCTGAATTTTGTGTTGTAACTAGGTATTTTGACAATAACGTCACGTATTGCTGGCACATACATAATGGTCAAAAGCCAAAGAACCAAACGAAAAGTTTTTTCCATGTCTTTAGGTGAATAGTGCTTATTAGAACGAACCATATAGGGGGGTAAAGGATCGTAATCGAATCCCAACTCTTCCTTTTGGTCCCAAAAAGGCGTTCCAGGCAAAAGCAATAAAGGGGAAAAATAAAGTTTCCCCGGATTCATGCTCATAGCAAAATCTGTCGATTCTCTAAAGGCCTCATAGTCATCCCCAGGCAAGCCATATATAAGATCAAAGCTTATTTGCGCTGAAGGATCAACCTGACGTATCTGCTCTATTCGTTTTTTAAAAACATCCGGGCCACTTTTTCTCTTAAGAAGTTCGAGTGCCTTTGGGTTAGTGGTCTGCATCCCAAAGTGCAACTGGCCATGAATCATATTGAGCTTACTCAAAGACTGAACCATTTCTTCGTTAATCACGAGAATATCCAGCGTTAAAACTGTAGGAATACGTTTACCCTCTGAGCTCAAAACAATTTTATCTATGATTTGCTTGGCTCTTTCTCGCGTATAAAACAAACAAGCATCTGCGAAAATCACAGCCTCAACATTTGGATTGTTATAAATCGTATCAATTTCGCTAAGAACTCCCTCTATAGGGAATTTATACAAAGACTTATCGGGCTCACCCCAAATACAATAACCACATTCAAAAACACAACCTCGGTAAGTCTCTATAATTACTGTGTGTTTTCGACCATCATTAAGATCAACTGCCTTATTGTGATAGGGAAGAGGAATCTGATTCAAATCCTCCTGCACATCCCCCTCAGTTATACAAATTTTCCGATTTTTATCTCTAAAAGCGATGCGCGGAATATCCTTCAAAGCCTCTAGATTAAAATCGTTCTTAAGCAAAAGCTTAAACCTACTTTCACCACTACCACAAACAATTACATCCACTAAAGGGTTTTTTGTTAGCATGTCTTCTGGTGTATAAGTAACCAAAGGTCCCCCTAGAAGAATCTTAGCTTTAGGGAAAACATCTTTCACTCTGAGAAGACTCTCAGTCATCTGAGTATAATTCCACATATAGACTGAATAGCAAAGTACGTCAGGTTTGAGTTTGCATATTTTCTCAGCTATTTCATTAGATTCAATAGTGGTTGGAATGTCGATAATCTCGAAATTATACCTTGAAGTAATGTCTGTATCTGCCTCGGCTGTTGCCTTTAAAAATGCATTTGAAAGCAAACCCGAAACAACCTCGTCCTTTCCGGGAGGGTAAATACCAGGTAAATAAAGACCAACTAGCACAACTTTCTTTTTTTCTAAAATAACCATTTGTTCATTCAATAGGTATACATCTCAATAGATATTTTTGTTTCTAATAATAACCTTAATACCAACCAACCCTGATCCAAATCCTCGTAAAATTTTTCCAATCAGCTTTGACTAATCAATCCCTACCAAAACATCATCCTTACGAGAGGTTGGAACATGCCTCCTGCCTTCTTGATAGGCCTGATCAAATATCATACATACATATCGCACGCAAAAGCGACCTCTTGGAGTAACCTCAAGAAATCGATCCGACAACTCAACCGCTCCATCTGCAATCAAATCGTCTAGCAAGGCCAATTCTTTGCAAAAATAAGAATTAAACTCGATATCGTATCGGCTTTCAATTTTCCTAAACTCAAGATAAAAATTTGAAATAATCTTAAGAATCACATCTTCCCGAATCATTTGATCTTTTGTCTGCCTAGTTCCCCTTAATATTGGAAACACACCAGCATCAATCGCTTCATAGTATTTATCTAGAGAGTAGATAGACTGGAAGTAATGATCACCAAATCCGCTTATTGCTGAAGGCCCAATGCCTATAAGGTCATGCGTCCTACCAGCTGTATAACCGATAAAGCTACGGTGCAAGTTTTTATCCTGAACCGCCTTTGCTAAGTCATCCCCTTGCTTTGCAAAATGATCTAGACCAATTCTTACATACCCACCATCTTCGAGAGATTGAATTGCCTCGACATTTATCATTGATTTATCCTGTTCCTCGGGCACATCTTCGTCAGCAATTAATTTTTGATGCTGATAAATACCAGGCATATGGTTATAGTGATAAAGGCAAATACGGTCAGGAGAAAGTCGTAGTGTTGTTTCTATCGTTTTTTTGAATGAATCTCTAGTTTGGTTAGGCAAACCAAAAATAAGGTCAAAGTTCACACTTTTAAATTTATCGCGTATATTGGGTTCCAGAAATTTCTCTATATGCTCGATTGGCTGCACTCGGTTGATTGCTTCCTGAACTTTCAAGTCATAATCCTGAATCCCGAATGATATTCGGTCAATCCCTAAATCAGCATAGGCTAGAACTCTCTCGCAATCCACAGTTCGAACATCGATCTCAAGAGAAAACTCTTTTAACTTTTTATAATCCACAAGCTTTGCAAGGTTCTTAACCAACTGCCCCATTTCCGCAGCATCCATAACACTGGGAGAACCACCACCCAAGTGAATTTCACGAATATTTGGAACAATCGAATGTTGCTCAAAAAAAGCACAAAACAAATCAATTTCTTTAAACAAGTAGTCAAGAAAAGACTGCGTGCGGCTCTTATTTTTAGTTATCACCACATGGCAATGGCAGTAATAACAAAGTATCGGACAAAATGGAAAATGTGCATAAAGATACATAGGGCGCATTTCCTTGCCCCCAAACTCACTCTTAAGAGCTTCTGAAAATTGTTGAGAAGAGTAATCGCCAGACCACTGACCTACCGTCGGATGGCACACATAATAAGGGCCGCCAGAGTTATATTTATCAACAAATTTCTGATCTATTTTTACAGAACTATATGACATTTAATTTCTCTTAATATTTGCTTGCAGAAGAAAAAGGCTCTGGAAGATTCCACGACTCCAAGTTCGCATCACCTTTGTCAGGAAAGACCCCTGTCCGGAGATGCTCAACAGATAGCCCAAAAATCTTAAGCCTTTCACTCCAATAACCAGAAACCTTAAGCCTCTTATCTAGCTTCTCAATCAAGCTATCCTCCACGTGACCTGAAATTTTATGCTGAACAAGGCCATAAAAATACATTATAAAGGCATTATCGGGAGCGGAAAGATTATGGAGATATTTAAGCCACTTTAATCCCTGCTCAAGCTTCGTAGGTCTAGTCTCTCTAAACAACCTATAAAAATTAATTCTATAATTCATATAAAACCAAATATCATCAAGATATCCAGGATCAGGCTTTTGATCCATACTCAGCCCTTCCATAATTTCCTCATAACTATCAGTTGATGCAATTCGACCGCTCTCAATAGCCCTTTGGCGAGAATAAGGACCAAGGTTATACGGAGCAAACTTATTATCTTCAGTTTTTTGTTTTCCCTCCTCATCCAACAATCCCGCTTCAATCATAGTATCGTAGATAGGAGTGGCCTTCCAAGGCTGCAAAATCGCAATATTATTCCAATCTAGATTCATCTGCTCAGCGAGATGAATCGTATCAAAGATCATACCAAGAGATTCTCCAGGGAAACCTAGCATAAGAAACCCCTTAGTATTTATCTGCTCAAATTTCTGAAGAACCTCACCTGCTTTTAAAAAAATCTCCACGGTACCTGGTTTTTTAATACTCCTTAGAATATCGTTATTACCGGATTCAATTCCAAAGTAAATCCCGATACACCCACTATCAGCAGCAGCAGCAACAACATCATCCCTACAGGAACTGGCAATAACACCGTTTGTAGCATCCCATGTAAGACCAAGGTCCTTTTGAACCATCCCATTAAAAAGCTCTATAGCCCGTTTCTCATCGTAAAGAAGGTCATCGTCCAACCAAATCACATGCTCTATACCATGTTCATACTTAAGCACCCTCAGTTCTTCAAGAACAGAATCAACCGTTTTACCCCTAACCCCAACCCCATTAAAAGTCCTAACATTACAGAAAGTGCAAGCCGCGCGGCACCCTCTATTAGACAAAGCGGTAGCAATTTTAGTCCCCTTATCCTTGAAGCCATACCATGACCCCAGAGTTCCCACTTGAGCTAATTCCGAAAGATCCAATAAACCAAACGCCGGAGTCATACTAAGGTCCTTGCTCTCCGGAACTGTTTTCTGAGCAAAATGCAATCTACCCGAAGGATGATTGACTATCAATTGACTAAGCTCTTGCGGAGGCTTTTTACCATTCACTACTCCAATAAAATTCAAAAAACTCAACTCAGATTCATTTAAAAATACAAAATCTGCCTCTGGGATATCACTTAACATTGAATCCACATCATGAGTAACATGGACACCACCAAGCACTAAAGGAATTGCTCCACCCTCAAACCAAAAAGCCTCATGGTTTTTCACAACCTTACATACTTTCACAAAAGAAGGGTGTGTAACCGTAAAAAGGCAGGTCACACCTACTAAATCAGGTTGGAATTCATCAAGCTCCTTAGCTAGTCTAGACCGCCATGTTACCTCAAAATCAAATTGCGAAGCATTTTCAGACTCTTGGCATTTTGCAAGAATCTCATGATTCAGATTACAAACACGAACCTCATACCCACTATCCATTAGGTGACCAGCGAGAACTCCTAATCCATATGGGGGGTAATTATTACTACGACCACGTTTAGTCAAGTCATAATCGAACAATCCAACCTCAATATCAGGTGGATTGATTAAAAGAACTTTCTTAATTATCTGACCTTTAAACACATCGCCAAAACAACTTAGCACCTGAAGAAAATTTTCCTCATCTGTGGCAGCATCTAACACTTCTAATTGTACATCCATATAAAATCTATTTTAATTAGCTACTAAAAACCTAAAAAAATATTCACCCGGCATAAACCTTTCCCTCACCTGCATCAATCGGAACGCAGCAACCCGACATCATAGAAGCTCCTTTGCCTGCAAGAAAAAAAATTAGCGGTAGAAGCTCATCTACTTCTGCAATACGCTTACGAGGAAGATTTTTTTCAATGAATTTCTTTACTACCTCGGGCTTAATGGTTTTCAAACGCTCCCAAGAATTTTCTGGAGCATAAAATGCACCAGGAAGAATTCCTGAAACCACAACTCCCGATTTGGCTAATTCCCGCCCCAAACTCCTTACATAAGCGGCCAGAGCAGATTTAACTGTATTATACCCTACTGAGGCTGTAGCCTCCTGAGATGCAATAGACCCAACATGCAACAACCGACCATAGTTTTTTTCAACCATCTCTGGCACGACCAGACGATTGATCTCGGCAGCAACCCCTAAATTAAGCTTATGAAGAGTATTTAACTGTTCCCATGTAATCAAAGGGTCTCTAAAACCATAACCACCACCCAGGACATGTAATACAATATCAAACCCACCTGAATGTTCAAACCCTTTTTTAACAAGACTTTGTATGCTATCACAACTCAAAAGATCTGCCGAAAAAACTAGATGCTTTGCGGGATTAGAAAATGTACTTTTCAATTGCTCAAGCTTGCTCGAGCTACGAGCAACCATAACTAATTGAGCGCCCTGTTTCTCAAATTCCTGAGCGCAAACATACCCCAACCCCTTGGATGCACCAGTAATTAAAATATTCTTATCTTCGAATTCTCCAATCACTTTATATCATTAAACCTATTACACAGCACCCATCATGTAGTCACAAAATCTCAAATTTTAAGCAGCGCTTATCTCCCTCACTCACAGTCTATTTTGAGATAAGTTTTAAACTAAGCAATTGAAACCAATTGTAACCGCCATCAACATCTGTATATATAATTCAATTAACTAGAAATATTTACCACAAAGCTACTTTAGAATCTTGACATAGTCAATAATCATATTCCCACCAAGATCTTTTCTGCTAGAAATTGCTGTAAGGTTAGAGTTAAATTTTATCCCTTGGAACATGTAACTATATTAAGATAAGAGTTTAAAAAATAGTTACCGCAGTTTCTGTTGTGTTGAAATTTTTTAAGTTTTCAAAAATCAGAGAATAATTTATGGTGAATGGCGGTCTAACTTTATGATAGTTTCAGATTATCTGAGCAATAATTTAATTACACCTTAAGGTAGCTAAACGTCTCTTAATAAATCTAATGCTCCTATGACACTACAATTGCATCTTAAATAAAAAAACTATGTCGTTTAAAAAAAATATTAATAACTACTGGGATTACTTAGAGCAAAAGTACCCGACACCTAAATATGTTGGACAAATTAAATGCCTTGAGTTTAAAGAATTAAAAGATGCTATAGATAACAAAAATGAAAAGTTTTTAAAAAAAATAATAAGAAATATGTATGTAAAAAAAGAAGCCTATATTCTGAGAAACGCTGCGACACAGAAGCTTAAAGAAATAACCTTGGATCTAGCAAATCATTATAAGAAAACTAGAAAAACAAGTTTTCATAAAATGCTTGATGGTACTCCTAATTTCCATAGAGCTATCGATAAGAATATAACGAAAAAATATAGCTTGTTCACAATTAAGCATTCTTTCTATTTTTACAATTGGAATATTAAAACCAAATTAGAAAAACAATTAAAGAATGGCGTATACAGACATTGGAGATATGTTAAAAGTCTTGCCGGTAATGGTAAAAATCAATTTGAAAAAAATATACCTAGCGATGAGCAAATAGATAGATTGCAAATAGTTAGATACCCAGCTGGAGGCGGCGAACTTAGAGACCACGTCGACCCAAGAAAAAATCAAAGAATAGTATCGGGAATAATAATGAGCAAAATTGGTGAAGATTTTCTTAAAGGAGGATTTTATTTTAAATCTTCAAAAATAAAAAAAATAAACCTGGAAAAAAGATTAGAATTAGGGGATGCGGTTATATTTTATGGCTCAATAGCTCATGGTGTAGAAAAAGTTGACCCAAAAGAAAAACTTTCATGGAAAAGCAATAAAGGAAGGTGGTTTATTGGAATGTTTGTAAATGATAGTGACCATGTTAAAAATAGACTAACAGCAAAAGATTTAACCGGAAGCGTAAAATCAAAATATTAAAAAAACACAAACTATTATGAAAAACTTCTAAAAAAAACTACCAAAAGGACCAATGTTAACGGAGATATTGGCCCTTGAGTCTATCCTTATCTAAGATTGATTGCATTAATAAAAATCTTACTTATTTAGATACCCCACAACTGCCTTCATAAAATCACCATTGTTATTGTAATGCGGAGAAGTAATAAAATTACCATCTATCACAAGTGGGGCTTTATGCTGATAAACGGCACCAGCATTTCGCAAATCTGCCTCAATACTCCAAAAAGCGGTCATTTTTCTTCCCCGGCAAATATCCGCAGAGATCATGATCCAGGGGCCATGACAAATAGCGGCAACCAACTTCTTCTGCTCATCCATCTGGCGGACAAACTCCAGTACTTCCGGTAAAAGACGCACCCGATCCGGAGCCTCGAATCCCCCAGGCAGAATGACTGCATCAAAATTGTCCACCTTCAGATCTGTCGTCGCCATGGTAGCGCGTGCGGGCACTCCGTATTTTCCGTTCACCACCACACCGTCCTTGGTAGCGATATCAACCTCGCACCCTTCCTCCAATAGCCTATAGTAAGGATAAACCACCTCTTCATCCTGAAAACCAGGCCCTGTAATAATAACCGTTCGCTTAGCCATCAATTACCCTCTATAAATCAAATAATTTATTATAAACCAAATCAGCTGTTTTTACAGTAAGAGCCTAGTATCTCCTGGCTCAACTCCACCCCCAGCCCGGGCCGGTCCGACAGACAGGCAAATCCATCTTTAATCTGAATCGGCTCAGGAAAAAAATCGTGATAAACCGCGTTGTCAGACATATCGATTTCCAAAAGTTGGGTATTGGAAACCGCAAACATTAGGTGTGCTGTGGCAGCTAACAAAACACCTGAAGAAAAATTATGCGGTGAAACCGGAACACCAAAGGCGTTTGCCAGCGAGCAAATATCACGGGCTTCCTGGATGCCGCCCACCCGGCCAATATCCGGCATGGCAATGTCTACCGCTCCCTGATCAAACAGGTGTTTGAATCCTTCAAGACGAAACTCGTTTTCCCCTGAAGCAATAGGGATGCCCGTCTGCCTGCGCAAACTGGCCTGAACATTTGCCAACCCGGGATAGACCGGTTCTTCGAGCCAGTATATGTTGTACGGCTCCCACAACCTGGCGGCACGCAATGCCGAGGGACCGTCATAGCCAGCGTTCAAGTCAACCATCAATGAAACGTCCGGGCCCAGCACCTCACGCAGAATCCGGATACGATCGACCTCTTTCTCGGGAGGCTCACATCCCAGATGAACCTTGATCGTTCGAATTCCCAGCTTCGCAATCCGCTCCGCGTTCGCTGCCATGCAACGAGGGTCTTCCTCCCAGTAAACATCGCTCGCATAAACCTCGACTTTATCCCGAGCCAAACCCCCGAGCAATTGATAAACCGGCACATTCAAATCTTTTCCCAGGATATCCCAACACGCCGTTTCAATACCACTCGCGGCGCAAATCACAGAACCTTTCCGCTCAAAATACACCTTTCCGTCCAACAGGTTTTTCCGGATGCCGTCTA
>Ga0315334_10003319_pt1 | contig 10137 bp, 6 predicted proteins | sample M150034915metaG_FD_205555 | JGI IMG/M metagenome (GOLD analysis project Ga0315334, IMG submission 205555) | Ammonia-oxidizing marine archaeal communities from Monterey Bay, California, United States - M1 500m 34915 | ecosystem: Environmental > Aquatic > Marine > Intertidal zone | place: USA... | reverse complement strand
AACACCATTCCTATCTCTTGCTCGTGCGCATGCAGATCATAGTGGAAGAAGACGTTAGCCAGACGGAGCACGAAGCCCGCTCCGAGAGAGAGCAAGGTTCCGATAACGACGAAGCGGTAAACCGTTTGTGGGGTACGTATCGCCGATAGCCAGCCACTGCGCTCCTCCAGTGCAACCTCGGCTCTGGCTTGAGCCACTTCTTCGGAGACGTACCGTTTGAGCATGATCGCCGGTATCAGTGAGAGGAACCACCAAGCTATTCCTATGTGGACGGCCCATCGGTACGCCTCAATCAGAGTCATGCCTTCCGATACCATGAGGTGCTGTGGGAGGAAACCCGCAATCAGAGCCCCTGCCATTGCAGCTAGAGTGGCTAGCCCCTGCTCCACGCTGAACAGGTGAATTCTCTCCTCGGGCTCTGAGTTCTCAGCCATGAACGGTGATTCGGTCACATGGTGTAGGGCGCTGAAGCAGGCTGAAACGGCTGAGAAGGCAAGTATCATCGTCGCGTCTGTCGACATGATGAGGATCAAAGCACAAGCCGCCCCACCCCCATCTCCGATGATGAACCCCCATTTGCGGTCAATGCGGTCGGCGAGTCGGCCTGCGGGAATCGCAGCCAGTGAGCCGGCAATCCCCAGGACGGCAATCCTGATTCCGACGAATCTGATGTCGAAACCGACTGCCAGCAAGTAGAGGTTGAACAGAACCTCCCAGGCCCCGTGAATCAGATCCATCCCGATGACGTGCAGCAGGTACAGCCGCGCGTTGCGGCTAAACTGCCTGAGTCGTCCGAAGTAGCCTACCTCAACGACGCCTTCCATCCTTCCACCTCTGAGCGCTAGGTTGTGGAGGGCAATATACTGCCGGTCATGTCCGAATCTCGGCCATCGCCTCGTTGAGTTCACCGATGAGTGATGCTACATGCTCCTCGTCGAAGCCGAGGTCGAGCCCGGCCGCTCCGAACAGCTCCGGGAGTGGCTTGGTGTTGCCCAGTCTCATCGCCCGTGCGTAGCGGGCGAGGCCGTCTGCTGCATCTCTGCGGTGGTACTGCCACAACTGCAGGGCCCCGAGTTGCGCTATTCCGTACTCGATGTAGTAGAACGGTACTTGGAACAGGTGCAACTGGCTCTGCCATGAGGTCTCCTTGAGTTCCTCAAAGCCACTCCAATCGGTCCTCGGGCCGAACCTCCTCCTCAGTTCCAGCCAGTGCTCGGATCGGTCTTGGCGAGTATGCTCGGGATTGGCGTAGACCCAGTGCTGAAAGGCGTCTATCGTAGCCATCCAGGGCAAGAAGCAGACGATTTTCTCAAGATCGTCAAGCTTCGCTCTGCGAGCGTCCTCGTCGCTGTAGAACTCGCCCCAATCGGGTTGGCTCATTAGCTCCATCGACATCGAAGCAACCTCGGCGAACTCGAGAGGCGGGTTGCGCTCCCCTATGAGGTCCAAGTCGGAGCTGTAGCACGAATGGAATGCGTGTCCCGCCTCATGCAGCATCGTGGACAGGTTGTCGTGGGTGCCAGCCGCGTTCATGAAGATGAACGGTACCCGAGTCTTCTCGAGGTTGGCTTGGTAGCCGCCCGGTGCTTTGCCCTTCCTGCTCTCCAGGTCGAGTGTGTCCCTCTCTCTCAGCATGTCGAACATGCCGCCCAACTCGGGTGACATTCTGTGGAAGACGCTCGAGCAGCCCGTGATCAGCCTCTCGACGTCCTCGAATGGCCTCAGCGGCGATCTTCCGTGGACGTCCACTCCGCCACCGGACTTCTCGCTGACATCCCACGGGCGCAGCGTGGCAACTCCGAGGGCTCCGCGCCGATACTCTTGGATTTCGTGCATCATCGGCACGCAGACGCGCTCTATCGAGTCGTGGAACTCGAGGCAGTCGTCCATGGAGTAGTCGTAGCGGTGCTTGGCCTCGAAGATGTAGGAGCGGTAGTCATCGAATCCGGCGTTAACCGCGATTCGGTGCCGGATCCGAATCTGTTCGTCGTAGATCTCGGACAGCCTCTCTGTGTCCCGACTCATCCTCTCCACGACCGCCCTCCAAGCCGCCTCCCTAAGGCTGCGGTCGGTGCTCTCGAGGTAGATGGCCATCTGAGGCAGAGTCTTCTCTTCGCCCTCAAACTCCACTGTCATCGCCCCTGTGATGGTGCTGTGCTCCGTCTCCAACTTCGCCTCCTTTACTTGCAGGGGTATGTTCTCCTCCCGGAAGATCGCGATGTCAGTGAGGATGCACTTGATCATCAAGTCGTAGCGAGGCGGTAGATCGCCGACTGCAGGGTGCTCGGCGAGCCTGCGGTTGAAGGCGTCGGCGAACTCAGACAGCCTCGGCTGTACGTTCTCGATGAAGTCTAGGTAGGACTGCCGCTTGGCCTCGCTCTCGGTGTCACAGGTCATCGCGATGCTCAGAAGCGTCCCGGCCTCCGAGACGTGCTCGGCAAGGGTCGAACTGTCCTTGATCAGGGTCTCAAGGCAGCCGGAGCAATTCAGCTCGCGATTCAGCAGGCTGTCAGCGTAGGGTTCGATGTTCTCCCACTGAGCAGCATCGAAGTCCTCAGTGATGAAGCCAGAGCCCAAACTCCCACCTCACCGGCGAGCCGGTCTGGGGCCATCAGGCAGGGGCCCCTCTTCGCGACTCCACTTGGCGCACTTCCATTCTTCGGCCGAGTCAATGACCTGCTGCCTGATCTGCTCCAGCTCGGGGTGCTCGGGGTTGTTGCTCTCGATCCAGCAGGCAGTGCAGTACCTCTTGCTCTCGAAGTCCACGAAGTTCCCTGGGGTGCAGTTCACCTTGCAGGTGACGCAGTGCCTGAAGCCGTGGAATTTCGCCATTTTCCCCGTGGCCCCCTCAGGCATCACGCCTATGAGTTTGACCCCGCAGGGGTCAATTACCTAGATGTCGGCTAGCGCAGTGTGGAGCAGGAAAGTATCCTCCTGCCTCGTCGCCTCGACGGAGTCCCCGCTCTCGATGGCACCCAGTCTCAGCAATCCGGCTTCACTCGGAACCGGCCTGCGGGCGAGCAGCCTCGCTCCAAGGTGCTCCATCAGCCTAGTCGCATCGAGCTCGTTGTCTAGGTAGATAGTACGTGGAATCTCCATCCGACCGAACTCCTCTCCGACGGCTATTTCCGGTAGGTGGACTATCCAAGCCGACCGGTCACCTGTGCTGATGCCGGCCCGCTCGAAGGCGGAACTGAGCTGATGCGTGCCTGAGATCAGCCTCAGGAACTCGGCATCACAGGTTCTAGCCACCATGCGACCCGATTCCTCCAGCCGCCGCAGGGCCGCCCAAGCTGTCCACAGACGGATCTCACTGCAAGCAGCGTCGTAGGCCAGCAGCAGCCATCTCTCGCTGGGCCTCCACTCGCTGAACAGCGCGACCACCTCACTAGGTTCGACCACCGGCTCGGCGAGGTCGATGCCCCAAGCCGGGAACCATGGCATCGACGAGGATTCGTCCATGCGCCGCGATGGCCTCCCGTTGAAGAAGGGTCTCTATCGCGAGCCGCTTCTGACAGCGCGACCAGCCGTTGCGACCAATCCGTCCACCAATTGGGGGCTCCATCCGCGCAGATCGGACAGCTTCTGCATGTCTCGTTCGGTAAGAGCAGCCACATCAGCGGCGTTGGAAACTCCCAGCAGATCCACCATCTGCCTCGCCCTGGCCCTGCCGACTCCGCGCAGGGCCACTAGACCAAGCAGATCCGCCTTGCATCCGTACCGCACCCTGCGGTGAATCTCGTCGACTGCCGATACTAGGGTACGGTGAGCGTTCTTGTCCATCGAAGCTAGTTCCTCATCCTCGGCTAGTATCCTCCTAGTCGCGTAGAGCAGCCACTCGGCCAGCTCAACACGCCCTCGCAGATCCCCCGGCTGAACCCCCCAGTCCCGCTCTATACTCTCCATGCGGGACTCCTCGGTCCAAGACTGGAGGACAAGAACCCCTTTCATCCGACGCTCCTCATCGAGATCCACCGCCTCGGCGAGGAACTCCCTCTCATGACCGTGCAGAGCGGCTTGGATGGCGTCGTAGTCGCCTTTCCTAGGCCACAGGGGAAGGAAGTCGGGAGTGCACGAGACCAGATGCAGGAGGCTCAGAGGGGAGACCTGCCCGTAATCGTCCTCCCCTGTGAGGGTGGCCATGGCCCTGCCCAGCCCATCGCGTATGATGCGCCCGGATATCGGGTTGAGGTACAGTTGCGCGACTCTCTCGCCGAGTGGTGTGGCGCTGTATGTCATCGAAGGCGACTCAGGAGGGTCGGCCTCGTACGAGTCATGCATGCTGGCCTTGCGGAAGCCGAAGATGGCGGGGCCACGACGGGGACTCTCACCGTACCTCCTGATTGGTTCGGAGGCGACATCCAGACCAGTCACCTCAGAGGCTGAGCCGACCCATGATGGAAGCTCGTCCTCCCACTCCTCCGGCTGCGCGACAGATGGCTCCTTGAGGATTCTCTCCTTGACCTTGTCAGACTCCCCGAGTCTGTCGATCATCCCGTTCGCTGCGAGCCAGCTGACTACGTCGTCTATCCTGGCGGCTAGGGACTCCGAATCCATCTGGGTTGCGAGGAATGTCTTCGAGAAGAACCTCCCGAGAGCGTCCCTGTCACCAGTGCCTCCGGTAGCGACCATGGATAGGACGTGAGTGAGCAGAGCAGGATCTTCCTCCGCCCTCAAGGCGTTCGGATTGGCGAGTTTCGAAGTCACTTCCTCAGGCTCGCCGTGCAGGTACATATCCACCAGATGGGACTCCTCGTCACGACCCTTGGCCAGCAACCACGCCTCCCCGACATCGTCGTACTTGGGGCGGCCCGCCCTGCCCATCATCTGCAAGACCTCAAGGACGGGAAGGGGCATGGTCATACCCGCTGCTGTGCTCCACCGCCTGTAGTCCCTGACGACCACTGTTCTTGCGGGCAGGTTGACTCCCTGTGCGAGCGTCGGGGTGGCGACTACGCAGAGCAGGTCACCGCTTCTGAACGAGTCTTCGACGATCCTGCGGTGTCTACTGGTCAGACCTGCGTGGTGGAAGGCTACCCCGCCTCCGAGCGATGTCTCCAACGAGTTCACCATGGCAGAGGAGTCACTGCTTCCGATGAGTTTGTCAGCGATTCCCTCCCATTTCTCGGCGACCCCTGCATCGATGTTCGAGTTGCCCTCGACCAGCATCCGCCGGATGTGCTTGGCAAGTTCGCGCGCCTCCTTCTGGGCGGAGGCGCGAGAGGACACGAAGACGAGGAGTTGTCCACCGTTTTGGACGGTATCCTGTAGGATTGCCTGCAGTGGGCGCGTGGTTCTACCTTCCAGCGAGCGTGGCTCGGGTGGCTCCTCGTCGCCCGACCCATCTACTCGGTGTACCTTGGCATCCAGTCCCGTCATGATGCCGTAGCGCAGAGTGACGGGGCGCCAGTCGGATACGATCAGCTCGGAGTCAAGCCACTTAGCCATCTCCGCGGCGTTTCCGACAGTGGCGGACAGCGCGATGATCTGGGCATCGGGCCTCCTGTGTCGGATGCGAGATAGAAGGACTTCGAGAGTCGGACCACGGCCCGGGTCGTGCAGCAGGTGGAACTCGTCGCTGACGACGATGCCGACCCTGTCCATCAGGTCGGAGCGTGTCCGCAGAAGCGAATCCAGCTTCTCGCTGGTGCAAACGAGGATATCGGCCTCCTCAATCATCCCGGTCTCGCCTCCCCTGTCGCCGATGGCGAGCCCGACGCGCAGGCCGACAGTGGAGGCGATTTCCCTCAGCTCGGCAACCTTCTCCGTGGCCAACGCTTTCAGTGGCACCACATACAAAGCGCGAGCGCCTTCAAGGTCGTTGGTCAGCCGGTGGACAATGGCTAGATGGGCTACCAGCGACTTGCCGCTGGCGGTCGGAATGGTAAGCATCACGTTACGGCCTGACAGGGCGTGCGGCAAGGCCTCCGCCTGAGGCGGAAACAGCTCCTCAATGCCCCATTCATCGCGCAGCATCGATACTAGCCTGCCGTCCAGTCCGAGGTCCTCGAGCCTGCGAGAGTGAGGTCCTGCCGACTGGGTCATGACACGTCTTCGATTCGGCCGTTCTAAAGGATGCCGAGGAGTCAGGCCTAATTCCAGCGGTGGAAGGCGGGATGGCCCTCCTTTACGGCGACGAAGAGCCCTTCCCCGGTGGCGCAGACCTCGCCATCTGCTCGCAAACTCATCCGCACCCTCGCCCGCCCCTCTCCGATCTCCTCGACCTCCGAATTGACCTGCAGAGCGACCCCGTACGGAGTGGGTCTCCTGAGCTTGATCGAGTAAGATGCGGTCACGGTGCAGGGCGGCTCGGACTCGCCGGATTGATCCATCAGGGCGATCGCCGCCGTCCAATTGCCGTGACAGTCTAGCAGTGTCCCGATTATCCCGCCATTGATCATTCCGGGGAAGGCCTGATGCTCGTCTTTGGGTAAGAATTCCATCTCCAGCCCGTGCTCACTGCGGAACGAGCGAATTCTCAGGCCGTTCTCGTTGGCTGGCCCGCAGCCAAAGCAGATGCTGCTCGGGGCGTGCTCCTCCTGCACTGACGTGCCCCTCTGCCGCATATGGCTTGCTGAGGACGCACTAGGAATTGAAAATTCCTAGAGTCGGCCTGACGCATGCTCTTAATCGAGGTACCTTTTCCGCGAAATGGTGCCAGACACGAATTCGGGTTCAAAGGATGGCGACTTCACCGAAGGAGCAGCGCCGAGACCCAAGCGAAGGCGTTCGCAGCCGTTGAAGGTCGCCAACCAGATCCCCCCAAGCCGGCGCAAGCAGATAGAGAAGGCCCTTGAGGATACTCAGAGTACTCCGAAGAGGTGGTCTAGGAAGGACGGCCCGAAGTATCACAAGTTCCTCAGGAAGAGGATTAAGTCAGGAACCGTGAGGCAGATCGAGTTCGATCTGCTGGACGTCGACATCGGCGAATCGTGGCCGATTCCCATCACCGTAGTCCACGGTGCCAGACCTGGGCCGGTGGTCACAGTGCTCGGGGCCCTTCACGGCAACGAGCTTGTCGGTCCGCTGGCTCTGACCTACCTGTGCGGGCCGAGCTTCCTCGGCGAGGACAAGGCAATCGACCCCGCTGCTATGGCCGGGACGCTGCGAATCGTCCCGGTGGTAAATCTCCCTGGCTACCGCCGCCAGAGCAGGTACATGGCGGATGGCAGGGATCTGAACAGGAGCTTCCCCGGAAAGCCCGACAGCAACACCACCTCAAGAGTGGCTCACCGGCTGTGGAACGAGATTATCTCGGGCAGCGATCACGTGATTGACCTCCATACTGCTGCCGTTGGGCGCACTAACATGCCGCAGATCCGCGCCAACCTGGCCGATCGCTCCAGCAATCGGATTGCTAGGGCGTTCGGCATTGAGACGATTCTCGACAACGAGGGCCCGAAGGGCTCTCTGCGCAAGACCGCCAACGATGCTGGAATCGGGGCTATCACCTACGAGGGTGGCGGTTCAAACGAGGCTGACCCCGAGTCCGTCCAAGTCGCTATCTATGGGGTGCTGAACGTGCTCCGCAGCCTCAAGGTGCTGCCCGGCTACCCGAGCCGGCCCAGATTCAGGATCCTAGCCTCCGGCTCGGTGTGGATACGCTCCGATCAAGGAGGTCTGCTGGACGTACTGACTCCAGCGGGCAGCTTCGTCGAGGACGGTGAGACGGTTGCCACGGTGACAGACCCGGAGAGGCCCGGTGAGAGCTACGACATCCTCTCCCCGACCAGAGGTCTGCTGATTTCCACCGCAACCCACCCGTTCGTCAACGCCGGCACACCAATTGGACACCTCCTGCCGGTGACTCGCGGCGTCAGGACCCTGCGTAAGCGGCTGGATCCCGAGGGATGCCTCGTCACCAGCGGCTCAGACGGCGAGCCTCCTTGGAGGGAGGACGAGGATGTTGAGGACATCTCCGTGGCAGGGGAGTGGTCCGGTGGCTCGCCCGATGCGGAGTGGGGGCGCAATGAGGGGGATCCGGCAGACGATGAGGCTGGCGAGGCCGATCCAACTTGGGCTTAGTCAGTCCAGATCAGGCGCTCGAGGTATCCCATCCTCATCCTCGACGACCGGGGTGGATGGCAGTTCAACGGGAGCGTGCTGCTGCCCCATGAGCGCACTCAGATTGGGCGCGGAGGGCAGATCGTAGTCCTGGAGCTCCGGCGAGAGTGCGAACTTCTCCGGCTTCAGGTCGTACGCCTGATAGGCGTCCTTGAGCTTGCGCTTGTGCGAGAACCTGCCTACGGCGTAGGCGCAGCCACCAATCACTGCCAGCAGTAGCACGATGGTCGCAGCGAGCCCGGCCGGCGAGATGATGAAGGAGAGCAGCTTCTCTGACAGTGTCTCCGGCGGTATCCAGACATCCATGTCTATGTCCCAGACGAAGACAGTGGTCTGACCCGAGTCCACTAGGGTCGCAGTGATCTGCTGCGGTCCGCTGCCTTGGTCGCACAGGTAGATGGTCAGAGTGGTGTCTCCACCCTCACAGTCGATGGACTCGATGACTATGCCCCTGCCGTCGGAGCTGACGTTATCGGTCAGCGTGTAGTCACCGAACTGCCATGACAGCGTGGCGACGACATTGTCCGGTATCGAGCCGACACTGAAGTCGAGGCTCTCGTTGACCGCATCCCACATGTGCACCTGGCGGAAGTCAGGGAACGTTGTGACCAGGTTCTTCCTGCTCAGTCCGTCATCGATCGCATCATTGCAGTCGTCGTCCCTGCCGTTCCAAGCCTCGACTCCCGCTGGGTTGGTGGTGCTGACTAGGTCTTCGCAGTCCTCAAAGTCGTAGAACCCGTCTTCGTCCCGGTCGAAGTTGAACTGCATGGGATCCGAGCCGCTGATCATCACCTCGTGACCGTCCGACATCCCGTCTGTGTCAGTGTCGGCCAGCCCCGGGTTCGTGGTTATGTTGTGGAACTCGTCGAAGTCGGTCAACCCGTCGTCGTCACTGTCGAGATCGAAGAAGTCCTCGTCAATGACCTCGTCGCAGTCGTTGTCCTTGCCATCGAGAACCTCGGGCTTGAGGGGCGCCCGGTCAAAGTCCTCGTCGTCGCAGTCCTGGAACCAGTACCAGCCGTCGGAATCGGCGTCGTCGTCGTGGATCAGCGGGTCGGCCCCCATCGAGGAGTACTCGTTGTACTCCAGACCATCGGGGAGCCCGTCGTCATCGGTGTCTCCATCAAGGTGGTCGGTGGTGATGTTGTGGTACTCGTCGTAGTCGGTCAGCCCGTCGTTGTCTGTATCGAGGGCCCAGTAGTCCTCATCGATCAGGAAGTCGCAGTCGTTGTCGAAGTTATCGAGCAACTCGACATGACCAGGTGACCGGCCACCGTCCTCGTCGTCGCAGTCCTCGAACCAGTACCACGAGTCCGAGTCCGAGTCAGGGTCGTACACCAACGGGTCTGAGCCGAGAGCGGCGTAGGTGTTGACCTCCTCGCCGTCATCCAGCCCGTCGTCGTCGGTGTCGGGATCCATGTAGTCGGTGCCGTGGACGTGGTACTCGTCCCAGTCCTTGAGCCCGTCATTGTCCAAGTCGGTGAAGTTGTAGCCCTCGTCGATGTAATCGTCGCAGTTGTCGTCTATACCGTTCAGGAATTCCGGCCTGCCTGGATTGACGTTCGGATTGGTGTCGTTGCAGTCGTTGAAGTGGTAGAATAGATCCGAGTCGTCATCAGGGTCGTACCAAAGAGGATCGCTCTGCCAGTAATTAATTTCAGCACCATCGCTTAGCCCGTCATCATCAGTGTCAGAGTCGAGCGGGTCGGTGCCGGTACTCAAGACTTCGACGGCATCTGTCAGTCCATCCGTGTCAGAGTCGATCGCCAACGGGTCTGTTCCGTACACCATCACCTCATCGTAGTCGCTCAACCCATCGTCATCGCTGTCAGCGTCATACGGGTCAGTGCCGTAGAGCAGCGTCTCGTTCTCGTCGCTCAACCCATCGTCGTCGTGGTCGTAGTCGACGTCGACTCCGTGCAGTATCAGCTCCCAGGAGTTGAGTGTTCCGTTGATGCCAGCCGAGGTGTCCCGCACTTTCAGCGTCCAGGTGCCCAGAGACGATTCGTCCCAGTGCCTCACGGTGCTGAACATCCAGTCAGAGTAGTCGTTGCCGTTGTCGTTGCGCGATTC
>Ga0315334_10003316_pt1 | contig 10144 bp, 13 predicted proteins | sample M150034915metaG_FD_205555 | JGI IMG/M metagenome (GOLD analysis project Ga0315334, IMG submission 205555) | Ammonia-oxidizing marine archaeal communities from Monterey Bay, California, United States - M1 500m 34915 | ecosystem: Environmental > Aquatic > Marine > Intertidal zone | place: USA... | reverse complement strand
AAACTTATGAGGATTGTAAATCATCACGTCAGGAATGGGAAGACACCTACACTAAAGGAATGGATCTTTTAGGTTTTAAATATGAAGACAGAACACAACCATTTAGGGGTGCATCCGGTGCAACACACCCAGTTCTTGCCGAAGCAGTTACACAGTTTCAAGCCTTAGCTTATAAAGAATTATTACCAGCAGATGGTCCGGTTAGAACTCAGATTGTTGGTATGGTTAATGTAGAAAAAGAAGAACAAGCAAAACGTGTAAAAGATTTTATGAATTATCAAATAATGGTTGAAATGAAAGAGTACGAACCAGAGTTTGATCAGTTATTATTTAATTTACCATTATCAGGTTCATCATTTAAAAAAGTTTATTATGACCAATTATTACAACGTTGTGTTTCTAGATTTGTTCCAGCAGAAGATTTGTATGTTCCATACAATTCAACATCTTTAGAGGACACAGAAACTATCATACATAAAATTAGAATGTCAGGTAATGACTTATTAAAACAACAACTAACGGGTTTTTATAGCGACGTAGCTGTTGAAGAGGATAATAATGTAGATTCAATTACAGAGAAAAAAGAGGAGCTTATAGGAGTTCAACCAGTTGAAGATGAAATTTACACTGTACTAGAATTTCATACAAATTTAAACTTACCCGGTTTTGAAGAAGTAGATGCTACTGGGGAAGGTCCTTCTGGACTTAGGATTCCTTATATTATTTCTATAGATGAAGGCTCTTCTAAAGTTTTAGCTATTCGAAGAAACTTTGATCCACAAGATCCAATGAAAAAGAAAAAAGATTATTTTGTTCATTTCAAATTTTTACCAGGACTCGGGTTTTACGGGTTCGGCCTTATCCACATGATTGGTGGTTTATCAAGAACTGCCACATCTGCTCTAAGACAACTCTTAGACGCAGGCACCTTGGCTAATCTCCCGGCCGGATTTAAACAAAGAGGCATCAGAGTCAGAGATGAAGCTCAACCGTTGCAGCCGGGCGAGTTTCGGGACGTTGATGCTCCTGGTGGAAATTTAAATGATGCATTTATACAGTTACCATTTAAAGGACCAAACGCGACTCTCTTACAATTGATGGATTTTGTTGTCCAATCAGGTCAGCGGTTCGCGAGCATCGCAGACATGCAAGTGGGCGATGGTAATCAATCAGCGGCTGTTGGTACTACAGTTGCGCTCTTGGAGCGCGGATCGCGGGTTATGAGTGCTATTCACAAAAGATTGTATGCAGCAATGAAATGTGAGTTCATGTTGCTATCAAAATGTTTCGTAACTTATTTACCACCACAATATCCTTATGATGTTATTGGTGGTCAGAATCAAATTTTTCAAAAAGATTTTGATGATAGAATTGATATTGTACCTGTAGGAGACCCTAATATATTTTCGCAGACACAAAGAATTAGTATTGCACAAACACAATTACAATTAGCGATGTCTAATCCAAAGATGCACAACATGTATCAAGCATATAGAGATATGTATGAAGCTTTAGGTATAAAGAATATAAATACTATTCTGCCACCACCAGAAAAACCAAAACCAATGGATCCAGCAATGGAGAATATGCAGTCTATGGCAGGAAAACCATTCCAAGCATTTCCTCAACAAGACCATCAAGCACACATGGATGCGCATTTAACATTTATGGGTACCTTTATGGCTAGAAATAATCCACAGGCTCTCGGTTTATTGCAAAAAAACTGCATGGAACACATTGCATTAATGGCACAAGAGCAAATTATGATGGAATTTGAGGAAGAAATGGCTCAAATAAAGCAAATGCAGATGATGATACAACAAGCAGGTCCTCAAGGTGCGAAAAATCCTCAAATTATGCAGATAAATAAGCAATTACAGCAATTAACAGCGAGAATTGAGTCTAGAAAATCTAAATTAATAGCTGAACATACTAATGACTACCTTGAAGAAGAGAAAAAGATCCTAAATCAGATAGATAATGATCCATTACTCAGATTAAAGTCAGATGAAGTTCAAATTAAGGCCCAAGAAGAGCAAAGAAAAGACAAAGAGGGTGAAGAAAAGGCAAATATGGACACATTGAAGCTTTTACAAGGAAAAACTGAATTTGACCAAAAATTAGACCAAGATGATGAACATGCGAAGCTTAGAGCCGCTGTTTCACTCGCAAAAGACGGTATAAAGAGCATGGACGCTACTATTAAATCTGGGGGTAGATAATGCCTCTTCCTCATAAAAATATATCTGACATGTTTGGAGGTCGCATCAATAGACCTAATTATGATCCTAATAAAAGAGGACTAGTTACTGGTCCTGGAGGCTATTGGGGACCACACGGAGATCAAGGTTTTGGTGGGGAACCAGGTAGTCATGGTGCTACGGCTCCAGGGGAGCATATGGGAGGTGTTGGAGATCTTGGAGGTCAAGCTTCAGGTGCACTCTCGGTAGACCCAGAGCCAGAAAAAGCCGAAACCATAAAAGAACGATTTGATAGACTGAGAAAAGAATTCTATACGCCTATGAAACCGGAAGATAGAGCATTTATTGAAGATCAGACAACAGTAAAAAGCGAGGATGGTACTCCTGTAAAAACAGGGACATACACAGATTATAAAAATGAAAATATTGATACATCCCATTTGACACCAGGAACTCTTAAGTGGGGAGGGACTCATGAATTTGGAGCAGAGCATGATAAGTATATGAAAGATTTTTACGGTCCTGAAAGTGAATTCTATGGCATGTCTTACGACTATGTGGACCAGTACAAGTTAGCAACAGATCAGATAGGTTCATTTGCAGATACGATGAAATCAATAGCACACGACCCATACGGAAGATTGAGACCGAGTATTCAAGCAGAGATTGAGAAAAATGCAAATGCAATGCGAGATGCACTACATGCAGCTATAAGTAGTGATGACGATATATTGGGTTTAAATGTAATAGACAAAATGACAGGCGTAACGCAGGAAGATAAAGCATATAGCACTATAGCTCGGGCACTTGGAATACCAATAGGCGACGTAGAAAATGAGTTTAGTCCTGAGCAAGCTAATGAGTTTGCTGCACAGATTCAGAAACAGTCTAACATTGGGACAATATTGTCGAAGGGTTGGGACACGTTATCAGGTACAGCCTCTAGTGTTAATCCCCTTGCACAAGACACTATGACTGGAGCGCTTGGATCGGCCGCAAAGCTGGGGGTGGGATACGGTACGACTGAAGTTGTCGGTTACATGAAAGATATGGGTCTTTCTAATATGGCTATTGCTAATATATTTGGACAAGGGTTTCTAACAAGTAAAGTAGGAGATATAGTTGCCTCGATGTTTGGAGTCACTGCACATGATACGCAGATGATGGAAAATTGGGGAATAAACATGACAGTAGAGCAGGCAGAAGCAATGGGTATACTGGGAGAACCCACTCTATTAGGTGAACCAACTATTGATATAAATGCAGCATTAGAAAAGGGGGTTCCTTTTTCAGGGGAAACTCACTTCATGAGCGATACCCAATTTGATACTTTTAGACCACATTTAAATCCTATCACTATGCAACAACAAATAGCAGACCAGAGATGGGGATCAGCACAAAGAGATGCAGATAGGACGGCAACCAGAGGAGGAGGTCCTAATGATGAAGTTGCAGAAAGCACGTTGATGGAATCTATAATGAATCAAGAAGATGCGGGAGGAGAACATGTGTCAGATCAAAGTAATTGGTCTGATTTCATGAAAGGTAAATATGCTCAAATGAAAAGAAATGAATATAACGATGAATACATAGAGGCTTATTTCCAGCAAATGGGACTACTAGCATAATGGAAAAAGAAAAGAAAATCAGTAAGGTAATGCGTGAATTTAAAAAAAAGAAATTAAAGATTGGCAAAAGCAAGAAAAAAGTTAAAAATAGGCGCCAAGCCATAGCTATCGCGCTCAGCGAAGCAGGTGCAAATAAAAAGAGGAGGATCACATGATTCAAGACTTAAGAGACACAATCATACAAAAATGGAATGACACGTCTGTCAAAGCCAAATTAATTGGTGCAGCTGTTATTATCGTAGTCATTTTACTAAGCGTTTTATAATCCAATGTTCCAACTATTATTGAAACCATTACTCGGCGTAGCCGGTGACATGATCAAAGGTGTTGTTGAAACTAAGAAGGCTAAAGCTACAGCTAAACTAACCGAGATCAAAGCTGCTACAGCATTAAAAGAACAACAAATAGCAGGCAAGGTATCTTGGGAAGCATCAGCTGTGGACCAAATGAAAGGCAGCTGGAAGGACGAAGTAAGTTTAGTAGTGCTGCTGGCCCCCGCGGTGCTCGTTTTCGTTCCTGGGTGTCAAGAATACATTAAAACTGGCTTTATTGCTCTGCAAGAATTACCGACGTATTATCAGCATTTATTATATATCGCAATTTCTGCGTCATTTGGAATCAAGGGCGCAGGTCAAGCCGTTAAGCTGTTCAAAAAGAAATAATTGACTTAATTTTACATTCGGGGGAAGTATGGGGGAAGATAAACCCAAGAACGCACTTGATGAGTTTTGGGACAACTTAGGAGATAAGGCAAAAAAGTATGTCAGAAGCTACAGACCCGATAAGCGTAATTCACCGCCTGCGAAGAATGATGCAGGATCAGATGGAAAGTTTAATTCAAACTCTAGCTCAAGGCGGGGTTGACAACATGGAAAACTACAAATATATAGTAGGTAAGATCCATGCAATAGACATGATACAACAGGACCTCTCTAACCTGCTTGAACCAAAGGAGCCAAAAAACGATGACCCAAACAACGTCACACGCATTAGAAAATAAATATGAAGCCGAAATTAAAGAGGCTACAGAAGAACCTTCCAAAACAAATTTAGAAAAGCTCCCACAACCTACAGGTTGGAGATTATTAGTTATGCCCTTTCGTGTTAAAGAGAAGAGCGAAGGTGGAATTATTATTGCACAAGAAGCATTAGATAGAGCCCGAGCCGCGGTCCAAGTTGGATACGTCTTGAAGCTCGGACCTTTATGTTATAATGACAAAGAGAGATATCCTACAGGTCCGTGGTGCGCGGAAAAAGATTGGGTGATATTTGCAAGGTATGCAGGATCACGAATGGAAATTGAAGGCGGAGAGATACGAATGTTAAACGATGATGAGATTCTTGGGACAATAGATGATCCTAAGGATTTGATTCACGCAATGTAAATCATAGGAGGATTATACTATGCCAGATGAAAAAATCGACGTTGGTGAAGCAGACGAACAAGAACAAGAAATTGATCTTGATAAACCTGCGGAAGAACCAAAAGAAGATAAGATAGAAGTAGAAGAATCTCCCGCTGAAAAAGTGGAAGAAGAAGAAGAAAAACCTGCTTCAGAAAATCAAGAAGAACTTTCAGAATATTCTGAAGGTGTGCAAAAAAGAATTGCTAAACTTACACGTAAGATGCGTGAAGCTGAAAGGCAAAAAGAAGAAGCAATATCTTTTGCACAAAACCAAAAAGACACAGCCGATAGAATGAAAAGACGCTATAGTTCTTTAGATTCAGATTATACTAAAGAATTTGAAAAAAGAGTCACAACGAATATTGATGCTGTAAAAACAAAACTAGCACAAGCTATAAATGCTGGTGATATTGAGAAACAAGTAGCTGCTCAAACAGAACTTGCTCAATTAACCATGGATGCTACACGACTTGCTAGGATGAAAGAGATAGAAGAAGCTCCGAAAACTGATTCTTCTAGAGTACCTCATGCTACAAAAACACAACAACCAAAGAGACCACCTGATCCTAAAGCGGATGCTTGGGCAGCTAAAAATTCTTGGTTTGGTACTGATAATGCAATGACTTACACTGCATTTGATATACATAAAAAACTTGTGGAAGAGGAAGGTTTTGATGGAGCGTCTGATGAATATTATGCAGAAGTTGATAAAAGAATAAGACTTGATTTTCCGCATAAATTTGATAAAAAGGATGTATCTACAGAACAACCTGTTCAAAATGTAGCAAGTGCCACTCGTCCGGCCGCAAAAGGACGCAGAAGAACTGTGAAGCTCACACCATCACAGGTCGCAATTTCTAAAAGACTAGGTGTGCCACTTGAAGAGTATGCAAAACAATTAACCGCGATGGAGGACACAGCATGACAAAAGATAAACTAAAGAAAACTTCCCGCGCGAGCGAAACTAGGGTTAAAGACGAAAAACCCAAAGTTTGGGCTCCCCCATCATCACTAGATGCGCCACCTGCGCCAGATGGGTATAGACATAGATGGTTACGTGCCGAAAGTATGGGCTTTGATGATACAAAGAATATAACCGGCAATATTAGATCTGGATGGGAGTTAGTGAGAGCTGACGAATATCCGGGTGAAGATTATCCATCAGTGGCTACCGGAAAATACGCAGGGGTAATCGGAGTTGGTGGCCTTGTGCTGGCAAGGATAACCGAAGAGCTCGCAAAGTCGCGTGAAGAGTACTATAGGCAGAAAACTATGGATCGCAATGAGGCTTTAGAAAACGATGTCTTAAAGGAACAGCATCCAAGTATGCCGATCAATCAAGAACGGCAGACTCGTGTAACTTTTGGTGGCTCAAATAAGGCTTAGTCTTATCTAACCATCGATTTAAATAAAAACCTTTAAGGAGGATAACAATATGGCAAACTTAGATGCCCCGTTTGGTTTTAATCCATTAGGTAAGATTGGCGGAGGAACCGCCTCAGCAGATAGCGCTTATCCTGCACTAGCAGGATATGGTACACTTATATCTCAAGGTGATTTAGTAATCATTGATGAAGGTTCAGGTGGTGTGCAAAACGGAGCAGCAAATGCGCTGCATACGGATGCTACAGCAGCTATCGGTATTTTCTGGGGTTCTAACTTCGACGATACTAATGGGAAACCAACTTTTAAAAATACTAGACCCGCTTCGCAGGCGGCTACATGTTTCGTGTACGACGATCCCTATCAGGTGTTCGAAGTACAAGGAGATACAGCGACAGCAGCAGCTGTTACCGATCTCTCTAAAACAGGAGACATGGTAGTTGCAGCAGGTACAGCGGCGACTGGTGTTTCAAACACAGAATTAGATGTAAGTACAATTGGATCTGATGCTAACCTACGTATTGTAGGTTTTTCTACAGCGGTAGGTCGTAACGACAATACAGCTATCAATTGTGTATACAACGTTCTGATTAACGAACATAAGTTCAAATAATAGCAGGAGGACATAAACTATGGCTATATCAAGACAACAACTAGCAAAAGAGCTAGAGCCAGGTCTGAATGCACTATTTGGACTTGAGTACAAAAACTACGAAAATCAAAACCAAGAGATTTTCGAAACAGAATCTAGTGACAGAGCGTTTGAAGAAGACGTAATGTTAACTGGTTTCGACAAAGCAGGCGTTAAAGCTGAAGGTGCTGCTGTGCTATATGATACCGCACAAGAAACTTATACTGCAAGATACCAACATGAGACAGTCGCTCTCGCATTCTCACTAACTGAGGAAAATGTTGAAGATAACTTGTATGATAAGATTTCTACGCGTTATACTAAGGCACTTGCACGTTCTATGGCTCAAACGAAGCAAACCAAGGGTGCAAATATATTAAATCTTGCATTCACCACAGTAGGTGGAGACGGCGAATCTTTACTCGGAAACGCTCACCCTACACTTGCGGGGAACCTTAGCAATATACCGTCCACTGCGTCGGATTTGTCTGAGACTTCTCTTGAGCAAGCAATGATTGACATTGGCAATTTCAAAGACGAAAGAGGTCTTAAAATTGCTGCTAGAGGAATGAAACTAATTATTCCTGCTGAAGGTCAATTCACTGCTGAGAGGATTACAAAATCCGCTCAACGTGTTGGAACAGCTGATAATGATATCAATGCACTTAAATCTATGGGGATGATTCCTCAAGGTTTTGTAGTTAATAACTACATCGATGATGGCGCGCAATGGTTCATTAAAACTGATGTTCCTAATGGTATGAAACACTTTACAAGAGCAGCTCTTAAAACTGCTATGGAAGGTGATTTCGAAACAGGTAACATGAGATACAAAGCCAGAGAAAGATACAGCTTCGGCTGGTCTGACTGGCGTGGTATCTATGGATCTGCTGGTGCTTAATCAGTAGAACTATTAGGTCACACCTAAATTAAGGAGGGGCGCTTCGGCGCCCCTTTTTATTTGCATTAAATATTTTAAGAGAGTATAGTGTGCTAAATGCAGACATGACCAGACGGCCTAGAGACTGCATTAACTTTACCTAGGAGGATAACATTATGGGTACAACAACTTTTTCCGGACCAATTAAGGCCGGAACCGTTCGAGAGGGTGCAGGTACAAATACTGGCCAAGTTTTAATGGCACAGAGTGACTTTTTCACTTTCGCGAACACAACGGATAAAACTTTAGGAATAATCATTCCTGCAAATTCACAAATCGTAAGTGTGGTTCTTGCAATTGAAACTGCTTTTGATGCGGGCACAACTAATACTGTTGATGTTGGTATAGTCGGAAATTCTGACTTATATCTTGACGATGCACCGCTTTTAATCACAACGTCGCAAAATGGCGCATGGAATTTATTTGCTAATTGGTTAGATGTAGGCACTTCAGATGTCACACTAGCTTGTAAGTATATCCAAACTGGATCTGCTGCAACAGCAGGTTTAGGTAGAATTACTGTTCTGTATCAACAAAACAATAATTTAGCTTAATAAATAATTAATAGTGGGGCTTCGGCCCCACTAATTTAGGAGGAAAATATTATGGGTGGAAGCACTTTTACAAGTGACCAAAGAACAGCACATACTGCAGCTACAGCAACCATGCATACTGGGTCTTGCCGAGTAACTTCTATACAGGCAAAAGGAGTCGCAAGTTCTACTTTGGTTTTGTATGATGCAACTTCGGCAACCGGTACTTCACATACTTTCATATTTGGAGAGGATGGACTTTCAATATTCATTCCAGGTAGTGGTATCAGATTTAAAACAGGGGTACATGCCGTTCTAACTGCTACAACAGGTGTTACTATTACATTTAACTAGGAGGTAGTTTATGGGTACATCCGGGACAACTACATTCGAGAGTACTTTTGAAATAGACGACGTTATTCAAGAATCTTACGATCGTATAGGTATTAAAACTGTAGACGGCTATGAGCTTAAGTCGGCTAGACGTTCTTTAAATATTATGTTTCAAGAATGGGCCAATAGGGGTTTACACTATTGGGAAATTGGAAGAACTAATCTTGATTTAATAGAAGGCCAAGCTGAGTATGTTTTTTATAGAGGTACAGGAGATGGTACAAGTACAACTACTGCTCCAGTTAATGGTATTTATGGTATAGATGATGTTTTAGAAGCTACCTATAGAAGAGACTATAATACAGTTAACCAATCAGATTCTGCATTAACAAAAATTAATAGATCAACTTATTCTGGTCTTTCTAATAAACTAACTAAATCTCAACCTTCACAATATTATATTCAACGTTTTATTGATAGAACGGTTATATCACTTTACCCAACGCCTGATGCTACTGCAGCAAGTAATTACATAGGTCTTTATTATGTTAAAAGAATACAGGATGTAGGAAACTATAGTAATGTTGGTGATGTGCCTTACCGTTTTGTTCCTGCTATGACTAGTGGTTTAGCTTTTTATTTATCACAGAAAAAGAAACCAGAAATGGTTCAACAAATGAAAATGTTATATGAAGATGAATTAAATAGAGCTCTTATTGAAGATGGATCTTCAACTAGTACTTATATAACGCCACAGGCATATTATCCAAATGTCTGATTATGCCACAGGTATATATGCAATAGCTATTTCAGATAGGAGTGGTTTGCAATTTCCATACAGAGAAATGGTTAGAGAATGGAATGGTGCGTGGGTTCATTATACTGAATATGAACCAAAATCACCTCTGTTACAGCCAAGAGTTATTAGAGGCGATGCACAAGGACTACAACATGCAAGACCAGGAAGAGTAGAGCCACCTGTAGCACATATGTTAGATGAGAACGCAATGAGTGCTGGTGCAACAGATTCAATACTTGTAAATGTTTTTGATCCAGGACATGGGTATAGTACAGGAGACAGACGTAGAT
>Ga0315334_10003315_pt1 | contig 10145 bp, 5 predicted proteins | sample M150034915metaG_FD_205555 | JGI IMG/M metagenome (GOLD analysis project Ga0315334, IMG submission 205555) | Ammonia-oxidizing marine archaeal communities from Monterey Bay, California, United States - M1 500m 34915 | ecosystem: Environmental > Aquatic > Marine > Intertidal zone | place: USA... | reverse complement strand
TGAAAAGTCGTTTGCCTCGCTGCTGCATCGCCCACGGAAGGTGAGCCTTCAGCCAACTCCTCAGGCCGCCGCCATGATGCTGGCCATGCTGGTACCCATCTACTTTCTGGTTTCAAACGGACTGATTCGGTTCATCCATGCTTCGGAAGATACGAGCGTGCAAATCATGCTGCTGCTCAATGCCGCTGCTCTGGTCTCGACCTTCGGGTTGCTGCCTCTCATAGCCGCGTGGCTGGGACGCAATCGGTTCAAGACGACGTTCCGGCTACATGCGTTTGGCCCACTCGCTTTTATCGGTTCTATTCTGCTGGGGCTCGGGGCGTGGGCATTCGCTCATGAAGCGTTCGTGTTGGCGGATGCCATGGGGATAGGCGGATTGTCAGAACAGAAGATTGCTGGTGCCAAAGAATCCATCGACAAAATGAGAGAGGCCTCGCCCTTGTTGTTGATTGCAGTGTTTGCCGTGACCCCTGCGGTGATTGAGGAACTTTGCTTCCGCGGGTACCTGTTTTCAGCGATTCAAAACACCTTCACGCCGCTCCGCACCATCGTCAGTACTGCCATACTGTTTGGGCTATTTCATGTTTTGACCGGCAACGCATTGCTCATCGAACGTTTCATCCCCTCGACGCTGATGGGGCTAGTGATTGGCTGGGTCGCCTACCGAACGGGCAGCGTATTCCCAGGCATTGTCATCCATTTTGTTCATAATGGATTGCTCAACCTCGTCGTTTACTATGAAGAACGTGTGCAGGAAATCCTCAGTGTTCTCGGCGTTGGTTTCGATAATCAGACGCATTTGCCGCCGCTGTGGTTAGCAGTGGCATCAACTTTAGTGGTCGTGGGCGCGACGCTCGTCTGGTTGTCGTCACGCGGACGCATCAAAGCCCAAGCCGCCCTAGCCACCGGATCCGATCAACACGACCGGAAACTCCCGGAAAGCACCAACACAGCTGACACCTGAGTTCGATCACGCCAGCAACTTCAGCAAGGCAGCGAATCGTTGGTTCACCACAGTGTCGGTGAACGTCATTACGAGAAGGTGCAAGGAAACGGCACATTTTCACGAGTTCGATCGCGTATTATTCCAGTTGTAGCGATCATTCCGAGTCCACTGACGTTTCACTGCATGGTTGGGCATCCAGGCACCATTTTGACTTTCCGGCTGAAGCAAGTGCAACGCTCAAAGGTACAACATGTCCTGCAGATCCTCTTTCGATTGCCGAGCAATGCGCAAACTAATTCTGTGGGCAGTTTTACTACTTGCCGGCTTCGTCCTCAACGGTCTGGCAGCTGCCGATTGGCCGCAGTGGCGAGGCCCACTAGGTACAGGGGTCGCCCCTACAGGCGCCCCACCGCTGGAGTGGAATACTGGGCAGAACATCCTCTGGAAAACAAAGATTTCTGGACGAGGTCACGCCAGTCCCATCGTTTCGGGCGACATGATTTTTTTGACCACATCAATTCCTGTCGGCGAACCGTTCGCCCCAAGAATGAGCGGTCGTCCCGGTGCACATGACAACAGCGCTGTCACCAGCACTCATCAGTTTCAAGCATTGGGAATCAGTGTCGCCGATGGATCAATCAAGTGGCGAACGACATTGGCTGAAGCGGCACCACTGGAAGGCGGACACAACACGGCGAGCCTGGCATCCGCGTCGCCAGTCACCGACGGCAAGCACGTCTATGTTTCCTTTGGGTCGCAGGGTCTGTATTGTCTGACGAGAGATGGCAAGTTGGTATGGAAAAAACAGCTTGGTAAAATGCACACGAAGCACGGCCACGGCGAAGGTTCCTCACCAGCCTTGTCAGGGCAAACGCTCGTTGTGAACTGGGACCACGAAGGCGATTCGTTTTTGACCGCTCTTGATACCGCGACTGGCGAAGAGCGTTGGCGGATAGCACGAAATGAAGTGACTTCATGGAGCACGCCGCTGATCACTGAAGTGAACGAAACCAAGCAGGTCATTGTCTGTGGTACGGATCGTGTTCGCGGGTACAGGCTCAGTGATGGAAAGATTCTCTGGGAATGCGGCGGGATGTCAGCGAACATTGTAGCAACGCCAGTAGCCGCAGACGGCATCCTCTATGTAGGCAGCAGTTACGAAAAACGGGTACTGATGGCCATCCGGCTCTCCGGCGCCACAGGCGACATCACCGGCACCGACCAGGTACTTTGGACGCGATACCGTGGTACGCCCTACGTGCCCTCGCCGCTGCTGTACAACGGCGGGTTGTACTTTCTAACTCACTACCAGAATGTCATCACACGAGTGGTTGCTGAAACCGGGGACGACGCTCCGGGAGCGATTCGACTGGGCCCTTTGTCCAACATTTATGCCTCACCGGTGGCTGCGAATGGTCATATTTACATCACCGACCTGAACGGGAAAACGCTCGTCATCACTGATACCGAAATTCCCCGATCCGTGTCTATCAATCCCATCGGAGAAGCGGTTAGCGCATCTCTGGCGATCCACGGTTCAAGGATCTTTATCCGGGGTCAGGACCACCTGTTTTGCATAGGAACGGAATGAACATGACCATCTCGACTTGGTCCATTTTTTCGCGATAATTCGGTACATGATGAGTCCTCCTCCGCTACCGATGTTGATTACCGGAATCGCCGGCGTCCCCGGATACAACGCGTTCCACCATTTCCGAAACAAGTACGGTGATCAGGTCATCGGTCTTCGGCAAGCTTCCATGTGGCCCCTCAAAGGCGATGGAATCGTCGGCTGTGATGTCGAAGACGCAGCGGGCATTGAGCGTCTGTGGGACAGATACCAATTCCAAAGTCTGATCAACTGCGCAGGCACTTGCCGACTGAAATCGTGCGAACTTGACCCCACCATGGCTCACCGTGTGAACGTAGTCGGAACCGAGAACATCATACGTGGCGCGGCGAAACACCACGCCAGAACTATCCACCTGTCAATCGATCTCATCTTTTCTGGATGCGTTGAGGGTGGGTACACAGAAACAGACAGACCTGACCCGGTGACGGTTTATGGTGCCAAAATGGCAGAAGCCGAACAGGTGGTAAACAACCTCTGCCCCGACACCTGCATCCTGCGAATTTCGCTGCCGATGGGCATCAGTTTCAGCGGCCACGCTGGAGCAATTGACTGGATTGCATCGCGTTTCAAACAGAACAAGCCAGCAACGCTGTATTTCGATGAAGTGAGAACGCCGACATATACCGATTGCATGAACCGACTTTATGAACGGATTCTTGCCGATCCCCTTCCGGGGACATTCCACGCAGGAGGCTCGCGAGAACTGAGTCTGTTTGAGATCGCACAGATCGTCAACGTTGTTGGCGGTTATGATCCGGGTCTGTTGCAGGGATGCCCTCGCATCGAAGCCGGACCGATTCCACCGCGAGCCGGGAACGTCACCATGAATTCCTCTCGTCTGATCGAAACGCTTGGCTACCACCCGTTCGACCCCTGGCCCTACCATGATCACCTCGTACCCAACGACAGAAGTTGGCACCTCAGGGAACAGAGTTTCAGCGGCTCGCATGATCAGGTCCAGCGGTTCCTTTATCAAAACCCAAATGCACCCGGCAATGTGCCACCCAGTCGAAACCAGCTCTGGAAATCGGGGCGTTTTCGTTCGTGAACATTCCGCTCCATGACCAACCATGCCGAAACCGTCAGTGGGAAGGATTCCAAGGTACTTCTCACCTATTTCCCAGCTAGAATTTGCTGCTGCGTTAGAAATACAACTACAAACAGCCCCCCGGAAAACCATGAATCAATTGTCCCAGTCGGTCACCCGGTTCATCCTGACCTGCCTGATTGCCTCAGCTTTGCCGCACTGTCCAGCAATGTCCCAAGACAAACCTGACGCAAAACAGCAGACCTCCTTGTCGGGGACCGAAACGGCCAGCGGTGTTGTCTTCAACGACAAGAATGCCAACGGAAAATTGGACACCGATGAGGCGGGAATCGAGGATATACGTGTCAGCAACGGAGCCCATATTGTACGGACGAACGCCGAGGGTCGTTACGAGTTGCCGGTTGATAACGACTCCATCATCTTCGTGATCAAGCCACGCGACTGGGCGACGCCATTGAACCAAGACCACTTGCCACAGTTCTACTACATCCACAAACCCGAAGGCTCACCAGCCGACTTCCGCTTTCCGGGTGTGGCTCCCACCGGTCCATTGCCAAAGTCGATTGACTTTCCACTGCTGCGGCGTGTCGAGCCTGATAAATTCAAAGCAATCATGTTTGGCGATCCTCAGCCGCGAAACGTTGCCGAAGTTGAGTTCATGTCACATGACGTCATCGAACAGATCATCGCAGAAGAAGCCCACGGCGCTGCCTTTGGAGTCACTCTGGGTGATATTGTTTTCGACGATTTGAACGTGATGGAACCACACAATCAGTCAGTCGCGCTGATTGGCATTCCCTGGTACAACGTGATTGGCAACCACGACCTGAACCTCGAGGCCAAAACGGACGAGGAAAGTGATGAAACATTTGAACGCATCTACGGTCCCGCCTACTACTCGTTTGACTACGGCCCCACACACTTCATGGTCATTGATGATGTCCACTGGCACGGCCCCGAGGGCGACAAAAAGGCCCACTACCACGGTGGCATGAGCAAGCAGCAAATGGAATTCATACGAAGCGATCTCGCGATGATTCCGGAGGACCAATTGGTTGTGCTCATGATGCACATTCCTCTGGACGGCGTCCGCGATCGTCAGGAACTTTACCGGCTAATTGAGAAACGGCCAGCAACGGTTTCGCTTTCGGCACACACGCATTACATGGAGCACCGCTTCATCGGCGAAGAAGATGGCTGGAAAGGGAAAAAGAAGCATCACCACATTGTCAATGTCACTGTCTGTGGCAGTTGGTGGCGTGGTCGCCGAGACGAACGTGGAATCCCCCACGCCACCATGAGCGATGGTGGCCCCAACGGATATTCCATCATGGAATTTGACGGACAGAACTACACGCTTGAAATGCGTGGTGCCAACCTGCCAGCGGATTATCAAATGAACCTCTACGCGCCTGAATCAGTCGCCCAAGGAGACCTCGAAAAGAGCATGCTGATTGCGAATGTTTTTAATGGTTCTGCGAAAACCAATGTTTCATTCCGTGTCGGAAACCAGCAAGGAGAGTACGGCAACTGGCATCCGATGAACGCCACCACCATGGTCGACCCGGCCTTCGCTGCGGAAAAAATGCGTGAAGAAGAGGTTCCCGACCGACCCTGGACTCTGTTGCCTGGTCCTCACCCGACTCCCCACATGTGGAAAGCCAATCTTCCCGCCGACCTGCCAACGGGAACCCATGTGCTGGAAGTTCGTGCCACGAACGTGATTGGCAAGCAGGTCACCGGACGGCGGATTATCCGCGTGCAAACAAAGTAGCGATTTGTTCCAACGGCTTCGGATCCGGTTCGACAACGGACACTCACAACCACCGAGTTGCCCAAACTGCCAGGCGACGCGAATCGGATCAATCGTCGCTGGTCGCGGGAAACATACGAAACACACGGATCGCGATCGCAACAGAAACGAGCAACAAAACGAACCCAACGAAAAAGGGCGCTCCGGGCAAATTGAAGGGCGCATCGTCGCTGATGAAGAAGCTGAACAGCAGAGTGTTGAACAGAACAGGCGCAATGATATTGGTCAAACTTGCCAACGACGTCAGCGCCCCTTGGATTGTCCCCTGCTCCGTTTCATCGACGCGACTGGTCACGAGGCTTTGGATCGCGGGACCGCTGACGCCAGAAAACGCCCCGAGCACAATGATGCCCGGAATCATCCAGCCCTGGCTGGCCAACGCGTATCCCAGGAACGAGAACGCACCAACCAGCGTTCCAATCACGACAGTGCGTCGTTCACCCAATCGTCGCACCGTGGGCCGAACAAGCCCGCCCTGAACAATCACGGCCATGATGCCAACCAGGCCCAATGCCCAGCCATTCATGCTGGCGTCCCATTCGTAGCGGTATCCGGTGTACAGCACCCAAACATTTTCAAGCCCCCTCTGAGCAAGCGACTTACAGGCGAACACAGCCGCCAAGCCAGCAACCATTGGATAAACCCGTAGTCGACGCAGGGTCCCAAATGGATTGGCATTACGCAGACTAAATGGACTCCGTTTATCGGCTGGCAACGATTCGGGCAACACGAAGTAGCCATACATCCAGTTCACCAAGGCCAGGCCCGCTGCCACGAAGAACGGCAAGCGAAGACTGTAGGCACCAAGAAACCCACCCAGCGCCGGACCAATCGTAAAGCCCAAACCAAACATCATGCCGACAAAGCCAAAATTTCTGGCCCGAGTTTTGTCGGTGGAAACATCCGCAATGTAGGCATTGGCTGTCGTGAAATTCGCGCCCATGATCCCTGCCAGCACACGCCCCACAAAAAGCCACCAGATGCTCGGAGCAAAACCCTGAATCAGGAAGTCTATGCCCAGACCGAATAGCGAAACCAGAATGACGGGACGGCGACCAAACCGATCCGATAGTGCTCCCATGATCGGAGCAAACAAGAACTGCATGAGCGCGTAGGTTGCGGCAATCACGCCGACATACCTCCCAGCCCGAGCAAAATTCTCTTTCGAATCCAATGGCTCAGTGACCAGTTGCTCAGCACTGCCCACTGCACCCCCAACCGCCGAAACGTCACCCTGGACGGTCTCTGCGACAAGGCCAGTCGGATCCACGTCAACCAATTGCTTTACCAACTCGGGCAAGACTGGCACGATGATCCCGATTCCCAGAATATCGATGAACAGCGTCACCAAAATAAATGCAATCGCAGCCTTGCGTACTTTACCGGGGGATTGAGTCATAAAGAAAGTTTGCCGTAGGATTCGCAGCGAGCGATTGCGGGGAGAGGCATTCTAGCTACAGATCAAAGAACAACACAGGACAAGCACCACCAGCGACAACGAATTTGCGAGTCAGGTTATCGAAAAGGTGGACAAACTGTCGTCCAGGACTCCCCAATTTCCCAAAAACGAAGCTCTGACTACGGCTTAGGGAACCGGCCAACACAGAGCAGCATTGTCGCCCAACGCAGCAACCGAGACTCCACCAGACCTCTTTACCCCAGCAATCGACGAGTGCCGCTATTGACCGTCTGACAAGCTCGGTGATATTTGAAAATCAATCCCGCTCAGCCCTGAATTCCGGCCAACCATCGGCTCAAGGTTGTGGGAATCGATGCTAAATGGGGCAGCGCGGACTAGAATACAGGCTCAGCACCCCCAATACATGACAAATCCACGATGCATCCCTTAGGGCCTGCTTGCCGAGTTGATCGGCAGATGGCGAAACGCGTCGTTCTGGTGCAATAATGGCAGGAACTCAACAACCCACACAGGGTCGAATCTTGCCATCACCGCCCTTCAAAGCTAGTCTGTCCTGCCCGTTAACCACCCACTAGGAACTGTTCTGTTGATGAATGACACTGATCCCCCCGCCCAGCAAGAACTGAGTTCCGACGATGTGGAGAGCATTGAACAACTCCAGCAGTGTCACACTCGGTTGAAGGCCGAATTAGGCAAAGTGATCGTCGGACAAACAAAAGTAATCGACCAATTGATTACTGTTTTGTTCGCCAGAGGTCATGCCCTGCTGATGGGCGTTCCCGGTTTGGCCAAGACCCTGTTGATCAGCAAACTGGCTGAAACAATGTCACTGGATTTCAGCCGCATTCAATTCACGCCCGACCTGATGCCCATGGACATCACCGGGACGGACATCTTGCAGGACACAGCCGAGGGACGGCGTGAATTTCAGTTCATTCATGGTCCAGTGTTTGCGAACATCGTGTTAGCTGACGAGATCAACCGCGCCCCACCCAAGACGCAGGCCGCCATGCTGGAAGCGATGCAAGAGCGTCGGGTGACTGTCCTCGGCAAGCCCTACGCACTGGAAGAGCCGTTCTTTGTTCTGGCAACGCAAAATCCAGTAGAGCAGGAGGGAACCTATCCTCTGCCCGAGGCTCAACTTGACCGTTTCATGTTTTTGATCGAACTGACTTACCCCAACGAGCTGGAAGAGATCGAAATCGCTCGCACCACGACCGGCGCATCACTTCCAACGCTGGACCCGCTCATGAAAGCGGAAGAGATCACTGCGTTTCAAGAACTGACTCGACGTATTCCAGTGCCAGAACACATTTACCAATATGCCGTGCGACTTGTGCGGCAAACCCGGCCCCAAGAAGGTGCAGCACCCGATTGGCTGAAACCATTAGTTTCGTGGGGCGCTGGTCCTCGCGCGGTGCAATATCTGATTCTGGGTGGAAAAACCCGCGCAGCGTTGCATGGCCAGTACATGGTCCGTCTGGAGGACATCCAGGCAGTGGCACAACCGGTTCTGACCCACCGCATGATTACCACCTTTGCAGCACAGAGTGAGGGCGTCGACGCAAAACAGATTGTCCAGCGATTGTTGCAGGAAACGACGCCGAGCGGTCTGGCCCCAGCGGGTACATCGTCATCGCGGGGTTAACGGTGGGTCAAGACTTCAAACTTCAACGTCGTTCCGTTTTTGTTTCCAACAGATTTGGCATGTTTGTCACTTGGGCAAGAACAACGATCGCCTCAAAATCGAAACGTCTTGCCTCGTTGCTTTTCCCGGCGATCCCGCTGTGTTCGTTGACGTTGTGTTCGTTGACACTGTGTTCGTTGACACTCGCATTGGGATCATTGACGTATGCACTGGAACCACCAACTTTACCGGTTCCCGAACTGTCCTCTCCCAGTCCGAAAAACACGAGCAAACCGCCTGACAGTCAACCCATCCAAACCGGCAACCAACGGACCTTCAAGCAACTCGACAGCGATCGCGATGCACTGCTTTCCAAACTGGAATACGCTCAAGGAAGCGTCGACAAACCAGAGAGCATCCGCACCTTTCCCCAACTGGACAGCAACGCTGACGGCCAGTTGAGCCGTGCCGAGTTTCTGGGAAAGAACACGGTAACTGACGACGCACCCCCGAATTCCGACCCGAATTCCGACCCGTTTCAGCGCATCCTCCAACGTGCGATTGAGGCCATGGATGAGTCTTACGACGGCTGGCAATACCGACCCGAAGAAACCGTCGACAGCACCACCTTTGCCATCAATTACAACGCTTCGATCTCTACCGATGGCCAACGACGACTGGACCGTGGGCTGATCCTGCACGCTGATGCCGATCGAAATCGCAAGATCACGAGAGATGAGGCAATTCGTTTTCTTGAAACACAACTTGGTATCCGCTGGATCTCTGGAGATCGGTTAAGAACGCCCGACGGCGAAGTGATTGATTTCGCAAATTTCCTTCGCTGTGACACGAACAAAGATGATCTGTTGACCAAGGCAGAATTCGTCAATACGTGGTGGAACAGTGAAACTGTCGAGCAGAATTTTGAGTCTTTCGATACGGATAAGAACGGCGGTGTGAACTTGGCGGAGTTCGCAAAACAGAGCGGCCCGTACCTCCGTAGCCCAGTCGACCTGTTTCGAAAAGCCGACACCAACGGGGACAACCTGCTGGACAGGCGGGAACTTGCTGCCGAGATCGGAAGCCCACGAAACCACTTGATCGAATCCAACCTAAAAGCATTCGATGACGACCGCGATCAGAAACTGTCACTTGCTGAATTTCGCGTCTCGATGCTGGCGAATTTCAATTACCCGTGGGAAATGCGGCCCAAAGACATCGATCGTGACGGCTTACTATCCTACGGTGAATTTAAATTTCATACTCGTGACTTGTTTCAGTTACAGCGGCGTTACTACTTTCATCGGCTAGACCGCGATGGCAGTAAGACCCTCGATCCATCGGAGTTTGATTACGAACAGTATAAACTTCACTCGCTGTATCGCATTTCCGTCAACGGCGAAAATTCGGAAGAAATCTACCGTAACGAGGACTTCCCCATCGTCAGTTCGCCTTCGGTTTCTCCGGACGGCGGCTGGATTCTGTTTGATGCGGCTTCACCCGACAAAAGCAATCTCACACAAATCCTGATGATGAAATCCAACGGTGATGATGTCCGCGATGTTTGCAGCGGTCAGATGCCATCGTGGTCCGGGAATGGTTCCCGCTTTGCTTGCTGCCGCTACGAGCAGGGTGCGAGTATCTGGATCATGAACACC
>Ga0315334_10003314_pt1 | contig 10149 bp, 6 predicted proteins | sample M150034915metaG_FD_205555 | JGI IMG/M metagenome (GOLD analysis project Ga0315334, IMG submission 205555) | Ammonia-oxidizing marine archaeal communities from Monterey Bay, California, United States - M1 500m 34915 | ecosystem: Environmental > Aquatic > Marine > Intertidal zone | place: USA... | reverse complement strand
TTTAGGGAGAATCGATGATTGCCAAATCCGTTTTTTATACGGCTTTCGTATTTGGTCTGGCCTATTCCTGTCCTGCCCAAGAGGAACCACAGGCGAAGCCGATTGAACTGGAGGTGTTGAAGGGATCTGTTGGTGTTTGGGACGCTGAAATTGAGGTTTGGCCAGAGGGACCTGATTCACCTCCGCTCCAATTTAAGGGTGTTGAAACAAATCGCGGCTACGGTGAGCATTGGATCGCCTCTGACTTTGATTCGGAATTCATGGGCCAGACCATGAAACTTCATTCAATTATTGGTTACGACCCCGACCAAAAAAAAATGGTAGGCATGAGTATTGACCACGGTATCTACGCTGCAAAAATGACTGGTAATTACGACATGAAGTCGAAGACCGTAATCTGGCAGACAGAAGCCAAGGACGCGAACGGAAAACCGATGGTGCAAACAACGATGGTAACCCAGAAAAAGGCCGACGTACGAGTTCTTGTATTGATGGTGCCGGGCAAAGAAAGCAGTGATTTCACCAAGTTCATGCAAATCAAATTCGTTAAGCGGAAATAATTGATCAATATCTGCATCTTGGCGGCGCCGTGTAACTGGCAAGGGAATGACGGGAAAAAGGTTTTGCGATTGACAGACCGGTAACGCGAATCGACCAGTCCGTTACGTTCGAGGGTGCATAGGACCGTTTGACAATGACAATAAAAACTGAGCAAAAAAAAACAGCATTAAGAGGTAAAGGTCTGTCCAAACGATACGGACTTTCCAGCAATGTCGTATTAGCTGCCATGGCGAACTGGCTCTGCCCATGCATGATTCTGGCTAGCCTGGTGGCGCTGCCGAGTTGTTCCAACCAACCTTTGGGTGGCCCACAGACGGTACAGTCTGATGATCCACCGGCAGGAAAGACGGTTGAAAAACAGTCCGAAAAACAGCCCTCGCAATTTTTTCATATCCTGAAGGAGAATGAAGCGCGACAAATCGCAACCACATTTTTGAACGAACAGCTAAAGGGACGACAATTCCTTGCTCCCAGTGGTATGGTTGATTTCGTACCGATTGACGCCAAACGATGGGAGAGTATTGTCTACGACTATCGACAACGCCGCATCGTTTTGCGATTCGGCGGCTATGGCGGCTGGGAAGCGTTGGTGTCGTTTGCAGGCGACGGCTCAGACCCAAAGGTAGAACATGCTGAAATGGCTTGGGACTAGGCCAGCTAACAATACGCTGAACCGAACGGCGTTTGCTCAGGAATTCAGATACAAAGTCGGAGGCCGCCGGTGCACCAGTCCAGCAGATCAACCCTTGGTGGATTGACCGTCTGCTGCTGGAGAGTTTGAAACGGCTCCATTTTGCGATCCGGGCGCATCGGTACCCATTCCTTCTTCAGCCCCTGGCTCGGTTGGCGGTTCAGCAGCAGTCGTTTCATTGGAATCGGTGGACTCTGCTTCTGCTGCAGTTGCTTGTAACTTCTTTTCCGCATGAACCGATGGGCCAATGAGATCGGTAATATCCTTTCGATCAAGTTCTTCTTTGACAAGCAGTTCATCCGTAATAATTTTCAATTCGTCTTGGTATTGCTTGAGCAATTCAAATGCTTCCTCCGACGCACTTTGCAGAATGATTGTCACTTCGGCGTCGATCAACTCCATGGTGTGTTCGCTGAATTGGCGACTTTGATGTATTTCACGTCCCAGGAATGGGTCCTCGTCGGTCATTTTGTAGCTGACGGGTCCCAGTTTTGGGCTCATTCCCCAGTGGGTGACCATGCGTCGCGCCATCGACGTTGCTCTTTCCAGGTCGTTTTCAGCTCCTACGGTAAACTCGTCGTAAGTCAGTTTTTCCGCCGCTCGACCCGCCAACATCACGACCAAGTTGTGACGGATCTCTTCTTCCGACAGGTTCATTCGATCTTCGTCTGGAATCATCTGGGTGACGCCCAACGAACGGCCTCGGGGGATAATGGTTACTTTATGGACCGGATTGGCCCCTATTAATTTCCACGCTGCCAGCGTGTGTCCCGCCTCGTGGAAAGCGGTCCTTTCTTTTTCCAGTTCGGTCAGTATTTCTTCCCGCTTGGCACCCATTAATACTTTGTCGTGGGAATAGTAAAAGTCGGACATTTCGACTTTCGTCTTGTTTTGACGTGCGGCCCAAAGCGCGGCTTCATTGACCAAGTTTTGGATATCGGCACCGGTCATTCCTGCCGTTGCTTGGGCCAGTAAAGCAAGGTCAACATTTTCGGCCAAGGGAACATCGCGAACGTGAACTTTAAATATTGCTTCTCGGCCAGCCAGGGTCGGTCGGCTGACGGTTACGTGCCGATCAAATCTGCCAGGCCGCAGTAAAGCGGGGTCGAGAATGTCCGGACGGTTGGTTGCTGCAATGACGATCACGGATTCGGTTGCCTGGAACCCATCCATCTCACCCAGTATCTGGTTCAGTGTTTGTTCACGTTCATCATGGCCGCCACCCAATCCGGCACCCCGCTGACGACCGACCGCATCGATTTCGTCAATGAAGATAATGGCTGGCGATTGAACCTTGGCTGTCGCAAACAAATCACGTACCCGACTGGCACCGACGCCGACGAACATCTGGATGAATTCACTTCCGTTGACACTGAAGTAAGGGGCTTCCGCCTCACCTGCGACGGCACGTGCCAAGAGCGTCTTGCCGGTGCCCGGTGGGCCGATCAACAACACTCCTTTGGGAACGCGTCCGCCCAGCTTTTGAAAACGAGTTGGATCTTTCAGAAACTCGACGATCTCCTGTAGGTCTGCTTTCACGCCTTCCAATCCTGCAACATCCTTAAAGGTGATTGGATCAGACGAGGCTTCATACCGTTTTGCTGGACTGCGGGAAAAATTGGAAAGGAAACCGCCTCCGCCCATCATCGAATTTTGAGCGCGTCGGAATGTCATGAACATCAATAGCACGAGGCCGACCGAAAACAGGATCAACATGACCGTGTAATAATTCAGCATGCTGTTGCCAGACTGAATATTGATCATGACTCCGGCTTCTTCTAACTGCACCAGAAGCTTGTCACGAGTTTGTTGATTGAGGGGGATTTTTACAAAGAATTTTTTCTTTAGCTTGGCGTCCTTTTCGGGCTCAACAATTTTGCCGTCGCTATCAACAATCGGCTCGGCCTGAGGAATCTCCTTGAAGGTACCGCTGATTCGTTCATCACCAACCACTGCCGAATCAATCATACAACCGACAGGTTTCCCGTCCTTCTTGATGATGTCACCATCAAAGTTGAGCCCTTTGACGAGGTTTGTGTAGTAGCCGTAGCTAATCTGTGATTCATCCAGGGATAGGGTACTCATCACCCAAAACGCAAGAAGGCTGCCCACCAGGATCAGGATGATCCAGAAATTGAGGCTTCGCGATGGTGGACGGGTGTTATTTTCAGGCTGATTGGAGTCCTGACGATTGTTTTCCATTTTGGTTTGGTCCCTGACCATAACGCTGGGGCAGCAATATGGTTAAATCGACTTGACGTCAAACATTAGTCTATTCCGGTTAACCGCCGAACGGTTCCCGGCAAAACTTGATTTACTGCTTTCCAACGCAGACTTCCAACGCAGACTTCCAACGTTTACCGGGAAAACTGGAAAAATCAAGATTGTAGCTCACCATCAATCATATGGCGACGTGGCCCACTGCGAAGGGGAAAAATCTTCCTAAATATATCCTAGTACAACAAGGAGCACTTCATCTTAACGAAACGGCCAATTAATCGGTTCGATTCGGCTTTGTCCTTCTTTCTGCCCGCATGTGACATTCAAGTTGAAAAAGTGAGTAAATCTCGGTTTCCAACCCATCAATGCCGTTGTCAAACGACTGATATCAACTGCTACAAGCCGACCGGTACTTCAAATAAAAGAGTAGCTGTTGAGTCGTTAATCCCGGCGGAATTATCTCGAGGAGCCGGGATATACTTGCACCATTGTTTGCCGTAACGAACGTCTCCAGGCTTTCAATTTCGATTTGATTCAGCAGCCAATCGGGTTCGATTTTCAAATTAGTTTCGGCAGCCCTGATCAGATGATCATATACCGTCGTCAATTCCAGTTGTCGTACTTGTTGCAAATCGTCGATCGAATAACCATCCGACAGTAGCTTCCACGTCCAATAAAAGGAAGGTTGGACATCACCACCGGCTGGCACGTCTGTTGGGTGGTCCATCACCAGCGGTTTCGCATCGGGTATTGATGAAACCGGTTTACTATTGTCTTCCGATCCCAGTTCCTCACCGGAGGGTAGGCGTTCCGTGTCGAGACATGAGTGGGTAAACTCTGGCACCTCCGATTCGTCGAGCGCCGCATCGGAAGGCCGCGTTGGTAGTTCAACTTGAGTTGGTCCGGCTGTTTCTGGTGTTGGATTTCGAACGGGCTTCTTGTTTGTCAGCCGGATGGATATGGATTCTACAATGGATTCGGGAATCCGTTGCGACAAGTCGAAGTCAATGTCGCCTCTCATCAACTCACGCCCGTTATCGGTGATTTCCAAAACGGGCCGAAAGCGTGTCTGTTCTGATTGTTTGAGGTAGCCGTGATCAATCAGCCAATCGATCAGGGTCACAACGTCCACCTGCCGCAGGCCTGAAAGAAGTCCGAATGTCGACAATTTGTGAAGTCCGTTTTTCTGGATCTTCCTGGACGACGATCCTGTCAACATTTGGGATACCAGTGTCTTGCCAAACCTGGCCTGTGTTCTAGCCGTGCCACTGAGAGTCACTTGGGCCGCGTAAAGACAGGCATCCGGATTTGCCAACGGGGATCGCTTGCGAGGTTGCTGGTTTTCGACGGACCGTTTTAGACAGTTGTCGCATTTGTTGCATTGGCAACAGTTGGCATCCCCAAAGTACTCAAGTATTTCAAGTTGTCGACACCGACGCGTGGATGCGAACCGGATCATCGTTGCCAATTTGTCAAACTCTGCTTGTTGGCGCCGCTCCAAGTCGGCAAAGTCTATTTTCAATTCTGAGAATTTCTTGTCATGAGCCAGCATGTGAATCGCGCGGCCTCTGAAGGGTGGTACATAATCAACACCCTCCAGTTTCGATAAATGGCGAATGGCTCTGGCAACGGCTTCCCATTTCATGTCCAGCTCAAGGGCGAACCGTTTCGGTTCAAACAGGATTCGTTCCCCCCGCATGGATCCCACAATCTGTTCCAGTCCCCGCATGACTTTCCGCTGTTGTTTGGCTTCGCGTGGCAGCATTTCAACTAACGTCGACAGGTTGGAATCGATTTTGATTGCCGCCATATTGTCTTTGGAATCGAGACGTTCAATCGCCCCGGCCTTTTCCAGCAGGTTTTCACAGGTCGAAATTCCTTCGCTACCAATCGTCAGCCCGATTTCGTCCTTGAGTTCGATCATTGTCATTTCGATCGGTTTGGATTTGACATTCTTGAGAAACTCAAAGACCTGTTTGACAACGTCCCTCGACGGATAGGAGTTTTGGATAAAGAACTCCTGGATAAAGCGATCCTGGTGGGTATGCATCAACAGGCAGTTGGAAGGTTTGCCATCTCGCCCTGCCCTGCCTGCCTCCTGGTAATAGGCCTCGATACTGCCAGGCAGGTTGTAATGAACAACGAAACGCAAATCCGCTTTGTCGATTCCCATACCGAATGCATTGGTGGCTACAATCACTGGAATGTCACCAGACATAAAAGCTTCTTGAACCTTGCGTCGTCGTTCGGGCGTCAAACCGGCGTGATAAAATTCTGGTTGCCGGTTAATTTGCTCGGACAATAATTCAACAACATGCTCGCAGTTTTTTCGGGTGGATGCATAGATAATTCCGCAACCAGAATTCTCGGACAGGAAATTCACCAATCGGCCGTCCCGGGCACTGTTACTCGAAGGAGATTCAACATTGAGGGCCAGGTTGTCTCTTGCAAAACCCGAAACGAAGATGGCAGGTGTTTGAAAGGCCAGGCTGTTGCAAATATCATCTTGCACAATTTCGGTGGCGGTTGCCGTCAATGCGATTGTTTGGGGATTGCCGATACGTTGCCGGAAAGAACCGAGCCGGGCATAGTCGGGGCGGAAATCGTGGCCCCACTGACTGATGCAATGTGCTTCGTCGATTGCCAGCAGGTTGACGTCGACCTCGCGTATTGCGCGCATGAACGAGACACTTCTCAGTCGTTCGGGTGCAACATAAACCAATTGGAACTCACCTCGGATCATTCCGTTAATCCGATTTTTTTGTTCCGCATAGTCCAGGGAACTGTTGATGAACGTAGCGGGGATGTTCAGTTGTTGTAACGTGTCCACTTGGTCTTTCATCAGCGCGATGAGTGGGCTGATGACAATCGTAATCCCGTCGCGGGCGAGAGTGGGCAATTGGAAGCAGAGACTTTTCCCGCCTCCAGTGGGCATGATGCACAAAGTGTCCTGTCCATCGAGGACGGCCTGGATAACGTCCAATTGTCCGGGTCGAAACGCCGTCAACCTGAATCGGTTGAGCAATTGAGTTGTCGCTGTATCGCCGTCATTCACTGTGCCGGGTGTCACGCAAAAAAGTTAGGGAGTCTTTTTTTAACATTCGCCGTTGGCTGGTAACCTTTCTCAGCTTGGGCCGAGCCAATTATAAATCCGGCAATTTCTTTCGGATAGCGGAGCAGTCCGATTGGGCTATGCCCAGTTTTCACGAATTCAACGGAAACAGATAATCTGGTTTGTCGTGATGAAATTCGATTTTGGCCATTCAATTCTGTTGTCCAATGGTAAATCATGTATCTGGCTGAGATGTTCACTGCAGTTGTTGCGAGCCAAAAGGATGGCATGAATCACTTGATCTTCTTAATAACCGGCTGTGTTGTGTTTGCCACTTTGGCCAATAGTGGGAGTGGGGCCGCCGGCCAGCAAGTCACTGGTATACAAGTGCCCGCCGGGTTCCAGGTCACGAAGTTTGCCGGGGATGATCTGGCGACCAATATTTTTTCGATGGCCTTGGACCCCGATGGTCGGGTCGTGGTTTCCGGACCGGGCTACGTCAGGAGATTGATCGACCGGGACGGGGACGGAAGGGCGGACGCGGCCGAGGAAATCCTGAAGCTCAAGCAGGGTGCCCAGGGCATGCATTTTGAGAAACAGGGGGACGCCACCGTTCTCTATTTCGTCGGCGATGGGGGACTCTGGTCAGTCGCCGATCAAGGGTCGAAGTTGCGTCGCCGAATCCTGGCACTCAAGACCGGGGGCGAACACGACGCACATTCCATCCAGCGTGGCCCGGATGGTTGCCTGTACCTGTTGTGCGGTAACGGTGTACCGATCAAAAGCGAGTATTACAACGATCCCGATTCGCCCGTCAAAGAACCGCAGGCCGGATTCCTGATGAAGGTGGCCGACGATGGTCAGCAGAATTCGATCATCGCCCATGGATTTCGCAACGCGTATGATTTTGCTTTTAACCAGCAAGGGCAGATTTTCACGTTTGATTCCGATGGAGAACGGGATGTTTCCCTGCCCTGGTACCGGCCGACGCGCGTGTTCCAGTTGACGCCGGGGGACCATGCCGGTTTCCTTGCGACGAGTTGGAAACGACCGAGCCATTATTTTGATATGCCCAGGGAGATTGGCGCGCTGGGGCGGGGCAGTCCTACCGGGGTCGTCTGTTATACCGCTGACCAGTTTCCCCCGGCATTCCATAATTCGATCCTGGTGGCCGACTGGACCTTCGGTCGGATTGACTGTTTTCAATACGACCCGGAAACCGAGTCGTATGATCGTGGCAGGGAGTTTGCCGTGACGGATGGGCAATTCGGGTTTGCCGTGACCGACCTGGTGGTTGGAAGCCAGGGAGAATTGTGGGTCAGTGTCGGTGGACGCGGTACCGAGGGAGGGGTCTACTGCATTCGCTGCGTCGACCCCCCCGGTCCGGTGGAAGGGTCGTCTGGAGCGGAGGTTGAACCGGGTGCCACAGCGCCGACTCCCGAAGCACCGTCGAGCCTGGCGGATCGATTGAGAGAACCGGAACTGGCCGAATTCGGTCAGCTGTGGAAAAGGGTCAAAGCGCTTTCCGCTCAGCAACGCTCGGAGCTGGATCAGAAGGAGATGCACCCGGCCTCGCGCTGCCTGGTGCGGCTTGCCGAGGGGGTAGAATCAAACCAGGCGCAGGTCGACCGGGCCAGGTTCTGTCTGGAGATGTTGAAACAGGCGCCGCCATCCTGGCGGGGGCCACTTATCCGCTGTGTCCAACTTGCCCTGGGGGGAACCGGACGGGGCGGAGGGCCGGCGGTTTTCTTCGGTTACCAGGCGGTTCAACCGGTGCAGCTCGATGCCAGCCAGTCTGCCTGGTTCAGCCGGCAGATCGTTGACCTGATGCCTGCCTGCGGTGAGAACGAGCGGCAAGAGCTCGGCCGCCTGGCGGCGATGCTCCAGTTGGATTCACTCGAATTGGTCGACTTGTTGGCCGCACAGTCAGGACCCGACTCGCCCGCGGTAGACGATATCCACTGGCTGATCTGTATCGCGAAACTCGGCTCTGCCGGTTCGAGTGCGACACAGCAACGAGTGGCCAACACGATCGTGCAACTGCCTTACAAGATGGAAAAGGAGTCGTTGCAAACGGATCGAAACTGGGTGCCGCGGATGAACTCCCTGGTCAAGGTCCTGTTCGAAAGAGCGGGGGTGACCCGGGGGGTGGTGCAGCATGCCGAGCTGGGTCGGCCCGAACACGTCTACCTTTATCAAGCGTTACCGGACTCGCTCAAACGGGAGGCGGCGCCCCGTTTCCTGGAAGCGGTCCAGCAGCTGCCTGAACACGTCAGTTTGGATCAATTGTTGATTGCCGCCTCGCTAGATCCTGCTCATTCAAACGGGTTGTTGCGGCCGTTTGCCGGCCGCCCAGAATTGGCCGACAGGGTCGTTCAACAATTGAGTCATCGGCCGGAATTGGCGGACCGGGAATTGTTTGCCGAGGGACTCTCGTCGGCGGATCTTGAAACGGTCAAATTGAGCGCCAGAGCGATGCAGAAACTCGACCTGGAGGTCACCCCCGACGAGCAGATGGCCGCTTTCGCCGCGGCGTTCCGCCTGGGGTGGGAATCGAAAGAAAATCGCGTCCGGGATACGTTGATTCATCTGTTGCGGCAACCGAGGATCAGTCGTTTCACCCCGAGGGGAGAGCCGATCGAACCGGAAGACGACGGTTATGAATATGCGTCCGAAAAAAGGCAGGAAGCCTCCCTGGCCTGGTATCAGAAGGAGCTTGCCACCAAGTACCCGGTCGAATTTGGCCGTTGGAGCAAGACGTACGAGATCCCCGACCTGGCGGCCCGGCTGAAACGGGTTGAGTGGGAAGCGGGAGATGTCGAGCGCGGGAAGATCGTGTTTCAAGAGATGCAATGTGCCAAATGCCATGACCGGGGCAACCGCCTGGGGCCCCGGCTGGAAGGGATTACCAAGCGTTTCAGTCGACGCGACCTGTTCCGTTCGATCGTTTCGCCCGATGAACAGGTTCCCCATCGGTACCGGGCGCTGATCGTGGAAACGACCGATGGACAGGTTTTCCGGGGGATGGTCATTTATGAATCGGTTGACGGGATAACGTTGTTGACCGGTAATGGCGAAACGGTTCGGATCAATCGTGAGGATATGGAGCAGCGGAGGCTGTCCGCCAAATCCTTGATGCCATCCGGCTTACTGGATCAAGCCGACGACTCCCAATGGGCGGATCTGTTCGCGTATCTTTCAAAGCTTTGATATTGGCTCGGCGATTTTTTGATGCGAGTTGCCTGCGTGTTGTGCAACAGGAAGGTTGAGCGGTTGGACGTCTGCAGCCGGTTGCGGTATCACGTTTTTCGCGTTCGGTCCGGATTGGAACATCGGCGAAAACACCAGATAGACGCCAAGCAAAATCAAGGCAGTCCCAGTCGAACCGAGTACCCAGCCGGCTCGGGTGCGCCCCAGATTGCGTTCCAGCATCTGAGGCGTGCGCAACCGAAACAGCCAGGCTGGATTGAATAGCAAACCGTAGTTGATCGTTGCACCGAGTGCCGTCGAAATACATGCAACCAATAAGTCGCGTTCATCCATAGAAGTCAATTTGGCATCAAAAAAAATGTTGCGATTTAGTGCGATGTTCCGCCCTCAGGTTTAATTATTGTGGGCCATCCAC
>Ga0315334_10003313_pt1 | contig 10149 bp, 12 predicted proteins | sample M150034915metaG_FD_205555 | JGI IMG/M metagenome (GOLD analysis project Ga0315334, IMG submission 205555) | Ammonia-oxidizing marine archaeal communities from Monterey Bay, California, United States - M1 500m 34915 | ecosystem: Environmental > Aquatic > Marine > Intertidal zone | place: USA... | reverse complement strand
ATTTGTTTACTCGCCTTTAGCAGCTGTTATCTTTTTAGCAATAGGTACTGGGGCAATATTTCAGGTAATTGTTCTAATAATGAGATGGATACAAAATGAAGAGGGCAAACTTTCAAACAGTTCAGTATTAGCAGGCATTGCTGTTGGTATGATAATCATGTATATTACAAGTATTCTAGTCTGAAATCTACTTTTAATTATTTTTCATCGTGCAACAACTTGCTTTGTTGATGTTTCGCATTGCCCACCAAATTGAAAATGATAACGCAGCTATAGATACAAACTTGAGTTCCAAACCTTGAAGTGGAAAAATTGCCAAGCCGCCTACTATTCCTAAAACTGCAGTAAGTGATGTTGTACATGCGGGACATCCTGGAGTAAATGCAGCAAGAGCACCTCCAAATATTGCTGACGTTCCGCCCTTTTGTAAATTCATTCTTTGTGTCTTTATGTTATATACAACTAGTGCAATGTTGATGCCACCTAGAATTGCTACTGCAGATGTTAACCCGATAGATGCTGCTAGATACTCAGGGCTAACAACAAGAAAAACTAAGTTGTGGTTTACAGCACTTGATAAGGTCAGAAAATAGTAAACAATTCCCAATATAGCTCCAGAAGCTATAGCAATAAACGCAAAAGTTTTCTGTCTAAGAATATCTTTTATGGTTAATTTTAGCATCATAATTTTATTTGGTAGTTCTACTTAATTAACCCATTTCGGTTATTGTATTTACTATGGTAAGAACAATTTATGAAATAATTTCGAAAATTATGAACGTCCCAATTACGGAAATTAATGATAATTCAGGACCAGAAACGATAGAAAGATGGGATTCCTATAATGGCCTTTTGCTTGTAGACGAATTAGAATCAGAATTTAATATATCATTTTCTTTAGAGGAGATGTCTGACACTCACAATATATCTGATATTAAAAGACACTTAAAAAATCACGGTGTTTCATTTAATGACTGAACCAATAGAAACAAGGTTAGTGAATCTAAGCATAGGACAAAGGGCGGAATTTACTGAAGTTATATCTGAATCAATGATAGACGAATTTGCCAAATTATCTGGAGATTATAATCCACATCATATGAATGAGTCCTACGCTAGAAAAACCAGATTTAAAAAAAGAATCTGTCATGGAATGTTACTTGCGTCATTATTTTCTAGGTTGATAGGCATGCATTTACCTGGAAAACACTCTCTGTACTTTTCTCAATCTCTAAATTTTCTTTATCCAGCTTTCATTGATGATAAGGTAACAGTGGAAGGGGAAATAGTAAAAATCAGTCGTTCCACTGGAATAATTACACTTAAAACAAGAATTACAAAAGAAAATAACATAGAACTAGTTACTGGAGAAGCAAAAGTAGTAGTTCTGGAGCCTAGCCTTGACAATTGACAAACATATTCTAATCACCGGAGCCAATGGAGGAATTGGTTTTGAAGTTGCAAAATTATTAGCAGAACAAAAGGCAAACTTAACCTTGCTTTATCATAAAAATTCTCAACAACTTGAAAATTTCTCAACCCCTGGACAAATGTTGGAATTACGAAAAGTGGATCTTACAAATGGACAGGAAATAGATAAAACCATCAGTTCAATTCTGGAAGATCACCCAATAGATATTTTTATTCATTCGCCAGCATATCCGATTCAGCACAAAGATATCATGAACATGGAATGGAGTGATGTTCAAAAACAATTGGATTTGCAAACCAAGTCGTTTCTTCAAATTTCAAAACTGATTATTCCCCAAATGAAATCTCAAAAATTTGGTAAAATAATATCTATTTTAACTTCTTACGTAGTTGGCAAACCACCAAATGGCATTACAGACTATGTAGTTGGAAAATATTCATTATTGGGATTGACTAAGTGCATGGCAGCTGAATTAGGTTCATTTGGGATTAGAGCCAATTCTGTGTCTCCCTCCATAGTAAATACTCCCTTAACTGATCCTCTGCCTAGTAAACTTAAAGAAATCACAAAATCACAAATTCCACTTGAAAATAGGCTGGCTGAGCCTACAGAAGTTGCTGGTGTGGTTCTTTTCTTATGTGGAGATGGTGCTAATTATATTACTGGTGAAAATATTCTTGTTACTGGCGGTCACACAATGCATTAATTCAATGTAACAATATTTCTACATTAACTAGCTGAATCAATTTATAAAAACGGTAGTAGCTCTGCCGGTTCCAGACTAAACCGAGAACCCCGTTTCAAGGTATACAAGATCCGCCACGTTGACGAGGAAGCGTGGATGTTCCATCTTAGGATTGCTCCCTCCCGGACCTGATCCCTTTCAATGGTTCGGTCTTAGAGTTCATCCCTTCGGATGATTCCAGTCCTACAACCACCCGCCTCGGCGTGATTTCATTTCCGCATACCAAGCGGGAATTGCCAATCTAGAGATTTATCCAGCAGTTACTGATCTCTGCATATAGCCGGTTTCAGAACAGGGCACGGCTGGCACCCTAATCCTACCTACTACCGATCATAATACAAACTAATGTTATATTTGAATTAGTATAATCCATCCTTCAGATTTGTTACCATATTACACACAGAACAAATCCTACCAGTACACTGATTCCCACAAACTAAACACGCTCGTTTTTCTTTATCATTGGCGTTCTTAGTAAATTGAGAGATTTTCAAAATTGTTTTGTACATGTTATTTTTTATTCCGTCATGGTTTAGTTCAAGCGAATTTAGAAATTCTCTGATCTCCGTCCTAATTCCCTCATTCATGTGTGGACATGGTTCAGTTTGAAATGGAAGATTATTTGTAAACGCATAAAATACAATTTCAGATTCATAAATTTCAGATAGAGGTTTAATCTTTCGTACTTTATTTGAAGATGTATCAGGATCCATCCAACCAATCTTTTTGGTATCACCTGAAAGGATGTTTATAAGAAATGTCTGAAGTGTATCATCTAAATTATGACCTGTTGCGATAACATTTGCATTAATTGCTTTTGCCGCATGATCTAAAGCACGTCGTCTAAATGTACCACAAATTCCACAGGAAGACAATTTCTGATCATTTCTTAACTCTAATGATTCTTCCAAAGTGAGATCAAAAAGCTTTTTGTAAGAGAAAACTTCATGTTCAATTTTTAATCGCGCACAAAAGTTTTCAACGATTTTAAGTGCTTCATCTCTGTACCCTGGAATTCCTTCATCAATAGTAACGGCAAATATTCTAAAATTATGAGTTTTTGACATTTTATTTAAAGTATCTAATAGTACAAGAGAATCCTTTCCTCCGGAAACAGCCACACAAACAAGTTCATTATTTTTAATCATCTTATATTTTGAAATTGTTTTGGCGGCTTTACGTAAAATAGAATTGGAAAAACATTGAGAGCAAAGATTTTCTCCGGAATATTTTCTAGAATAGGCTGCTATATTTTCGCATTTAGCACATTTCATAATTTTTTAAATAATTTATTGTTAATATCTTCTTGTTTTCTAAACACGTTCTAAAATTTGAAATAAATGAAGTCTTGAGCAGGTCCGGTTTCAAATATCAAAACTAGCATTAATACAGAGCCCAAAAATGAAAACCAGTATCTGAGTTTTATATTTGCAATTGCTTTCGGCAAATTTCCATGTTTATATGAAGCAAAATTTAGTATGAAAAAAATAATAATTAGAATGACAGGGAATTTATTTAAAGCCACTAATTCAATAGTTTGCTCTGTTGCAAAATCCCATAAAACATATTTCTGCATAGAATACCACATATGATCAAAATCTTGCACTCGAAAAGAGATGAAAGTAAAAAAGACTAGATATTGGGTAGCTATTACGCTAAATATTTTACCAGTATTTTTTTGGAAAAATTGGTGTAAAGACACTTGAGGGAATTTTCTTTTAATTATGGTATGTGTAGCTAAGAATATTCCATGCAAGCCGCCCCATATAACAAAGTTCCATGATGCACCATGCCAAAGACCCATTAGTAACATTGAGAACAATAAACTGGAATAGATGATAATATCGGATTTCCGATTTTTAAAAATTAATGGATAATATAGATAATCTCTTACCCATGTTGACAAGCTTATGTGCCATCTGCCCCAAAAATCCGAAGGCGACGTAGCAAAAAATGGCTTGTTGAAATTTAGAGGTATTTTAAATCCTAGAATTAGTGCAGCGCCTATTGCAATGTCTGAATAACCGGAAAAGTCACAATAAATCTGAACTCCAAATGCTATTGCACCAAGCATTATACTAAAAGATTCCATCCCAATTGGATTTGAAAAAATAGTATCTACTAGTGGGCCTATGTTATCTGCAAAAAACATTTTTTTTAAAAATCCTAAAGCCATCAGAGTTAAACCAAATTTTAGATTTGAACGATGAATTACAAATTGTCGTAATCTTCCAGTTGTGCCAACTTCTTCTATTTTCTCCCTTAATTGTGGTAGAAACTGTTTAGCACGCAAAATCGGACCTGCAACTAGTGTAGGGAAAAATGCTACAAAAAATGCATATTCCCTTAATGTTTTAGATGGTGTTAAACTTCCACGATAGATATCAATAATGTAGCTTATTGATTGGAATGAATAAAATGAAATTCCTATTGGTAATGCCAAATTCATTAATGGAATTTCTGAGCCTAGATCCATAATATTTCCAAAAATATTGAACTGTGCTATTGCAAAATCAGCGTACTTGAAGAAACCTAATAGACCTAAACTGCCAGCAATGCCTACCACCATGAATATTTTTTTCCTAGCTTTACTACCAGCTTTGTATATTTCTCTACCAGTATAGTAGTGAAGTAATATTGTATAAAGTAACAGAGCAATCAAGTAATTGTCAGTGTAATAAATAAAAAAGAAACTAGCAAAGATTATGTAAAGATGTTGGAACCTTCTATATTTTAAAATAGCAACTAATCCTATTACAACAAAGAAAAAAATCATAAAGTCTATTGTATTAAACAGCATTACACATCAAACTAGTTTACTTGTCCATTTTTTCATAAATAATCGGTAACGACGATTTAAAGAGTTTTTCAGCTACCAATACATTTCCAGCATCTGCAAAATGTGTTAAATCAAGAAAAATTGTTCTGCTTTCATTATCAAAAGTATTTGTCAAATCTACAGTGTCCGTACATTTTTTATCTAAATCTCTTAAGGTATCTTTAACAAGATGATAAGATGGCACAATACTTGTATGACTAAGTTTTTCTAAATTCTGTAATTCCCAGTTTGATGATATTTTTTTACCAGCTCCTGAAACTGGTGGTATAGCAACAATAACATCAAAATTACTCTCTACACCTAACTCACAAATTTCAACCCATACATTTTTCCAGACTTTAACGTTATCTTCTACGTTTCCATGAACTATGGCCTCACCTGGTACACCTTGATCACCGTAAACATTTTTTAAAATAACCCTTTTCGTGAACTCAAAAAATTCTGGTGACTTGTAATATAATTTAAGTTTAGCAAATTCATTAGAAATAGGATAATAAAGCGGCATATCGGTATCAATTTCCTTGATCGATTGACCAACATCATGACCAGTAATTACAATCAGTAGATCAGGATCATAATCAATTAATTTTGTCTTTATTTGGTGTGCAGAATCAAATGAGTTATACGCGTTTGTTCCTGCATTGATAACTTCGATTTTATAATCAGTATCGAGAGCATCTAATTTTTGTTGCAAATATCCCTGAAAAGTTGTTTTGTCAGATGTTGAAAACATTCCATATGTTTCTGAGCCACCTACAAGAAAAATTCTAAAAGTATTTTCGTTTTTGGTTTGAGTAATTTCTGGACCTCTAAATCCATGCTCATTGATGTTAACAGTATCTGTATGCTGATTAGGTGCCAGATGCCTAGTTGGGTAATCATAGTAAATCATTTTTCCATAATCATTACATAATTTTTTCAAGTCAGCTGTATCATAGTTTTCATAAATTCCACTAGTAAGCAAGCCTGTAAAACATGAATCTTTTTGATCCAAAACCGTTCTACCAATTACTTCAAACGACGCTAGTATTACCAACAAAAAAATTATTCCTAAGCATATTTGCTTCCTGTAAAAAACAATTTCTGACAATGTCTTTTTTTGTTTTTTACCGTCGTGTATTAATGACTTATTATGAAAAGATATTAGAAAACTAACTCAAAATTTTGAATTTAACGAGTAGATTAGATATAACTAGATTAAATCGTAAACCAGCCAGACTTCATATAAGATAATGCAATATTGAGACCAAATATGACAAAGGTAACCCCATAAACCGAAAACATAATTGCGTTAACTTTTGCCTCAGATGCTTTCTTTTCAATAATAGTGTAGATAAACTTCCCTCCATCAAGTATGGGTAATGGAAGCATGTTGATGATTCCAATGAAAAATGAAATCATCCACAACCAAAGAAGAAACATAGAAACTTGTGGATCCCATTCTATGAAATTGTAAACTGGTTTGTAAAATGCATTATCTCTCATAATACCAACTAGACCTTTATCAGGATCATCAGGAGAAGGCATAATCTCAACAGGGAATTCCAATTGCTGTCCATCTCTATTTACTGTAACAGTAACAGTCTCTCCTGGTTTCAGATCAACTTTTTGAAAATCTAACGGAGTTATAATGGGCACGCCTTGAATTCCTGTTATGATATCATCTTTTTGTAGACCTGCTTTTTCTGCACCACTACCTTCAATAATTGAAAGTATGAGAACACCATCTGGTTCATCATAAAACCATTCCAAAAGTGGATCTGGTAAAATCATTGCAAATAATGGATTTGTTAATAAAATTGCTCCTAATGCAAATGCAAAAATTACATTTGCAGTTGCTCCCGCACCTATGACCCTGAGCCTAGATATTTTTTTTGCGTTATCAAATTCTTTTTCGTCAGGTTCAACAAAACCCGCAAATAGTGCAATGAAAATGGCAAATCCTCCAGTCTTGATCCTTATTTTTTCTAAAGAAGCTACTATACCATGAGCGCCTTCGTGAACCACAAGAACTATTGGGATAGATAATAGAAAATACAAAATAGCTGATGCGGAAGTTAGCGTAACTCCAGGTATTAGCACTGTTAATTCAGCAAATTCTGTTGGTTTCACAAAAAAGTTTGAAATATTTGAAATTAAAAACCAAAACGCAAACCCCATCATTAGAAAGCCTGCTATTACACTAACATCCGCAAAAACTCGAATTCCTCGTCTGGTCCTAGTTAACATTTTTGAAAGTACTGACTGAACTTGACTGTTTTTGTATGTGAGGCTGTATGCTTTGATTGTAAAACCATGTTTTTCTAGTTTTAGTGATTTTGCTACAATTAAGATAACAACCCATGCTATCAAAACGTAAATTATTGCATTTTCTGTGAGAAAGTCAAGAGCCAAATCAATTGTTACTTTTTTTAATCACGTAAATTTATCGGTTACTGTGAAGGCAGTCATTATTATATCGACATTTCCTGATAAAATATCAATTACAAAGATTGCCAATAAAATGGTAAAGAAAAAACTTGTTGCATGTGTTAACATCATGAAGATTTCATCTGTTTATGCCTGGAAGGGAAAAATCGAAAATCAACCTGAATATCTTGGGCTTTTCAAAACTACCAAGAAAAATCAGCCTGTACTAAAAAAGGAACTTAGAAAACTTCATCCATATGATATTCCAGAAATCGCAGAAATTAATGTAGATTCGATCAACCAATCGTATCTAAAATGGCTAGTAGACTCTACGCGTTAGCCTTCTACCGGAAATCTTAGAATTGAAATGATACCGCCAAGTCCTGTTACCCTGAGCCCAGCATCAGTCGTGGTATCTACGCTGAAAATACTACTACCTTTTGACTCCACATCATTTAGAAAATCTATCACCTCCTGTTCATCACAGCTTTGCATTACTTTTTCAGAAAAAATAAGCGAGTCTATAGCACCGTATTGATTTGCATTCTTGGCTTCTTCAAAACCCATTGTAAATTTACGGCTTTTTTTATTGGCAAGAAACATTACTTGATCTATTATATCAGAGACTTTTGCAAGCTTACTATTTGAAATTATTTCTTTCATTGATTTAGATTTAGTAAATATATGAATACCATCTTCCCCACCGGAATCAATACCTTCAACTATTTTTATTTCATGATTTTTTCCAATCTGTATCTTTGCAAGAAAATTTGCAAACCTATTTTTTGTCTCACCGGGTCCAAAGATAATGATCTGATTATCAGTTCTTACAACTGACAACAAGGCTTTTGAAATTTCATCAAAGAAATTTTCAATTTTAAAATTTGTTTTATATCGCTTTCCACTAGACCCTGAATAGATATTCTGTAGTATATGTAGATGTGTTCCCTTAAGTTTTCCAATACCACAATCATTAGTGTCTATAGCAACTAAGATAAATGCCAAATTCTGATTATTAGTTTTAAGAAGTTTTTTTTCTATTGACGTCCATTTCTTTTTGACTAAGTTAAATGGCTGATCAACTTTGATGATAAATGAATGATGTGATCCATGTGGAATTGATTCATTGTTAGATTCTTTAATTATTCCACTTACACGCATTCTGTCCAATACATTATCCAGTGATATTTTTTCAACTTCTAGCGATAATCTAATCTTAATCCGTTCTCCCTTATCAGGTCTTGCAAAATCTTTTTCCTGTTTAATAACACGAACTGTCTCACCAACAATTCTATCCCCTTTTTTTATTATACGGCGAAGAATAATTAGATCATCAGAATCTTCTGGCATGCATGAGACTGAATTATTATCAATAGTTTTTGTTATCATGTTTATTCTTCTTGTGGTAAAAGAAAACTTTTCAATTTTCTTGCGTCATTTTTTGAACGTATTTTTCTACCCATTCAAGGGTAATAACACCGCTTTGTGCCAAGTTCACAAGAGAATTTGATGAAGCCTCTCCAGTAACTTTACCACTATTATGTCTAAACTGGCGCCATTTTAGACTTGTATTTCCAGTTTTGGAATTATAGATGATGCCTAACACATCCCTCGCATTCACAAACGTAATACTTCTGATCTTCTTTAGAGTCACCTTATCAGCAGCCTCAACATATATGGAACCAAGGCTTTCTTCGCGCTCAGGAAAAACTTCAGGATCCTCCGTATAACTTTCAGGAGCAAATGAACTACAAGTGCTTACTATCGTAAATCTTCGAAAGTTTTCCAATGATGTGGCAGCATCAATTTTTACCATTTCTGTTATAATGTATGACGCTATTTATCAAGCTTCTTGAAAGATTCAATTAGTATTTACTTAAACTACGACTTGCAGGCATTGATGAGCTTATCCCTTTGAATAGATGATGAGGATCTTGAGTTCTGAGCCTGCAATATACTGTTTATGAAATATTTGAATTATAAATTAGCCAAAATCACTATCACGTTTTTGTGATTGTTGTTCATTCGTTCTTGCAGATGCCCTAAATTCATCATCATGATTTTGTCTACCATGACCACATTTTACGCATGCAAGAAATCTACCATTTGAATTTTTTTCAAAATTTTCACAACCACAAAAACATGTCAAAGTTCATCACCTTTCATACTTAGTAATTTCCAATATGATAAAACAAATAATATCTAATCAGTTTCATTTAGCACAACACTCTCCTAAAGGAATTTCATGCTTATGTGGGCATTTTCGTGGATGTTTTAGCATAGTACACAATGCATCTGTAAATTGTTTGTTCATATGATGTTCAATCCCACATACCATTTCTTCATCAATTTCTACCTTAAGAGCACTATCCATCAATACTTCAAGCAGTCTACTATTTCTCATCATGTCTGAGCCAATTCTTTCACCATTCTCAGTAAGAGCCACACCAGCTTTGTTATACGAAACTAGTTGTTTTTCATTTAGTTTTTTTAACATTTGAACGACGCTTGGCTGTCTAACATGCAGTATTTTTGCAATAGTGCTAATTTTTACATCCTCATTTCGTTCTTTTAAATGCCAAATCCCCTTAAGATACATCTCAACATGTTCAGCTTCGGCAGTTCCGACGAATAGTACTTCATCATCTTTTAGTATCATCACTTCACTTCCAAAGTATCTTTTAATAAATATTCAAAATATTCGGTTGCAAAACCAGATAATGC
>Ga0315334_10003310_pt1 | contig 10150 bp, 3 predicted proteins | sample M150034915metaG_FD_205555 | JGI IMG/M metagenome (GOLD analysis project Ga0315334, IMG submission 205555) | Ammonia-oxidizing marine archaeal communities from Monterey Bay, California, United States - M1 500m 34915 | ecosystem: Environmental > Aquatic > Marine > Intertidal zone | place: USA... | reverse complement strand
TGGTTAGGTTTCCGTCCCAAGAAACAATAGAAATTATTTATAATGAGACTGCATCTTTTACATGTTCTTTAATTTTTAAGATGCTTTACAGTACCGTTGGCGATATAAATAAATGGATTAAATACGAAAGGACGGAGCTTTCCCGTAAATCGCTTTTAGTTATAGGTAATGGAAATATTGGTCAACGAGTTGCCGACTATATGGCTCCATTTATGAAAGTATGCACATACGATATTGCAGTAGATGCAGTTGGATCCTTAAATAATTTAATCAGGGCAGCAGACTGTATCACATTACATATACCAATGATAAGGGAAAATAATTCGTTTATGTGTGAGGATAAACTTGCCTTAATGAAGGATAACGCAGCTTTAATAAATACTTCCAGAGGCAGTATTGTAGACGAAACTGCATTGTATAAAGAAATATCTACAAACCGGTTGAGGGCTAGTTTTGATGTATATTGGCAAGAACCGTATTATGGGAAATTGAGTGAATTTTACCCAGATAGATTTTATATGACACCTCATATCGCAAGTACATGTAGTGGGTTTCTAAAAGGTTGCCGCCAAGGTGTTGATAATTTAATAAAGGAGCTTAAGTTATGATTAATGTTGGAATAATTGGATACGGTAAAATGGGCGCGATACGTCATAACTGTGTTAACAGTATGACAGGAATGCAAGTAGCCTCAATTTATGATCCAGATAATGATGATTGTGCGGGAATAAAAGCAAAGAAAATAGATGATATTATTAATGATCCAAATATCGATGCAGTATTTATTTGCACACCAAATTATTTAAATAAGGAGCTTACAATAAAATCATTACTTGCAGGTAAACACGTTTTTTGTGAAAAACCACCAGCATTCACCGCAGGTGATGTGAGAGAAATAAAAGCGATAGAAGACATATCTAATCGTGTTCTGATGTATGGCTTTAATCATCGCCATCATGAAAGTGTAAAGGCAATGAAAGAAATTGTAGATAGTAACCAATTTGGTAAAATACTTTGGATGAGGGGTAGATATGGTAAAAGCGTTGATGAAAGTTATTTTAATACCTGGCGGGCTAAAAAAGAATATTCCGGCGGTGGGATACTCATTGATCAAGGTATTCACATGCTTGATTTGTTTTTACATCTGGGTGGATCATTTGATGAATTGCATGCATCTATATCAAATCTATATTGGAATTTAGATGTCGAAGATAATGTATTTGCTACATTAGTGAATACTAAAACTGGCGTTTCTGCTTCGTTGCATTCTACAATGACTCAGTGGCGACATTTGTTTTCATTAGAAGTATTTCTTGAAAAAGGATACTTAATACTAAATGGATTAAAGACACAATCCAACTCATATGGAAATGAAATTCTAACCATAGCAAAAAACCGGAGTTTACCCCCAACCGCTACCTGGGATGTAGGTAAAGATATCGAATATCATATTGATAATTCATGGTCTTCTGAAATAACAGAATTTTTGAATGCAATATGCAGTGATAAAAAAATTAAACTAGGAAATTCCGACGATGCATTAAAATTGATGTCCTTAGTAGACACTATATATTCTTTCAGGAAAGAGTACAATAATGACACAGAATTTAATAAGCTATCTAAGGAAATTAATAAAGGAGATGCGCAATTGTTACAACCGATGGGTCTCGAACAAATTTATGATCAAACAGATAATTCTAATAATAAAACAATGAATAAGCGTAATACAGTATATATAAAATGTAATCATAAAAAAGCTACAGATCTTAATGCTTTAGAATTAACAGAGTACAAATAACTTACATTAATTAATTACTATTATAGTATATGTTAAAATTTGCAATCATATAGTAGCGGCGTATATTAAAATTAAATAATATATATTGATATGAATATAATGGCAATTGGCTTTTTTCCTAGCACGAAGTTGCATTTGGAGGCCCTAAAGGCGACAAAATGGTGTGATGTGTTTTATTTAGAGCCTAACAAGCTAGTTGGCGCTAGAGCAGGGAGCGTAAAGGATTTAATAGGATTAAAAATAGATTACGCTAAGTATGATGTTGCACTAATATTTCAAGATGGACTAGAAACTGCACAAAAGTACTTCAATGAACAATGTCTAATTAATAATGTACTGATAATCGCAAACCAACACGGTTTTAATAAGAGTATAAAACAAATTGTAACCAATACCCCAAACGAGTATTCACTTCTGTGGAATTGCATGGGAAAATATTTTCTTGACCGCTTTAAAAGCGTATTAGACCAAGATCCATATAGAAAAGGTTGGGTATCAATAGGTTCCTTGGCTCATGACTACCTATATAAGAATTACACATGGAACGCGCTGAATAATAACGGCAAAGCATTAGTTATACATGAACCAGATTTAAAGCTTTGTGAGGGGGATCCCTTTCCGCATGATTCTGAAGGGAATACAAGTTTTATTGTTAGCTCATTAAATAAACTAGGCATAGAATCAGATTTTAAGCCTCACCCCAATTGGGCCAATTTTATAGGCAACGAAGGTGCAAGGCTTGATAAGCCTGTTGGAACAAACATAGTAGATATAAAAGCTGAGGATGTAGTGAATTATTCAATTGTACTAGGTTCACGAAGCACTATGCTATTAGATGCTTGTGTAATGGGGGTTCCAACTTTAGCTTTAGAGTCAAATTCTGACTGGGAGGATGATTCTTACCCACCTGTCGAAGAAGGCAAATTTGGCCTAATTCCAACTTACTCTAAGGTGCAATTTTTAGATGCATTAAAAGTGCATTACAATTCCACGCCTAATTATGACATTAACAAATTAAAGTATTATGTTGGGAATCTTGGGGGTATATCAGACTTATATTATAAATTTATAAATAATTTAGATCAAACGCTTTTCGTTGCAAGAGAATCTAGTAAAAGTAATACTAATTCTGTTAATAAAAGGTATTGTATTAAGGAGTCTTACGTACATAGAAAAAAATATGTGCATTTTGATGATACACAAGGAGAAGATGGTTGGCAACTTGAGGTGTACTTACATGCATTAGGTTTAATGAAAAAGCACAAGCTTACATCTGTAGCAGATTTAGGTTGTGGTTCAGGTTATAAATTAGTTACATATTTAGGGGAATATAATACGATAGGGTTAGAGCTCAACGTAAATTTGGATGTCTTAAAGAAAAAATACCCAAAAAGAACTTGGTTGGAATCTAATTTTGAAATAAATCATAATATTCGAGTTGATATTTTAATTTGTTCTGATGTTATAGAACACATTGTCAACCCTGATGAGCTAATTGATTATATCAATAAAATAGATTTTAAATACCTAATATTATCTACGCCCGACCGCGATTTAGTTTATGAGGAAAACTCCGAATTACATAAGGGTCCACCTCGTAATTTAACACATCAACGAGAGTGGAGTTTTAGTGAATTTAATGAATACATTGGGAAGTATTTTGATATAATAGATCACCGAATTACAAATTATCATCAAGCAACACAAACTATGCTGTGTAAAAAAAAAACCCCACTCGTTAATCCGCTAGTAAGTGTTATTGTTCCTACGTACAATCGAAAAAAATTACTTTATAGGACTCTTCAAAGTATAAAGGAACAAACATACAACAATATTGAAATTATTATTATAAATGATGCGGGTACGGATGTCAAAGATCTTATCAGTTCCTTGAGCTTAGATAATTACAAATATATACAACATAAAAAAAACAAAGGTTTAGCTGCAGCTCGGAATAGTGGATTAAAAATTGCAAAAGGGGATTATATTGCATATTTGGACGACGATGATATTTATCTAGAGAATCACATCGAAGATCTTGTGACTTATTCTCAAGAAAATAATTATGATGTTGTTTATTCAAACAGTTATCGTGTGACATATAACAATGAGGATAAGTTTAACACACCTGGTGAGCGAATACCTTTTTACAAAAGTAACTTTGATTGTGGTAAGCTTTTAATTTCTAATTTGTTTCCAGTGTTAAGTGTTATTCATAGTAGTAAATGCATTGAAAAAACCGGTTTGTTTGACGAATCTTTGCCCGATCATGAAGATTGGGATTTTTGGATACGAATGAGTAAGTATTTTAAATTCAATCATCTAGATAAATACACATCAGAAGTGACATGGGTGCAGGATGGTACTACAATGACGAGCGCATCAAATAGAAATTACACTGCAACATATATCAAGCTGTATAATCGTTATACACTTTCGCCTAAAATAGATTATAACATTTTAGAGCAAAGACATAGGCATCTTTTAGCACTCGCAAGTTTTGAAAAGCGTCAAATAAACATAAACGAAGTGTTGGTGGATAAGCCTGATGCTGTGGCCTTGGCCACGGATTTACATACCATGGTGGGTAGCGACCAAAATGATGCCGCGCCTCCAAGTAATTTGCCTTCCAAGAAGGCAAAGACTGAAGTAGTAACCGAATCGATGGTTGCTGAACCAGTTCGAGTTTTAAGGCAAAATACTGATAATTACCAACAAAATTCACTGATTAACCCTGCCCAATACATATGCGGCATTGAAGGGGAGCCGCCGCTTGTGTCGATTGTGCTTACGACCTACAACCGCCCCGATTTCTTGAGACGATCAATTTTAAGCGTGCTCTCTCAGACACATGAAAACTTGGAACTAATTGTGGTCAATGATTGTGGTGAGGATGTCGAGCACATTATTCGTGACATGGATCGTACTGGCCGTATTCATTATCTGCGACTCAACGCAAATTACGGCTTAGCTGGCGCACGAAACTTTGGGCTTAAGATTGCGCGAGGTAAATATCTAGGATTTCTAGATGATGATGACTTCCTTGATTCACACCATTTAAAGACTTTGGTGGAGGTGCTCGAGAAGGGAGATTACCAAGTGGCTTATGCCAACTCGCGGCGCATTTTTGAGGTCGAAGAGAAGGGCCAATTAGTGACCAAGCGCATCGAGGATCCAGTAGAATCGTGGTGCCAGCCTTTCTGTGCCGACAGGCTACTGGTTGATAACCGCATGCCTGTACAATCAGTGCTGTTTCATTGCAAATGCCTGCTCAAAATTGGCTACTTTGATGAGACCCTTCCAGTGCTTGAAGACTGGGAATTCTGGCTCCGTCTCTCACGCAAATTTGAATTTAAGCATGTCGAAATTACAACCAGCACAGTCACCAGTCGTAACGACAATATGACGGTCACACAACGCTTAGATTTTTCTAATACCTATCCACGGATTATCAAACGGTACCAAGGCTATGCCGAAGATCGTCCCGATATACATCGTGGCCAGGAACAAATGCTTAAATGTCTTGCCCCTCACCCAAATATGAGAGCCATGGTGTCGATTGTGATCCACGCAGTCAACGACACGGAGCGTGATAAACTGGAGGGTTGTTTATTTGCCATCAGAAATCGCACGCGAGGTGTTATGTATGAAATCATAGTGGCTGGGGTGGGTGAGCCACCACGGATCGAGGACGGACCGTCCATCAATTGGGTGTCGCTCGCTGAGGGGCAGAAATCCAGTTCCGCAATAAATGCTGCGGTGGCGCAGGCGACCGGGGTTTACTTGGCAATAGTTGATCCTTTTGTCAGTGTGCGGATAGGCTGGATTCGGCCACTATTGGCATATGCCAAAGATGATGCAAACGTTTCGGCAGTTGGTGGGCAGACTCTTGGTGCAGATGGTCGGATCGCTCATGTTGCGGTTAAGGTGTCACGGCGCAGTCCAGCTCGCCAATTGTTTATTGGCGATGAAGCTCATGATGAGAGGTTGGCCGACATCGAGGGTGTAAGTGCCCTTGCGGGTGGTGTTGTATTGTTTCGGGCTGCTGATTTCCATAAGCAGGGGGGGGTAATAGCTAACGCATCCGCTCGGGAGGCAATCGGCGAGTTATGTCTTCGCCTTGTGGCCACTGGAGGGCACCTTGCGATTGCACCACGCAGTGTGTGCTATTTACACAAGCCGCGTCATGATACTAGAGACCTTGATTTGCTTGAGAGGTTTCGAAGTGAGAGAAGAAAACATGGATTTGAACAGGAAACGCCTGAACAAAAGATGAAAGGAACAACAGTTGGTGCCGGATTTTGAGCATTACATGAAGCAGGACGGTTTCCGTCGGCAGGGTACGCAATGGGTTTTTAATCAGCATCATCATCGTTACATACAACTCCATCAAGGATGTTGAAATGAAATATTAAATTTTTATGATTCTATTGATTAAAGACATTAAGAGATGAGTTCCAATATCAAAAATAAGTTAGTATCGATCATCATTCCTTTGTTCAACCAGTGTCATTTCACAAAAAATGTCTTGTGGCATTAGAAAAAAATACACCGCAACGGCTTTACGAGTTAATCCTTGTGGATAATTATTCTACTAATAAAACTCCTGACTTTCTCCAAAGCGTTGGGAAATCCTACATTAACTGCGTTTGTTATGATCTGTGTTTTACCTTTAAAGCTTTGGAGAAAGTCAGGAGTTCGCTGCGGTATTATATAAATAAGAAATTTAAAGCAAGGTAAAAGTATGACTATTAATATAATTAAATTTATTCATTTTACACTCTCTCCTTGATTTTTCAAAAGATGTATTAAAACAAGCATTATTAATTGCATATCTATAAGGCAGAGATTAAATATTTCGGTATCAGACATCATGTATTATGAACTCTTTTAAATTGTCAATAATCACACCAGTGTACAATAACCTGGAGTGTACAAAAATATTTGTAAGTGAAGTCACAAAAAACACAGTATCGGATTACGAACTTATTGTAATAAACAATAATTCAACAGACGGTACGTGTGAATATTTAAAAACTATTGAGAATCTGAAAAATATCATTATTATAGATAACAAGAAAAATATGGGTTTTGGCCATGCTAATAATCAAGGAATAGACATAGCAGATTCTAAATATGTCTGTTTTTTGAATAATGATGTTCTTTTATACCCGGGTTGGGATTTAGATTTGATTAAGCCATTTAACATATATGATAATATTGGTGCGACGGGACCGGTAACTAATAATTGTGCGGGGATACAGAGTGAAGATTATGGGTTAAAAAATATTAGTAGTGAATCTTATCGGGCAATAGCAGAATTAAGGAGTAAAAAATTAAGCAAAAATTACAGGGAGTACCATAGAGTGATAGGGTTTTGCTTGTTGGCAGAAGCCAACCTCATAAAAGAAATAAAGGGATTCGATGAAAGTTTTAATATTGGGAATTATGAAGATGATGACTTGTGTGTCCGGATATTATTGAGAAAAAAGAAAATAATCATCTGTGAAAATTCATTCATTTACCATTATGGTAGTCAATCATTCATAAATAACAATATTGATCATTTAAAAAGCTTAGAAAATAACGCAAAATTATTTGCCAACAAATGGGATATTAAATTTCAAGATAACGGCAGCTACACATATAATTTAAACAAACTTGATAAGAGCAATATAAAAAATATTAATTATTTGACCAATACGAAAGGTGTTTCGGATATGATTCGAAAATCACCTAAGTGTGCAACATTAGGTAATTTAAAAAAATTAAAACAGTTAATTACAAAGCGTTCGCATTACGATGTGGAAACTGAATACAAAAACCTTCTTAGGATAAGGCCGTTTCATCCCGAGGCAACACTACAATTAATCGACTACTACCTCGAAAATAACGCATTAGACAAAGCGTTGCAATATACCTCTGAACTCGTTAATATGACACCCGCTTGGCCATTGGTAAAAAAGTTGGTGGCATCTTTCGATCACAGTTTATTGGTTAACAATAAACACAACAACAGAGAAAATGAAAAGATATCCTTTTGTTTGATAACTAAAAACGAACAGGTAAACATTGAAAGATGTCTAAAATCCTTAAATAAAATTAAAAACAAACAAATATTAATTGTTGATACTGGTTCTTCGGATAATACAGTTAAAATAGCTAAAACATTTGGAGCTGAAATATACCATCATGAATGGGATAACGATTTTTCAAGGGCGCGGAACCAATCTTTGCGGTATGCCAATGGTGATTGGGTTATGTTCCTGGATGCAGATGAGGAACTCACATCCGATGCGGTAGAGACATTGAAAGAGGACATGGCAAAACCCAATATTTTGGGATATCGCCTTCCACTTGAAAACGTGGGCTCGCCATTGCACGGCTGTAATTATGTTCCTCGGTTGGTTCGTAATGCTCCCGGGTTGCATTTTATCGGGAAAATTCATGAAACCATCCACGCTTCGGTTTTGGTTGTGATGAAACAATGGAACATGGATCAAGTCATCGGAAAGACCAAGATTCTGCATCATGGATATAAACCTGAAGAATTAAAAAGGAAGAACAAACTTAAACGAAATCTCGCTCTTTATAAGGATGCATTGCAGGAATTGCCGGATGAGCCGTCCATCATGATGAATTATGCCCATGACTTGAATCATGACGGGCAAAATGAGAGGGCGCACCAAATCTACAGAGACATCCTGAAAATATTTGAGCAGAATAAGAAAGAGCACATAACGCCCGAAGTTCGTGAGCAGTTTATACACAATTATGGCGTGTTCTTGGCTCAACACCTTAGGATGAAGGAGTTAAGCGAAGTGATGGCTTGCCGGACAGCGAGGGAAACTGGGCCGGTTGCCAATGTCCATTATATGGCCGGGTTGGGGTTAATGAACTGCAACCAGTTCCGTGAGGCAATTCCCGAACTGGAGGCGTCCATGGAGAAGGCTTACGATGATACTCTTGCTCCGAGTGTGCCAGATATCCAGACTTGGAAACCAAAGCATCTGTTGGCCAACTGCCACGCTTCAGTTGGAAATGAATTGGAAGCCCTAATGCTTTGGGATGAAGTGATCGCTGATTGTAATGACTCCGTAGATCCTTTTCATGATTACGCACGTTTTTTATCTACCCTGGATCGAAACAAGGGAGCCCTGGAGATTCTCTTGAAGGGGTTGAAGGTTGCTGGGGACACCCAGAAGATTTGGGAACTGGGCTGCGGGATTGTGAACAAGGATCCTGAACTTGCCGAAATGTCACTTGAGTGGACTGAGGAAGCCGTGAAGCATCATCCTGAGTCTGATGTCACCAATGTGCGGCGAGGGGAATCGCTTATGAAGAATGGACGGTTTGCCGAAGCCACAGATTATTTCAGCCGCCTCTCTGACCGGGGAGAGAAGACTGCTACGGCCGCTCAACTGTTATGTCGGCAACTGAGTCGCGAAGCGGGTAAAAACGATTCAGAGCTCGCTCGGGGTTGTCCAAATGAAGTCAACGGCTGGATTGAAATTTTGGAAAAAGCTCCGTGTGAATTTGACCGTGAGTTGGCTGAACAGTTGATTCGTTAGACATTCTTCAAATCAATTATTTTGGCGCAGGCAACTGCGCTTTTTTTGTGTCTTTATGCCTTGTGGGGCTTGGCCAAGTGCCGGGGTGTGTTTATGATGCGGCTTTCCGATTTTGGTCAGGCGCTTGGCCAAGCAGCGATTAATGAAGATTTCGAAAGCTGAGGCGTTCCTGGTCTCGTGCCCTTTAACGGAGCCTTTGGTTTTACCTTTTTATGGCGGGGTGCGGACGGTGCTGAAGCGGGACGCGATGTATATTCGGGTCACTGCCGATAATGGCCTTTGCGGTTTTGCCCCAGGGCCGGCTCACGAAAGGGCCGAGCGGGAGATTCGTGAGATTATCTCTCCGTTCCTGGAGGGGCGCAAACCAAGCGCTTGGCCAAGCTTTGATTTTCAGGGCGATCTTGAACTGACCAAGACTTATCGCGCGGTTGAGATTGCCGTGATGGACTTGGTGGCTCGGTTCGAGGGGTGTCCGCTGAGTGACATCGCGGGCGGGGCCAAGCGGGACCGGATCAAACTTTACGGGAGTGCGGGTATGTACATGGAGCCGGAGCGATTTGCCGAGGAAGCGGCAGCGATCGCAGGCATGGGTTTTCCGGCTTATAAAATGCGTCCCTCCCGCGGCCCGGATACCGACTTGGAGACCGTTCGTCAAATGCGTACCGCCGTTGGCCCGGATGTGGGTTTGATGATCGACGCGCATTCGTGGTGGCGCATGGGTGATAAGACGTATTCGCCGGAGACGATTTTGGACTTGGCTAACTCGATGGCGGAGTTTGCT
>Ga0315334_10003309_pt1 | contig 10150 bp, 8 predicted proteins | sample M150034915metaG_FD_205555 | JGI IMG/M metagenome (GOLD analysis project Ga0315334, IMG submission 205555) | Ammonia-oxidizing marine archaeal communities from Monterey Bay, California, United States - M1 500m 34915 | ecosystem: Environmental > Aquatic > Marine > Intertidal zone | place: USA... | reverse complement strand
ATTCCTAAAAATCGCGTTGTTTTTACTTTTCTTATGCTCCGGATAGATGTAACACAACTTTGATTATTTATGTCATTCATAATTAATGTATCTCCTTTTACAGAAGCAGTTCTGGTTCTTTTTAAGGAGTAGTATATCGTTAAGGATGCAACTAAAATACCGAAACAAATAAGTAACGCCGCATACGTTAAGCCATAAGAAAAAATGACGTAGAAACTACTGAACACAGCAATCGAGAACAGAAAGAAAAAAATTATTTTTAGGTGCTTAAAATAGTTATCCGAAGAGAAGTCAATTCTTTTGCGATGCAACAGACAATCAATTAAGATGCGCTTATCGTTCATTTGCGCTATATTAAGTTAAGTTAGCTACCTCAAAGGTGCGTAAGCAATTTAACGTATCAAAGGAAAACAAAGGAATTTTTTCAACAACTTATTAACGATTTTTTAGTTTCTTGAGCACTCTATCGACCATGCTATAGTACGGCACTAATTTTTCAGGTGAAACCGTATAATAGGTACATTCTATTTGATTTGAAAAAACGGACATCGTGCGGAATTCCTTATTGAGTTCAATGTTTCTTTTCGGTTTGGAATAAAAGAAAATAAATTCCTTTGCATTCACGTAATTTTGAGCTTGATTGACAATGCTTATGGATCTAACATTGAAAAGTGTACCCTTGCCATTTGAATTAGGGAAAAAGGACGATTTATTTTTGAATCTATTATCCGTGAAATTATTTTTTTTGAAATCACTATAAGTGGTTAAAATAACTTCTTGCATTAATAGTGAATCTGTGGTTGAATTTATATCTATTGAATTGGAACAAAACGTTTTTATCCAAATGTTACCATTTACCTTGTTCTCCTTCCTGAGTGCAGAGGAAAGGAAAGGTACGGTCTCAGAATTCCCCAAAGCAGTAACGAATTTAAACCGCATCAAATCCTCATAATTATTAAATCTTTTTGAATAGTGTGGGTTGTGTGCTAAAATGAATGGATCTACTCCTAAAGCTACATAGTGGAATTTCCATGAGGAATATGCACTCACTTGATGATCTAATTGTTTTTCGAAATATATCGGGTGAAGTAAATTATGTTTGTTCAATTTGTGCAAATGGTATAAGGATTTAACCATGATTACATCAATTCCAGAATTTAGGCCTTGTTGTTCAAGCCTGGAAATAAGTTCTTCAGTTTGAATTGGAATTATATGTACGTCAATATTCATCTTGCGCTCAAAATCTATAAAAAGAATGCTGTCCTTTTCGTGTAAATAATCTGATGCTATAAATAATTTCTTTTCGGCGGGCTCTTCTGCGGATTCTATGGTGCACGATGAGATGACAAGAAAAAAGATGAATAATATCCACAATTCAATAGTTTTTAAAAACGAATTCATACCACAAAGATATTTATTTGATAGAAGAATGAATTTTATAGCGTATTTTTGTCGGAAATTTGAGTTGCTATGGTAGATAAAAAAAGGCAAGAGAAATTAAATAAATTAGTCATAGATATAAATTCCGACGATTCTAAGAGGATCTCCAAGGCTATAAAATCTTTGGAAAGTCACGGGAATGCAAGTGTGATTAAACCACTTGCCCTGAGATTGATGACGGATATCCCTGAAAAAAATAAAATTGAAATTTTAGAGCTCTTAAGTAGTCTAAAAGATACGTCAACCTGTGTCGAAATTATGGACATTGTAGGAGATGAAAAATTTATTTCAATTCGTCAGAGAATACTATCTACTATATGGAATACTAAAATTGACTATAGTGATTATTTAGATGATTTTGTTGCGATTGCAGCAAAAGGAGATTTATTAGAGGCACTTGATTGTTTAACAATTATTGAAAATCTTGATGGCCCATTTATGGAAGTAAGTGTTCTTGAGTCGCAGCTTCATTTAAAAAACTATTTGGAAAGCGTCAGAAGTAAAGACGACAAAAAGGCCCACATTATTAGTGAAATCGCGTTGAAAATAAAAGAAATTGACTTGCGATTAATGGATTAATTCTCCCATCCGAATCGTTCTTTAAGGGTTTTCACTACGAACGAATAGACATTTTTATTTCCTATCTTTTTGAGAACATTATCAATAAAACCACTTACCATTAATTGCCTTGCCTTTATTTCAGAAACCCCCCTTGAGCGCAAGTAAAATATGGCCTCTTCATCTAATTGACCAGTGGTCGAACCGTGAGAACACTTTACATCATCTGCATAAATTTCTAACTCTGGCTTTGAATTAACTGTGGCGGCATTGGATAAAAGAATATTACTGTTCGACTGAAACGCATTTACCTTTTGTGCGTCCTGACGAACGAATACTTTTCCGTTAAAGACAGCAGTTGAGTTGTCGTCAATTACCCCTTTATACAATTCGTTCGATTCACAATTTGCAACTGTGTGATCCACCGTAGTATGATTGTCAACATGTTGTTTTTCTTTTAGAATATAAGCACCATTAAGGTTTGTGGAACAATTTTGACCAATAACGTCTATGTTCAGGTTATTTCGAACCAGTCCTCCATTTAAAGTGAGTGTATTTATTGTGAAGGTAGAATTGCTATTCTGTTTCACTTGATCTGTGCTAATATGCGATGTGTTAATAGATTCGGATTGTATCTTATCAATAGAAAAGAATGCGTTTTGTTCAACTGTTATTTCGAGGATATTGTTGCAGAAATTTGTTCCATTTCCTTCAGTAAAAAAACCCTGAACTACAGAAGATTCTGAAAATTCCCCGGCATTAATAATTACTTTAAAATTGGAAATGACAGAGTCTCCACTCATGATGTGAATTATCTGAATCGATTGATGAACTTTCGTATTCGGCTCGATATTGATAAGTACTCCATCGTTCAGATAAGCAGTATTTATGGCATTAAATACTTCTCCTTTAATCGAAACGATGCTTTCGGGAACCTGGTGCATACTGCATTCTGAAAGAGGGGTGCAACTAACTCCCTCGGGCATTTGCCGACTCGATAAATTCTCGGAATAATGTCCGTTAACAAAAACAAAAGTACATTTGGTTTCGTCGATGATGAAAGGAGTAATATCTTCAACTATGCTTGGAGAATTAATAAAATTAGTTTTTCCCAATTTTGCAACACGTGTATATTTCCATTCTTCAACGCGTGTTGTCGGGAATGCAATATCTTTCAATACCTCAACGGCTAATGATTTGTCCGTGTCAAAGAGATGCAATGAAGTAAGGTCTAGTTCAGATGTAATTCCGAATGTGTTTTGTGCAACAACTGCCATCTCTATTCAGTTCTTTAGTTAGCTATTTCTTCTTTGATCCAGTCGTATCCCTTATTCTCCATCTCTAATGCCAATTCTTTTGATCCGGATTTTACGATCTGACCATCGTATAGAACATGAACAAAATCAGGTATAATATGGTCTAAAAGCCTTTGATAATGTGTAATGACTATTATGGCTCTTTTTTCATTTTTAAGTTTGTTCACACCGTTTGCTACAATCTTTAAAGCATCGATATCCAAACCAGAATCGGTTTCATCCAATATGGCCAATTTTGGTTCAAGCATTGCCATTTGAAAGATTTCATTTCTTTTCTTTTCTCCCCCTGAAAACCCCTCATTAACACTCCTTGATGCAAGCTTAGTGTCGAGTTCTACGATGGCGGATTTCTCTCTGACCAAAGCCATAAAATCTTTTGCAGAAAGAGGGTCTTCCTTCCGGTATTCTCTTATTTCGTTTATAGCGGTTCGTAAGAAATTAACATTTGATACTCCAGGAATTTCTATAGGATATTGGAATGCAAGGAACAGGCCTTCCCTTGCCCTTTCTTCGGTAGACATTTCAAGCAGGTCTTCTCCTTCAAATTCAACAGTTCCATTTGTGATATCGTACTCTTCCCGTCCAGCCAATACAGCAGCCAACGTGCTTTTTCCAGAACCGTTGGGCCCCATAATAGCATGAATCTCACCGGCGTTTATCTCAAGGCTCAGACCCTTAAGGATTTCTTTGCCATCAATTTCTACGTGTAAATTTTTAATCGTTATCATAAAAGTGTTTCATTTCTAGTTCGAAAGATCAACTACCCTACGGAACCTTCTAGACTTATGGTTAATAATTTTTGTGCTTCGACTGCAAATTCCATCGGTAATTGATTCAATACGTCTTTACAATATCCATTAACTATTAATCCAATGGCTTTTTCTTCACTAATACCTCTTTGCATGCAGTAAAATAGCTGGTCTTCACCAATTTTTGAAGTGGTTGCTTCATGTTCTATTTTTGCGCTGCTGTTTTTGCATTCGATATATGGAAAGGTATGTGCACCACATCTGTCGGTCATCAAAAGAGAATCGCATTGTGAAAAATTTCGTGCATTGTCCGCATTCTTATGGATCTGAACCAATCCTCTATATGAATTATGTGACTTTCCGGATGATATTCCTTTTGAAATAATAGTACTCTTTGTGTTTTTTCCAAGATGGATCATTTTTGTCCCGGTATCCGCTTGTTGGAAGTTGTTTGTTACTGCAACCGAATAGAATTCCCCAATAGAGTTATCCCCCTTCAATATACATGACGGATATTTCCATGTTACGGCTGAACCTGTTTCTACCTGTGTCCAGGAAATTTTGGAATTTGTTCCGCATATTCCTCTCTTGGTTACAAAATTGAAAATACCGCCCTTACCATCCTTATCTCCGGGGTACCAGTTCTGCACTGTCGAATATTTGATTTCAGCATTGTCCTTTGCAATTAACTCAACTACCGCTGCGTGCAACTGATTTTCATCACGTTGTGGTGCTGTGCAACCTTCAAGATACGATACATAAGAGCCTTCTTCTGCTATTACAAGGGTTCTTTCGAACTGACCAGTCCCGGATTCATTTATTCTGAAATAGGTGGATAATTCCATAGGGCATTTCACACCTTTTGGAATGTAGCAGAACGAACCGTCGGTAAATACAGCAGAATTCAATGTTGCATAGAAATTATCCGTTGCGGGAACAACTGTTCCCATGTGCGCTTTTACAAGTTCTGGATAATCCTGTACTGCCTCTGAAAAGGAACAAAAAATAATTCCCAATTCCTTTAGTTTCGACTTGAACGAAGTAGCAACGGATACTGAGTCCATAACAAAATCAACTGCGACACCCGTCAGCCTTTTTTGTTCCTCCAATGAAATGCCCAGCTTTTTCATTGTTTCCTTCATTTCAGGGTCAACATCATCCCAGCTTTCATATTTTTTAGACTGCTTTGGAGCGGCGTAGTAAATGATATCTTGAAAATCAGGTTTTTTGTATAAAACATGGGCCCAATCTGGCTCGGTCATTTTTTTCCATGCCGAAAATGCATCTAGTCGATACTGTAATAGCCATTCAGGCTCGTTTTTCTTGGCAGAAATAAAGCGGATAATATCTTCGTTTAATCCTTTAGGAGCCTTGTCGGATTTGATATCTGAGGTAAAACCAAACTTGTATTCCTGGTTTTCCAGATCTTTCGCTAATTCATTTTCCGTGTAATTCGACATTTCCGGTCTTATATAGAGAATGATTCACCACATCCGCAAGTTCTATCGGCGTTTGGGTTGACAAAAACAAATCCTTTTCCATTCAACCCACCCGAAAAATCAAGCGTTGTGCCCAAGAGGTACAAGTAACTTTTTTTGTCAACAACAACTTTAATTCCGTTATTCACAAACGATTTATCTTCTTCTTTTTCTGTATTATCGAACTCCAGCTGATACATTAAGCCAGAACAACCTCCTCCTTGAACACCAACACGAATAAACAGCCCCTCTTTCTCATCGTCTTCCATGAGTTTGATGGCTTGTGTTTTTGCTGAATCTGTAACAGTTATCATTATAACAGCATTAGTTTTAATAAATTCGTTATTTAGAATTGTTTTAAATAACACACTTTGCTACTGCAAAGCTACCATTTTTATTGAATTATTACAAAATAATTGGACTACTATTTTTGATGGTAGCCTTAATTAAAGGTCAATCCTGATGGGCTCGCCGAATTTTTGACCTTACCTAAAAATTAGAGAATTGAAGTAAGTTGAAATTAGCATGACTTGAATTAAAGAAAGCCAATCGCTAAATTTGTTACTATAAAATAGTTTAAGAGTTAATGAGATTGTTTCAAGGGTTCGAAAATTTAAGTGATATTCCAAATCCGGTTTTAACGATAGGTACATTTGATGGGGTACATCTCGGGCACCAGAAAATTATTCAACGGCTCAATGAAGAAGCAGAGCGAATCGGAGGTGAATCGGTTTTATTCACTTTTTATCCGCACCCGCGAATGGTACTTTATCCGGAAAATCATGGCCTTAACTTAATTCAAACGCAGGCCGAAAAAATTGATAAATTAAGACGAATAGGATTACAAAATGTGATCGTTCACCCATTTACAAAAAAATTCTCCCGGCTTTCGGCTATTGAATTTGTTCGCGATTATTTAGTGAACAGATTGAATGTTAAAAAACTCGTAATAGGATACGATCATCAATTCGGAAAAAACAGGGAGGGAAACATACAGTTTCTAAAAGATGTCTGTGAAACGTATGGGTTTGAAGTGATAGAAATAAGTGCTGAAGAGGTTAACGAAGTTAACATTAGCTCAACAAAAATACGCAGGGCCCTCCAAAGCGGAGATATGGAAAAAGCCAAGCTGTTCCTCGGGGAGCCATTTGAATTTTATGGAAAAGTTGTACAAGGCCAATCACTTGGTAGAGATTTGGGTTATCCTACAGCCAATATAGATGTGGAGAGTAGTATCAAATTAATTCCCAACACGGGTGTTTATGCGGTTAACGTTCTATTGGAAAATGGAACTATTTTTGAGGGGATGATGAACATAGGCGTTCGCCCAACTGTTACGGAAGACAACGACGAGTCAATTGAGGTTAATCTTTTTGATTTTAGCGGGGATTTGTATGGTAAAAGGATTACGGTGCAACTACTCGCACGGATCAGGGATGAAATGAAATTTGATTCCATTATCGATTTAAAGGAACAACTAAGTAAAGATGAAAGCTCTATTCGCAATTATTTTTCTACTCTCGTTTAATCTCAATTTGTGTGCTCAGCTTGAGAGCAAAATTGATGTGACTTTCGATTGGGAAGCGGTAAAAAATGCAGATCCGGATACTGTGTTTGCGATTACGTTTGCAAAGCAAAAGCTTAGAGAGCTTCCTGTAGAATTATCCAGATTCAAAAAGCTCAGGATTCTCAACATTGAAAAGAACAGACTTGTTGCGCTTCCTGATTTTATTGCTGATTTTAATCAATTGCAGGAGCTTAATGTTGGCAAGAATAAATTGGAAACATTTCCCATTCAACTTTGCAGAATGAGTAGCATCAAAATCCTGATATTGAATCGAAATAATTTTGAAAGTATTCCAGCGTGTATTTCTGTTCTGAAGGAATTAAAATATTTGGACCTGTACGACTGTCCAATTCGAAAGATTCCTGATTCACTTGAATCGTTGCAAGAATTGGAAGAGATCGACCTATCGGGTATTCGGTTCAGCGAAGATTTTCAAGAATACTGGAAAAAAAAATTACCAAATGTGAAATGGGAATTTGATGCGCCTTGTGATTGTATGGACTAAGTCCTATTTACACGCTTGTTGCCACATTTCTCTTGCACCCGGTACGTTAAGCTCTGTCGCCCTATTAAAATCCACACAGGCATTATTCTTGTTTCCTATGGCCATGTACGCACGACCTCGTAATATATAGGCCTGACCATAACCGGGGTTCAGGGATATAGCTTTTGAAAAGTCAAAAATAGCACCATTTACTTCATTAACGAGTGCTTTGGCATATCCTCGATTGAAATAGATCTTAGCATTTGAATTTGTTAGCTTTTCGGCCTCATTGAGAATTGAAATCACTTCTCTGAATTTGCTTTGTTTGCCTTTTGAATTAGCCAGATTAATATAAGCATCGATTATTTTATCATCAATCGAAATAGCTTTTTCTAAAGCGAGTACGGACTTATCCAGCTCATTAAGTGAAAGATGAAAAGTACCCTTTTTATAATATAATACAGCGTTTTCACCATCTTCTTTAATAGCAAGATCTATCTCCTTTATTGCTTGACTAAATGCACCTTTATTAGCATGTGCATCTGCATTTTTTTCATGAACACCATTTTGAGTTTGATCAACAATAATCGAATTTGTATCCATTTTCGATGAAGCCATAGACGCCAATTGCTCAAATTCATTTGCCTTTTCAATATTCCCTAATTGCCGTGCTTTTTCGGCCCAGGAAAGATAGATCATTGGGTTTCGCTCTGCCAAATAATAAGCCAGCTCTTTGTTGCCTCCAGTAGATTGGAACAATCCAGTTTGCAGTATTTCGTCCTTGGTTAAATTTGGCTTTGAAATCATGTATTTGCTTAATAAATGATTTTTGTGTTTTAACAGGTCCGATCTTTCGTCTATAGTATAAAATTTTTCAGGTTTTGAATCGTAAAAATAAGCTCGTGGAGCCCAATGCTCTAACAGTGGTAGATCCTCAGTATTTAATGGTCCATTGCCCGCATAATTCACAATTCTTTCCCTATCACTGGTTAATTGTTGTGAAAGGAAGGCTGGAAATGCATGAATATCAATTTTTTTCAGATATTTCTCCGAGGACAGGTAATTTTTTTCAATTTGTTTTAAATCTCCGTTAAATTCATTTTCCGAGCAAAGGATCAATATGTCCGAATTACTGATGTGCCAAAGCGTAACATGTTTAAATTCAGACAAGGCAGTTCTCAGGATTAACTTTAAACTTTTGTCGTCCATTTCGTAGAGGTTAAACCATTGCGCCACATAGCCTCCCTTATGCAATTTGTCCTTGCAGGTTTGAAAAAATTCTTGCGTAAAAAGACTGCCCATCCCGGCAGACCAGGGATTCGATGGTTGGCTAATAATTACATCATATTTCCTGGGAGACACTAAAAGTGCTGAAAGACCATCATCTCTAATAACCCTTAGGTTTTTATTGCGCAGTGGTTCTCCATTTATATCGTTAAAGTATTTTGAGGCATCGATAACCTCTCCGGAAATTTCAGCTACTTCCCCGTATTTAACCCTGGAGTGCAACATAACATGGCCAATTGTTGTTCCCGCACCATATCCGATTACAAACACAGAATCCGGAGATGGGTGTAAAATAATGGGAGTTAATCCTAAAGAAATCTGGGATGAGAGGTCACTGATAGAATTTGCATCTCCTTTACCATTTGTGAAAAGATAGGTTTCTTTGTTTTTTTGCGCAACCACGATTGTTCCATTTATCCCCTCTTGATAATAATGTATTTTATCGTGATCTTCGGCCAGGCGATAAAAATCAGCATAAGAATCCGGAGGTTTTATTCGGTTGATCTTACGAGGTACGTCTGACAGCATTATAGAATATGCCCAGGAATCCTGCCGAGTGTTTCCAAAATAAACAAGAATGGAAATACCTAAAACACTTAAAATTGCGATCTTAATTTTGCGAGAAACGAGCTTTTTAGTAAGCAAGACAATTAAGGCCAAAACTAAATTCAATAAAACGGCAAACTGCAAGGTGTTCTTTATTCCTATTAAAGGGATTAAAAATAGTCCGGCAGCCAGAGATCCTATAACCGTTCCTAAAGTGTTGATGGCGAACACTTTTCCAATTACTTTCCCGGTGTTCTTAACTTCTGTAACGCAGAGTCTGCTCGCTATAGGCAATGTCATGCCCATGAATATAGTAGGAGTGATTATCAGCAGGAATACAAAGAAGAATTGAATAAAAATATAGAACGAGTAGGATGCAGACGAAGTTGCTGGATCGCCTATTGCGGACCAAATATAATAGGGCAATCGTTCGTAGAAGGGCATGCTTAAAAGAATTGTTATTACAATACCCATTTGACAATAACCTAAAAAACGATAAGGGTTTTTAATTCGATCGATTATTCTGTAAACAATGTAACTCCCAATCGTAATTCCAGAAATAAAAACAGCTAAAATAACACTGAATGAATAAGTGGATGAACTCAATATTGGAATCAATAAACGCAACCAAACTATTTCATAGATCATTGCCGATAACCCTGATATACCAGCAATAAGCAGAACTATTTTAAATTGAATCTTCTTCAGCGTAAATCTTTCTTTCC